>JAAUYH010165231.1_pt1 | contig 10620 bp, 9 predicted proteins | sample 7278061 | NCBI WGS metagenome assembly JAAUYH01 (sample SAMN14350203, study PRJNA611818) | marine sediment metagenome | isolation source: surface marine sediment (0.6m) | place: French Polynesia: Moorea | collected 2018-08 | reverse complement strand
GGGGCGATGGCGAGCACGGTGCGCGAAGTGCAGACGCTCTCGATGCCGATCACGATGTTGCAGCTGATGGTGTTCTTCGCCGCCGCAGCAACGCTCACGCCGAACTGGGCCTTCCTTGAACCCTATGCGATGGCTTTCCCGCTTTCCTCACCCTTCTCGATGCTGGCGCGCGCTGCATTGGACGAGACGCTGTGGATCCACGCAGCAGGCCTCGCCTGGCAGACGCTATGGGTGTTCCTGCTCGTCAAAGGCGGATCGACCCTGTTCCGCAAGCGCGTGATGAAATCGGGCGGTGCAGGCGTCGAGAAGAAGAAACGGCCCCGGAGATTCCTGGGCGGACGCTCCTCTCAGCCTGCCTGAAGCGGCTGCAGATAAGTAGTCATTCGCAACTGACTATTGACAACACTGTCAATTAGGGCAGGATGCGACATGGGGAGAGGTGCAACAGGCGCGAGTGCTGCGGCCTCTCTCTTAGGAGAGAGACAGTCATGGCCAGTATTGCACCCGAACGCCCCAAGGTCCGCACATCCCCGACGGCGTATGAAGCGCTGAAAGCGCATTTCGAAAAGCACCCCGAAGAGCGCCCAAGCCACCCGCACAAGTGGGATCTCAGCCGCTCGGACATTTATTACGAGGACCGCTGGCAACCCATCGTCGCCGAAATGCAGGCGGCAGGACCGCTGCACTGGATTCCTGACAGCCCCTATGGCCCCTATTGGTCGGTGGTCGGGCACAAGGCGATCCAGCACATCGAAGCGCTGCCCGACATTTTCTCCTCAAGCTGGGAATATGGCGGCATCACCATCCTTGAGCGGCTGAGCGATGAAGAAATTGCCGAGAGTGATTTCGACCGCCGCGAATTGCCGATGTTCATCGCGATGGATCGGCCTGAGCACACGGGTCAGCGCCGGACGGTTGCACCGAAATTCACCCCATCAGCCATGGCCGACATGGAACCGGAAATCCGCCAGCGTACCGGCGAACTGCTCGACTCGCTCCCTCGCGGAGAAGTATTCGATTGGGTCGACAAGGTCTCGATTGAGCTGACCACCGGCATGCTCGCGATCCTGTTCGGTTTCCCGTGGGAAGACCGCCGGATGCTCACCTTCTGGTCTGATTGGTCAGGCGACACCGAGCTTGCGGGCGTTCGTGAGCTTGATGAAATGCGCTGGGGCTTCCTTCATGAGATGGCGGCCTATTTCCAGTCGCTCTGGATTGAGCGCACGCATGACAAGGAGCCAGGCAACGACCTCATTTCGATGATGATCCACTCGCCCGCTATGAACCAGATGCGGCCTGAGGAATTCATCGGCAACCTCGTGCTGCTGATCGTGGGCGGCAATGACACGACCCGCAATTCGATGAGCGGCTTCGTCCACGCGCTCGACAAATTCCCTGACCAGCGCAAGATCTTCGAAGAGAACCCCGATGTCATTCCCAATGCGGTGCAGGAAATGCTCCGCATGCAGACCCCGCTTGCGCATATGCGCCGGACCTGCACCGAAGATACCGAAGTGTTCGGGAAGCAGATCAAGAAAGGCGACAAGGTCGTGCTGTGGTATCTTGCAGCCAACCACGAAGAGAGCGTCTTCCCCGATCCGCACAAGCTCGACCTGCGCCGCGAAAATGCGCGCCGCCACATTGCGTTCGGCTATGGCATTCACCGCTGCGTCGGTGCGCGTCTGGCAGAGTTGCAATTGCGCGTTCTGCTCGAGGAAATGCACAAGCGCCGCATGCGCGTGCATGTCGCGGGCGATGTTGAGCGCGTCCGCGCCAATTTCGTTCACGGCTTCCGCAAGCTCGAAGTCGAAATCACCGAATTCTGAGGCCACGCACTCGCAGGTGAAACTTTTTGCGCGTTTGCAGCGTAAGTACAGGTAGGATGCCTTTGCTTACCGGAGGGAATGCGCATGTCCTTTAGTCTGTCGAGCCGTCGCTCTTTCATCGCTGCTGCCAGCTGTGCTGCCGCTTTACCCCTTCTCGCGAGTTGCGGCGGAGGCGTGGTTGAAGCGCGCAAGGAGCGCACCTTCCGCATCACCAAGACAGAAGCGCAATGGCGCCGTGAGCTCAGCCGCCAGGAATACCGCATCCTGCGCGAAGCAGGGACCGAACGCGCCTATTCCTCGCCGCTTAATGATGAGAAGCGCCGAGGCACTTTTGTGTGCGCGGGCTGCGGCAACCGGCTCTATTCCTCCGCACATAAGTATGACAGCGGTACCGGCTGGCCGAGCTTCTGGCAGGCCATCGACAGCGGCGCTGTGGGGACCTCGGTCGATTACAAGATCGGTGTGCCCCGCACCGAAGTGCATTGCGCCGACTGCGGCGGGCATCTTGGGCACATCTTTGGGGATGGCCCGCGCCCGACCGGCAAACGACACTGCATCAACGGCGTAGCGCTCGATTTCATTCCGGCTTGATACGGTAGATCTTGAGCCCTGTGCGCACACCGGGCTCGATCTCTTCAAGCCACTCGGGCAGTTCATCCGCTCTCAGCTTCGCAACAAAGCCCTCCGGAGCGATCCGGGCATACATGCGCGCTTCAGCGAGAGCTGGACAGATGGCGACATAGGAAGCGCCGCGTGCTTCAAGAGTCGCGCGGGCCTCGTCGGGTGAAGCAAGCGCCGTTTCAATCAGCACCTTCATTGCTTCGTGCCCGCGGTGATGGCCGGTAGCGAGCACCGAGTGGTCGCTGACAAGAAGCAGTTCGGGCGCGATATCAAGCGGAGCGTAGAATTCGCCTTGGGGCAAGCTTGCGAGAACGGGTGCGGTGTCCTGAACCCGGCAGTCGATCGCCTTGATCGGAGCTTCGGGAGAGCCACCGATCGACGCACGCGCGGGCATGGCGCTGGTGAGCAGCATGGCAGGAAGCGCGGGAAGCAGCGCAAAGGCAACGCCCGTCATGGCCGCCATGCGCGGGGCCAGCCGCTTCATCGTGCGAATGGCGCGCAGCCATTCCCGGACCTGCCACGCAAGCGGCGGGGCAGCGAGGACGCAGGCGACGGCTCCAGCGCGCGAAACGAAGATCGAGACCAGCAATGCGCCGCCGAGAATGATCGCATAGTCGCTCCAGAACTGGCGCAGCCAGTCACGCGATCGGCTGGCAAGATTGAGCGCGGCGAACAGCGCGATTAGCGGCGTCACCGCATATTGCAGCGCATTGGTGAGCGATTGCCGCCAGATTGGCATCCCTTCGAGCACATTGGCGTGCCAATAGGTTGCGACCAGCGGATCGAGCTCGGCAAAACCGCCGCCAGCAGCGCAGCGCGGTGCATTGAGGTAGAGCGCAGCGAAGGCTCCTCCGCCAGCGAGTGCAAACCCTGCAAGGATCACTCCACGCGGGACAGGCTCCATCTTTGCAAACAGCGTCAGAATGAGCGCACCCCAGCCGAACATGGCGAGATGAATCGGGCTGATTGCGTCGCAATAGGTCGCGATCTCGGAAATGCCTCGTGTGAGCAGGAATAGCGCAGCGCTGACCAAAGCAAGTGACTGGATCGCGGCGATAATCATCACCCGCTCATCTCGCCTCCGCAGCCAACGCAGGGCGAGAACTGCAAAGAACACCGCCGCCAGCGGCAGGCCTTCGATCGAGATCGACAGCCAAGTAGCAAGCGAGGCGCCGATCACTGCGCCGCCGACCTTTGGCGAACGCGCCATCAGACCGTTCACCGCGGCGAGCGCGCATACGATCTGCCAGCCGTGATGATCGATCCGCATGGGACCGAGCTGGAACAGGACGGGGATCGAGATAGCCATGACCAGCGAAGTGAGCGTCGCTTCTTCGTCACCCATCAAACGCCAGGCAATGCGAGCAGCGAGCAGCATCGCGATGCCCAGGGTGATCAGCGGGACTGCGATGAGCGCAGCGGTTTCAGCCGCACTCGCTCCGACAAATGGCGTAAGCACCATGATGATCGCGGCCAATGGCAAGTCGACGATCCGTGACCAGTGCATCGGCACGCCGCCATTGGCGGCATCGACGCGGTACTGGGTAAGGTCAAACCAGCTTTGCCCGCCGATCAGATCGCGCACCTGGAGAAGGCGCATGATGTCATCGGGATCGGGGAAACGCTGTGATTGGATCGCGCTCCAATTGATGAAAAGCAAAAGGCCGCTGACGACCGCCCATGCGATCCCCACGCGGCCAAGGAATTCGATTGGAAATGCGCTGCGTCGCCGTTCGGTCAGCATGGTCTCATGCCTCCGACGCTGCCGGGCTTTCGCCCCGGAACACGATGCGGCTGCGGATCAGCCAGGTGACCATGAAGCTGACCACGATCGCGACGCCCTTGGCGATGCGTGGGTCGATACCACTCCAGTCACCCACGCCGACAATCGCAGTGGTGAGGGCGAGGCCGATCAGCGCGGAAATGACGAACAGCGCCTTTTGCTGGGTGCGCGCCATTCCGCCGCTTGCGACCTTGTCCTGAAACACCGCGCGGCTCGACATCAACCAATGCGCAAGGATGCCCAGCGAATATCCGATGGCTGAAGCAAGCGCTGCCATGACGCCGACTGACATCAGCGCAAGGAACACACCGACATCCACCGCAAGCGCACCCACGCTCGCGCAGACATATCGCAGGAAGCGAATGTCGCTGAGCTTGGTGAGCATTGCAGGGACTTGCCGGGACATTTTGCTCCCCCGCGTCAGGCCGACTTGCGGATGTCTTCGTCCGCGACTTCTTCGCGAGCAATCCGTTCGGGCACGCCGCGCAGCGAAGTGAGCGCTGCGACCTGGTCCTCGTTCAGGGGCTTGGTTTCGGCATCGACTTCGCGCGCTGCAATCTTCGAATCTGCGCCCTCGTCGCCCGCCTCGTGATACTCTGCGTCCTCATTGACGCACCACGTGTCGTAGACGCGTTTGCCCGCGATGATGTTCTCGACCGTCAGCATCGCGGTCATCATCGCGTGGTCCTGATTGTTGTAGCGGTGCATGCCGTTGCGACCGACCAGGTGCAGGCTCGGGTGCTTGTCTTCGAGCTCGACCCGCATCGCATCGACATTGGCTTCGTAATCGTCGTCATAGACCGGATAGGCCTTTTCCTGACGCACGACCGCGCCCTTCACGACGCGCTTGGGATCGCAAAGTCCGAGAATCTCCATCTCGCGGGTGGCCTGTTTGACGAGATCTTCGTCAGACGAGGACCACAGGCCGTCACCTTCGAAGCAGAAATACTCGAGGCCAACGCAGGCCATATCCTCATCGGGCACCATTTCCGGCGACCAGCTGCGGAAGTTCTGGACGCGGCCGACTTGGACGCGCTCATCATGGATGTAGATCCAGTTGTCGGGGAAGAGGTCTTCTGACTTCACCATCAGCGCCACGGTCAGGAAGTCGCGATAGCGCAGATTGTCTGCCTGCAGCGTCGATTGCGGCAAGGGGTGGATGCGCTTTGATAGCTCGCGCATCGGCGCCGAGCTGATCACGTCCTTCGCGCGAATTTGCGCAGAGCCGCCCGGACCTGACGCGGTCATCGACCAGTCGAAGCCCTCATCGTTCGGGCCAATCTTGGCGAGCCGTTCGAGCGCGTGGCCCATCAGCACCTGGCCCTTGCCACTGGCAATGATCTTGTCGCGTGCAGCGTCCCACATCATGCCCGGACCAAGGCGCGGATAACGAAAGGTCTCAAGCAGAGTCTTCACCGCCTGCCCATCATTGGGCTTCTTGTTGAGGCCGAGCGAGCGCTTGAGCCCGTCGGTAACAGCGTTCCAGAGCGACAGCCCCTTGATCCGCTGTGCCGCCCAGTCCGCGCTCATCTCATCACACGGCATGCCCCACACCTTTTCGGTGTAGGTCTTGAAGAAGATCGAATAGAGCCGCTTGCCGAACTGGTTGGTGGTCCAGTCTTCAAAGCTCTTCACGTCCTTGATCGGAAACAGCTTGTAGCGAAGATAGCTCAGCATGCAGGCGGTTGAACGCAGTAGGCCAAGATTGCGCAAAGCCTCAAAGGCGCGCAGCGGGTAGGAGTAGAACTTGCCCTCGTAATAGATGCGGCTCATGCGCGGGCGCTGGATGAAGTCATCCGGCAAGATCTCGTTCCACAGATCGACGACCTGCTGCGACTTCGAAAAGAACCGGTGCCCGCCAATATCGAAGCGATAGCCTTCGTGTTCGACCGTTCGGCTGATGCCGCCGACATAGGTCTCGTCTTTCTCGATAATCGCGACGGACTTGCCTTGCTTGGTCAGCAGATATCCGGCGGTCAGCCCGGCAGGCCCCGCACCGATAATGGCTACGTCTACGTCGATAATTCCTGACCTGTCAGCATTGCGCTGCGTCATGCATGGCCCCCGTTGGATCATTCGGGCCGCAATTCGCGCTAGCCCCGTTCAACCGGGAGTGAAGGAAATTGGTTAGCGAGGCGTAAATATGCCCGCCGAAATACGGAAAATTTCGCAGTTTCGCGGCGAAAATGCTCAATCCAGCAAGCGCGGGCACTGCAAGCGAGCGGCCACTCGCGCAAATTGGCGCAAAGTCAGCGTGTCGTCGAAGACAACGCCATACATATTCTCGCGCCGCCAGCGGATCTTGGCCCGAACATCCTTGAGATCCGTCCCACCCTCAGGACAGTTGAGACGGATAGGTTGTTCGATCGCGAACCGCTCTTCCGATTCAAACCGAGCGCCCTGCTGCGAGAAATTCTCCACGACCGCTTCGGTGGTGGCGGCCAATGTCTTGATCGTGGCGGGGAAGATCAGTCCTAGGCGAAGACCGCGCTTGGGATACTCGCCCGCCTCATTGATGAGCCGCGCAACATCCACCGGCTTTGTGAATTCAAAGCCCGCTTCATCACCCCTTTGCCAGACCGTGCGAAGCTCATAAACCGCGCCGCTCGCCATATGCAGTTCCAACGGATCGCCATCGGGCATCTTGTGAAACAGTTTGACGCTTACGCCCGATTCCGAAACGTCTCGCACAACGCACACGAATTCGCCCTGGTGCGATACGATCTTTGCGGCCCGGATAAGGACAGTTGTGCGCGCAGCGATGCGGCTTTCGATAATCTGATCGGTCTGCTCGTCTAGGCCAGACGATGCTCCAGGTTCGAAGCCATCGGATGCCTCTTCAGCGCCGGGCGCAAATCTGTTCGCCTGTTCCATCGTCGTGTCGCTTGCCCAACATTGGCAAAGACCCTCCACAGGGCTTGCCGAATTCCAAATCCATCGTCGGCGGATAAAGGACAGGAGTTAAGGGCGAGATAAGACGCAACCTGGGGTGAACGATCACCCAACAAGAATGGTGCGGGTGGTGGGACTCGAACCCACACGATCTATAGGATCAGGGGATTTTAAGTCCCCGGCGTCTACCATTCCGCCACACCCGCTCGCGCGAAACGGGCGATAGCCAGAGCCTCGATACCAAGCAACCAAAGTGTGCCTGCTGCATGCACAGGGTTGCGAGACCCGCAAGCCGCCCCCATGGTCCTTTACGACCATAAACAGCGCGGGGATTACATGGCAGGCGAAAGCGCACAGGTGGTGGAAACAATCCAGCCAGCAATCACGCTCCTCGGGCTTGGTATCGGGGCGGCCCTGCTTTCGCGTGCGGTCCGCCTCAACCCTATAGTTGGCTATCTCGGGCTTGGACTTGGCCTTGCAAGTTTTGGCTTTGCAGAGGATTTCAGCGGCCCGGTCGTGGCGACTTTGGCCGAGGCGGGGGTGATGTTCCTGCTGTTCAATCTCGGCCTGCATTTCTCGCTCGGTCGAATACGCGCCGAGGCTGCCAATATCTTCGGCTTCGGCAGTTTGCAGATGCTCGTTTCGGGCGGAGCCTTCGCGGCGCTGTTCTTCGCCATCGGCCTCCCGACCGCTTTCGCGATCATTGGCGGGTTCGCAATGGGCCTGTCTTCGACGGCTGTGGTCATCGGATTGGTGCGCGAACGCGATCAGGAGGATTGCCCCGTCGGTCGCGCGGCACAATCGATCCTGATCTTTCAGGACATCGCCGCGATCATGCTCCTTGTGGCGGCTGGTGCTCTCGCATCGGAAGGAGCCATTGCGCCTGCGCTCGGGATTGCGGGTCTCAAGGCCATCGCCGCGTTTGTCATCGCAGTATTGTTCGGTCGCTACCTGACCGGGCCCTTGTTCCGAATGATCTCGCGGGTGGGCAGCAGCGAAGTCTATACCGCAACCGCGCTCTTCATCGCGCTTGCGGCGGGTTGGGCGACCGGCATGGCCGGGCTCTCGCTGACTCTCGGTGCGTTTCTCGGGGGCATGGCGGTTGCGGACTCGCGCTATCGCATCATGGTCCAGACTGAGATCGACGCCTTTCGCGGCCTGTTTCTGAGCTTCTTCTTCATTTCGGTCGGCCTGTCGATCAATCCGGTCATCCTTGCCGATAACTGGTTGCTGGTGATCGGCGCGGCGCTCGCTCTGATATTCCTCAAATGCCTGTTCAATGTCATTGCAGGTCTCGCCAATCGCTGGTCGGTGCCCGGATCGATCCAGCTTGGCTTTCTCTTGGGTCAGGGAAGCGAATTTGCGCTGGTGATCTTTGCGCTGCCCGCAGTCGTGGGACTGGTAGATCCGATTGAGCCACGTTTCCTGCCGATCCTGGTGACAGCAATTGCAATCAGTTTGGCGGTTACGCCCCTGATCTCGAACATCGGGCGCAAGCTCGCAGGGAAGCTGCGGCAAGGACCTGCCGATCAGAAGCTTGAAGGCGACAACGCTCCAGTGGTCATCATTGGCCTGGGGCCAGCAGGGCGCGCGGTCGCCGATGCGCTGAGCTATAACGAGGTCGGCTATCTCGCCGTCGAACCCAACAGCGACCGGTTCGAGATTGCTTTAGCCGACGGGTATCACGTTCATCAGGCCAATGCAGGCGATCCGCGCAGCTGGGATGCGCTCGGCATGGGAAAGCGTGAGGTTGTGGTGGTAGCAACCGGCAATCTGGCGCTGTCGCGCGAGCTGACGCCGCTGGTCGAGGAACGCTTCCCCAATATCAGCCGCGTCATGGCGTTGCCCGGCCCCGAAGGCCTCGAAGAGTTCGCCGCGCTGGGAATGCTGCCGGTCGATGTAAAGGCCCCGCGCGGCCAGGAACAGATTATCGAATTGGTGTTCGAAGCGCTCGGACACGAACGCAAGCTCCCTGTCACTGAACGCAGTGAGGAAGAGCAGGCGCTGGAATACGCCTGATCGCTATGAGAATGCTGAAAGCGCCGCTCAGTTATTCAGGCGGTTGCGGATTTCCTTGCCCGCCTTGAAATAGGGAACGCGCTTGGCCGGCACTTCGACTGCTTCACCCGTGCGCGGGTTGCGGCCTATGCGGGCTTCACGGTCGCGCGTGGAAAAGGCACCAAAGCCACGCAGCTCAACACGGCCGCCTTCGGCAAGACGCTGCGCAATTTCATCGAAGAAGACATCGACAACCTGTTCGATCTCTTCTGCGCGCAAATCTGGATTGTCCTTGTGAAGTTCCTGCAGCAATTCGGATCTGATCATAGTGCCCTCCCGGAACGGCGATGCAGCCCCTGAATCTGCCTTGCCGCCGAAGCGAGCCAAACAGCCCGCATGTTTGCCAAGCCACCTGGACCCTAACGGCAGCGCTAAGGTCTCAACTTTGCCAGAATGGCCTAAGTCTCGCAAGGATTGTGGGAAATTTTATTAGCCGGCTGTTCACCAAACGCGTCGGAGCGCTTTTGGTATTGTTATATCTTTTCCATAAGCTCGGCGGGCTTCAATCCCAGCCGTGACATCCGCGCGCGGATTTCAGGCCATTCTTCCTTGAGGAATTGCTGCTTTTCGCGCTCACGCAGGGCATCCGCTGCGCCTTCTACAACATACATGCCCACCCCGCGCTGAACCTCGACAAGGCCATCGTTCTGGAACTGCTGATAGGCCTTGGCGACAGTCAGCGGGTTTGCACCCTGCTCCGCCGCCAGCGCCCGAACCGAGGGAAGCATTTCCCCTTCGGCATAGACGCCTTCGATGATGGCCGCCGCGATCTGGTCGCGCAGTTTCAGGTATACCGGTCGTGATTGGCTCATGGGATCCTCGCTGAAGGTGCATCAGTGCCATAATACACTCATGCGCGTCAAGTTCCCGGCCCTTGGCAGAAAGTGTCGCATGCGCATCATAGGCGCGTCAAATTCGCCGCGTTCAGGCAAACAAAAGCTTCACACGGGCAGATTGGACGCTAGGGTGCCGCGCATTCGGGGATACGCGCTGGCGAAAAGCAACAAAATCGGCGCGACAAAAGGGATATTTCACACATGGCTTCACAGGCTTTGCCGCATGGCGACAGCGCTGGCACGATCATGGGCCACCCCAAGGGGCTCTTCGTGCTGTTTTTCGCGGAGATGTGGGAGCGCTTTTCCTATTACGGAATGCGCGCTCTGCTCATCTTCTACCTGACCAAACACTGGCTGTTTTCGGATAGTGATGCAGGCATCATCTACGGCGCATATACCGCGCTCGTCTACATTACACCGGCAATTGGCGGCTATATGGCTGACAAAGTGCTGGGGCAGCGAAAGGCCGTGGCCTTTGGTGCGGTGCTGTTGACGCTGGGCCACTTCTTTATGGCTTTCGAAGGTGAGCCAGCAGCAGGCAATTCCGATAATCCCATTATCTATGTCTTCTGGTTGGCACTTGCGCTCATCATCGTGGGTTCGG
>JAAUYH010038147.1_pt1 | contig 10620 bp, 7 predicted proteins | sample 7278061 | NCBI WGS metagenome assembly JAAUYH01 (sample SAMN14350203, study PRJNA611818) | marine sediment metagenome | isolation source: surface marine sediment (0.6m) | place: French Polynesia: Moorea | collected 2018-08 | reverse complement strand
GATGGGTGCCGGCGACTGGCTCGTGCTCGCGTGCCTGTTTGCCACGATCATCTGGATTATCTGGGGCGTCGTGTTCGGCGGCTACTACCTGCCCGAGATCGCAACCCAGTTCGTGGCGCTCGGCATCGTCGCCGGCATCATCGGTTCCGCATTCGGCCTCGACGGCATGAGCGGTAATGGTGCGGCAGAGGCATTTCGCCGGGGCGCGATGGACCTGCTGCCCGCCGCGCTCGTCGTCGGGTTTGCGCGCGGCATCGTCTTCATGATGGGCGGCGACGACCCGACGCAGCCGAGCCTGCTCAACAGCCTGCTCCATTTCGGCAGCGAATCACTGGGTGACCTGCCGGGCTGGCTCGCCGCCTGGGGGATGTTCTTCAGCCAGTCCGTATTCAACTTTTTCGTGACGTCGGGGTCGGGCCAGGCGGCTTTGACCATGCCGCTGATGGCTCCGCTCGCCGACCTGATCGGCGTCACCCGCCAGGTCGCCGTGCTGGCATTCCAGCTCGGGGACGGGCTCGCAAACATGATCGTGCCGACGTCGGCTGCGCTCATGGGGTGCCTCGCCGCGGCGCGCATGGACTGGGTGGCGTGGCTCCGCCTGGGCCGAGGCCTGTTCGCCGGCCTGTTCGGGCTTGCCAGTGTTTTCGTTATCGCCGCGGCGCTCACGGGATACAGCTAAGGGGCCGATCATGCTGACGTTGATCACCAATGCCCGTACTTTTGCGCCCCAGCCGCTTGGAACCGTACAGGTGCTGATCGCGGGCGATCGTATTGCAGCGGTAGACGAGCGAGTCGACCTCAGCGGCAGCGAGCTTCGTATCGTCGACGCGGACAACGGCATCGTGGTACCCGGGATCGTCGATGCACTGACGCATCCCTGCGGCGGCGGCGGCGAGGGTGGATTCCAGAACCGCACGCCGGAGATCGACTTCGCCGGCTTCGTGAATGCCGGCGTAACCAGTCCGATCGGTGCGCTGGGTACCGACTCCGTCGCGCGCAGCCTCGACGTGCTGTACGGACACGTCATGAGCCTGCGGGCACAGGGCCTGGGAGCTTACATGTACACGGGCTCCTACCGCATAGCGCCGACCACGCTGACCGGCGACATCGCCCGCGATATCACGCACATCGATCCGGTAATCGGCGTCGGTGAGATCGCTATTTCCGATCATCGCTCCTCGCAGCCCACGATAGACGAGTTGCGACGAACGGCAGCCGACTGCCGGCTTGGTGGCATCATCGCCGGTACCGGCGGCACGACGCTTGTTCATGTCGGCGACGGAGGGTCACGGCTGGCACCGCTGCGAGCAGCCCTGGAAGGCTGTGATCTTCCCGCTGGCTGCTTTTATCCAACACACGTCAATCGCAATCGCGAGCTCCTCGACGAAGCGATCGAATTCTCGAATCGCGGCGCCTCGATCGACATCACCGTATCGACGGTGCCGGAGTTCGTCGAGCTGGGCGAAGTGCCCGCGCTGCAAGCGTTGGCCGACGTGCTCGAAGCCGGTGTGTCGCCCGATCGAGTCACCTTTTCATCCGATGCAGGCGGCTCGCTGCCCGTGTACCGCAATGGCGAGCTGCAGGGATTGACCGCGGCGCCGCCGACCGCGTTGCTGAAGCTGCTGCAGCAAGTGCTGCGCACGCAACCTGACCTGGCCACGTTCGTAATAGCCGCCATGACCTGCAATCCGGCAGCTGCGCTCAACATCGCGTCAAAGGGGCGCATTGCGCCGGGACGCGACGCAGACCTTCTAGTTCTCAGATCCGATTCCTTTGCGCTTAGCGACGTCTTCTGTCGAGGTCGCTGCCTGATGCGCAACGGGAACATCAACATCCATTCGACAGATGGGGGATGAATCAATGCGTATTCTCAAACAGTTACATCGAGCCAAACGGCTTCGCAAGCTGGGCTGCGTGCTGTTGTCGGTAATCCTGCCGACTGCCGTCGCGACAGCCCAGGACATTCCGAGCGAGGAGGAGATCGAAGAGGTCCTCGTCACGGGGACGCACATCGAGGGCCTGGACTTACAGGGTGCCGTGCAGGCGGTGCAATTGGATCGGAGCGATATCGAGGACTCGGGCGCCGAGAGCCTTGGTGAACTGATGCAGGATCTGACAATCACAGGCGGCGGCGTGGGGACGTTCTCAACGTCGACAGCCGGCGCACTGTCCAGCGACACGCCAGTCGGTTCGTCGGCCGTGTCCCTTCGTGGCCTCGGTACGGGCTCTACGCTCACGCTGATAAACGGGCGCCGGGCGACAATCAGCTCGTTTGCCCGCGGACAGGCGTCATTCATCGACATCAACTCGATCCCGATGGCCGCCGTTGAGCGGATCGAAATCCTGCCCAACGGTGCGTCCGCTACCTACGGCGCCGACGCCGTTGCCGGCGTGGTCAACTACGTACTGCGCGACGACTACGAAGGTTTCGAGGCGACTGCATCCTACGGCGATTCGTGGGCAGACTCGGATGACAGCCGCAAGAACCTGAATTTCGTTGCGGGCATCGGCAACGACCGCCACCATGTCATGGCCGTGCTCGACTGGTACGAGCGGAATCCCATGTTCGACCGGGATCGCGACATCAGCGCAAACTCGGTGAGGCCGAGTCAGCAGGGTTTCTACCCTTCGTTCAACGACCTCTTCGCCATGTTCTTCGACCAGACCGAGGAACCCGCGGACGGCGGTTGCGCGGCGGAAGACTTCGGCTTCGGTAACTTCGGCGAATTCTGCGAGGTCAATACCAACGAATTCACGTCGGTGCTCGACGTCTACGAGAGCGTAGGCGGCATGTTGAATTACCGCTTCGATATCAACGACAGCGTCACGTGGTCGAATGAACTGATTTACCAGGAAACGGAGTCGAACGGTACGAGCTCGCCGGCAAACTTCTCCCGTGCTCCGATGGACCCCGAGAGTCCGCTCTGGCCGCAGGCATTGCAGGACGACATGGTAGCCGAGGGCGGCCTGGCCGATTTCAGCGACTTCTACGGTTTCCCGATCTTCGCGTGGGGCAAATTCCCCGAGCCGCGCAAGGTCCAGGTCAAGTCCGAGACGCTGCGTTTCGTCTCCGCGCTCGAGATCGATTTCGACTCCGGATGGAACGCGAACGCAGGGGTCACCTACGGTCGCAACGAGTCCGAGCAAAACGGTCTTGCGGGCCTGTTCATCGCCGAGGCCTTCTATAACGCCAGTCTCGGCAATCTTTGCACGGACGGCACGACCGTCCAGCGCTGGGACGTCGACCTGCAGCGGCCGAGCGCCTCGTTCGTCGGCGATACCTGCGAAGACATCGGCAGGACGACCCTCTGGTACAACCCGTTCGGCGGGCAGGAATCGCAGGCGCCCGGGATTGACGATGCCGTTCGCACCCAGGCGAATCGCAACGGTGAGTCGGAGATGCTGGCGATCGACGCCGTGTTCTCCGGCGAGCTGTTCGAGTTCAACGGGCGTCCCGTCAGCGCCGCCTTCGGGCTCGAATGGCGCAACGAAAGCGTGAAGGACGTGCCGTCGGGTGTGGCCGTTGCGACGACGTTCAATCCCGAGCCGATCCTCGGCTTCAGCTCGACGTCTGCCGATGCAGAGCGCGATCAATACGCGGTATTTGCCGAGTTCTTCGTGCCGATAACGGATCAGTTCGATATCCAGCTGGCCGGCCGCTTCGATGACTACGACAGCTTTGGCAGTGATTTCAATCCGAAAGTGGCGTTTCGCTGGATACCGACTGACACGCTGATTTTCCGTGGCAACTATTCGACATCGTTCCGCGCGCCGTCCCTCGCACAGGTTGGCGCCGGCACACTGCTGAGTTCGTATCGCGTCGACTGCATGGCGACGCCGGAGGCTTGCGACGGCGATCCGCTCGAGGACGGTGAAGCACTGCTGTCCGAAGATGTTGCGAACGACGCTCTCGAACCGGAAACAGCAGAAAGCTGGGGTCTCGGTCTCGTCTATTCACCCACCAGTGATCTCGACTTCACGCTCGACTACTGGAGCATCGAGTACGAAGACCTCATCGGCGTCGACGAAGATGATTTCATCCGCCGCGCGCTTGCGGGCGACTTCGCGGTAGTTGGAGAAGGTGAGCTGCCGACGGGTCAGCCGGGTGTGGAAGTCGAAGGCGGTTTCGTCATCGATGCTCACTTCCAGCTGACGAACCTGGCCTTCCAGAATGTCAGCGGCCTGGATTTCACATACACGCAGTACTTCGACGTCGGTCCGGGCGAACTCTCGCTGACGGCCGATGCGACTTACGTGCTCGAGTTCGAGTCCCAGGCATCGCCGGGTGCACCCGTCATCGACGATGCAGGCGATTTCCGCAACCCCGAACTGCTGGCCCGGGTTCGCGGCCGTTACGCACTCGATCCATGGCAATTCTCACTGACCGTGCGTCACACCGGTGACTACCGGGACGATCCATCGCAGCGTACGCTCGAGGCGGTTGGTTTGCCGCCGGATGCGGTAGTCCAGGTCCCGTCGTGGACGGTGTGGGATGCAAACGTGACATACGATTTCCGCGACCGACACTACGTTAGCCTGAACGTCCGCAACCTGCTCGATCGGGACCCGCCGTTCGTGCTGGGATCCGGCGCCAACGTGGATCACATCAACCACAGTTCCATGGGCCGGTATGTGACATTGCGCTACACCTACGGCTTCTGAGAATGGAGGCGCCCTTCTGGCCACTGGCGATTGCCCTGGTCGTCGCCAGTGGCTGCAGCAGCACGATCGCAAGCGAGGCGGCGGATGACCGATCGCCGGGGACGCTCGTCATTGCCGGCGGCGCGGTCAAGCCCGGTAACGCGGCGGTGTTCGGAGCGTTCATCGACGCCATACCGGGCGACGGCAGGATTGCCGTGATCAGCGCCGCGTCCGGTGCTCCGGTCGAATCGGCCAATCGCTTCCAGCAGGCACTGTCGTCGCGCGGTATCGACTCGTCTCGCGTGGTACACGTCCGGCTCGCGGTCAGCGACGACGAATCGACGCCACTCGTCGACGAACGCCGCTGGGCGGGCAATGCCGACGATCCTGACGAGATCGCGAAGATCGCGGATGCCGATGCAGTCTGGTTCACGGGCGGCGACCAGAGTCGGTTGACGCAGGTGCTTCTCGACGATGACGGCCGGGCGACGCCGCTGCTGGTTCGCATCCGCGAGCGGCACGCGGTGGGTGCCGCCATCGGCGGAACCAGCGCCGGTGCTGCGATCATGAGCGACCCGATGATCACCGGCGGCGAGACTCTGGCGACGTTGCTTGCCGGTCGCGCGACGGGCGAGCGATTGTCGACGGGTCGGGGCCTTGGCTTCTTCGAGTGCGGGCTTGTCGACCAGCACTTCGATGCGCGTTCACGTCTCGGTCGCCTCGCCGTCGCGCTGGAACGCGTCGACGCCGACTGCCGCCTGGGTCTTGGCATCGACGAGGACACGGCACTCGTATTCGACCCTGCCTCGAGGTCTGCAATGATTGCCGGTAGTGGCGGAGTTACCGTCATCGATGCACGAGCGGCAGAATGGCAGCACGCGGAGTCCGGCGTATCCGTTCGTGGGATCGTCGTCTCCGTGTTGTCGCCCGGTGACCGGTTCGGTCTCGAATCCGGTCGCTACGAAAACGCGGACTACCTCGAGCCAACCGTCGGCAACGAGTACAACGACACGCCGCCCGTTTCGGCGGGTGGCATCGCAGTACCTTTTGCGGGCCTGGCCCGACTGCTGGGCGAGCAGTTGCTCGACAACGAAGGAGCAGCCTCGCTCGACAGCTACTCGGTGTTCATTGCCGAAACTGCCGGACAGGAGTCCGCCGTCAGCGGAGCCGGTGTGTTGTACCGGTTCAGGCAGGCCGACGATTCAGCCGGCTACTGGGGCTACGACGAGAACGGGAAGTCGCGCTACAGCTCGATCAATGTGCGTCTCGACATCATTCCCGTCGACCTGACCGTTCGGGCGCCGTATCGCGATCAGTAAGCCACCGAGATTCGCCGCCGCGGATACTTTGCCTGTTCCGCCTCGTCGATCAGTGCCACGGCGAAGTCGGCCCGTGACAGGCGGGTTCTGCCGCGTTCGTCCACGAGCGCCTCGTCGCCTCCGACCCGAAACTCACCGGTCCGAGGTCCGTTCGTGAAGTTCTTGGGCGGTGTCACGTAGGTCCAGTTGACGTCGTCGACCTTGCGCAGGAACTCGAGCGCCAGGATCTGCCCGAGGATCTCGATCTCCAGACCCTTTGGCAGCGCAATCTTCGGCAGCTTTTCGGCAAACAGGACGCCGGGTTCGACCTCGAGCGAGCCCGAGCCGCCCACGTGCAGCAGCCGAGGCGCGTCATCGCCCATCCGGAACAGCGCATCGACGAGCGTCTCCGCGGCGAGAAACTGCAGCGCGCTCTCCGGCGAACCCGAGTCGCCGATCACGCCTCGCACCGACACGACGACAACGTCCGTGCCGGCAACGACTCCGGCGACGCTCGCCTTGTCAAGCAGGTCGCCTTTGACGACGGACAGGTTGTCGTGTCGCAGCTCGACGCCGGCGGGACTGCGCGACACCGCCGTGACGCGGTGGCCGCGATCCAGAGCCTCGGTTACGACGTGCGAGCCGACTTCGCCGGTGGCGCCGTAGACGACAATGTCGAGTGCATCGTCGGCACGTCCGGCGATCGACGTCAGCAACAGAATCACACAGCCAAACAGTGTTCTCATTCGCGAGCCGACCCGTTCATGTAGCATGACAAGGATGGACAAAAGCAAGGTGCGTGCGTTCCTGCTGAATGCGGGGCTGATCGTTGTTGTTTTCTTCGGCGTGTTGAGCTTTCAGTCGCGCAACATGCTCGCGGCTGACGGGCAAGCTGCACCCGAATTGCGCGGTACGACCTTGAGCGGACAGCGCTACGATCTGCAGCATGCCGCCGCGCGGCCGGCGCTCGTCTACTTCTTCGCGCCGTGGTGCAGGATTTGTGCGGCCAGCGCAGGCAACCTCAACCGGCTGCGCCGCTGGCGAGCCAACGAGGACATCGAGATCGTCGCCGTGGCGCTCGACTGGGAAACAGCGGCCGAAGTCAGGGAATACGTGGAGCGTCATGACCTCAATGTAACCGTTGTTCTCGGCGACGCAAAGCTTGCCCGCCAATGGCAGATCCAGGCTTATCCGTCGTACTACGTGTTGGACGACGAACACCGGATAGTCCGGCGCGATATCGGCTACAGCAGCCAGCTGGGGCTATGGGTTCGTGCGTGGCTGATCTAGGCGTCGCCGTACATCTGGTCCGGAGCCAGCTCGTTCGGGAACCGCGCACGCAAGGCACGCCGTGACTCGTAGCACAGGTGACAGTGGTCCGCATAGCCTTGTTCATGCGGGATTCCGTAGCGATCGACCAGTGCGGCTGGACCGCCTTCGAGCAACGGTCCGACGATCGGATGATCGTCCGGACGAAATTCGGAGACGATCTGCTTCAGTGGGCGCTCGAGCAGATTACCTATGGATATGCCCTGGCAAATGTGCACATGACCGACGGGGTCTACGTGCACTCGCTGCGGACTGCGCAGATTCTCCCAGGGACAGGCCGTGAACCGGCGCCAGGGTGTTGGCGGCACCCATGGTGCGAGCAAATCGGCCGCACGGCCCCTGTAAAGCACCGCCGAGTCGCTGCACTCGCTCGACGCATCGGGTTCAGCAACGCTGATGAAGTTCACGGGTATGCCGAGATGTCTGGCGGCGGAACGTGCGGTTTCCGGCCCGCTGTGTTGTTCGCCGCTACCATGGTAGTCCTCGCTGCTGACAGAGAGGTCGTCGATGGAACCAGCGAGCGGCCTCAGCCACTCCAGGGCATCTTCCTCCGAGTTGGCCCAGTAGGCGTTCGTGACGATGCCGACCTTGAATCCTCTGCGCTTTGCCCGAACGACCGACCGCCGGAGGATCGCGTAAAAGAGAAAGGCTTCGCCTCCCTCGAAGTAGATCCACTCGATCGTTCCTAGCTGCTCGGCCTGGTCAAGGATATTGTCCACGGTCTCGAGTGTCATCGTCCCGGTCTGGAACGGCCCACCCCACACGAAGCAGTGATCGCACTCGAACGTGCACTGGTAGGTCAGCAACAGGTGCAATCCGGACAGGGAAGACGAGGCAGCGGTCATTACTGCCGACCATGACGCGTCAGGCCCGTCCCGTCGATACGGTATTTACAGGATTGACGAGCTGCGGCCGGCCTATCGCGAGCGGTCTGTCACAAAGCCTTGCACTGACGTAACTGCCGCGTCAGCTCCAGCAGCTCCGCAAGATACTCTTCTCCCTGTTCCTTCGAGTAGCTGGTCTGCCTCATCTCGAGGTCGATCGCGTCGATGGCGTCCCGGGTCGTTTTCTCGCACTCGGCACGATTTTGCGAAACGGGTTCGTTTTCGGTTGCCGCCTCCGGCGGTTCGTCGAAGGGATTGGCGAAATCGAAGAATTCGTCCTTGACGGCTGGGGCAGCGGTGTCCTTGCTGTCGTCGACAGCCTCGCTGGTCTCCTCGCAAGGCATCTCCTGGAAGGCGACCGTGCCGTCTTCCTGCGTGCACCGATGAATCTCGGTGTCCGCGACAGCAGCCACGCTGCAGAGCGTCGAACCCAGGACGAGTAAACGACAATAATCGGTTTTGTAGAACAAAGTGATAAATTTATTAATTTGTTTGAATTAAATAGATAGAGTGTAATAGACCAGCGCAAAGAGCGATAAGAATCTACAGGAGAAAACGAGATGCGAATCAAATCAATGCAAATGATCGCTGCGGGACTTGCGGCAGCGTTGCCGCTGTTGGTCACGAGCGGCGCGTTTGCCCAGGGGGCGCCAAAGTCGAACCAGTTCTGGTGGCCGGACCAGGTCGACCTGAGCCCGCTGCGCGCGCACAGCGCAGCGTCCAACCCGATGGGCGATGACTTCAACTACGCCAGGGCTTTCGCGAGCCTCGACCTCGATGCCGTGAAGAAAGACATCGAAGCCGTCATGACCGACTCGCAGGACTGGTGGCCGGCAGACTACGGGCACTACGGACCGTTCTTCATCCGCATGGCCTGGCACAGCGCAGGCACGTACCGAACGCTCGATGGCCGCGGCGGCGCTGCGGGCGGCCAGATGCGTTTCGATCCGCTGAACAGCTGGCCCGACAACGCGAACCTCGACAAGGCACGGCGCCTGCTATGGCCCGTCAAGCAGAAGTACGGCCGTGACCTCTCCTGGGCCGACCTCATGGTGCTTACGGGCAATGTTGCGCTCGAGTCGATGGGCTTCGAGACGTTCGGATTTGCCGGAGGTCGTGAAGACGATTGGGAAGCCGACATGGTCTACTGGGGCCCCGAGAACGAGTTTCTCGCCGACGAGCGTTACAGCGGCGACCGCGAGCTCCAGAAGCCGCTTGCCGCGGTCCAGATGGGCCTGATCTACGTCAACCCGGAAGGCCCGAACGGCAACCCGGATCCGCTGCTTGCCGCAAAGGATATCCGCGAGACCTTCGGCCGCATGGCAATGAACGACGAAGAGACCGTCGCCCTGATCGCCGGCGGCCACACGTTCGGCAAGGCGCACGGCGCGGCCAAACCGGCCGACTGCACCGGACCGGAGCCAGCCGCCGCGGCAACCCAGGAGCAAGGTTTTGGCTGGACGAACAAATGCGGCTCCGGCAACGGCGCGGACACAATAACAAGCGGGCTCGAAGGCGCATGGACGACGACGCCCGCGCAGTGGAGCATGAACTACCTGCAGAACCTGTTCGCGTTCAACTGGGTGCAGACTCGCAGCCCCGCTGGCGCCATCCAGTGGATCCCGGACAACCCGGCTGCGGCGAACATCGTGCCGGACGCGCACGATCCTTCGAAACGCCATGCACCCATCATGTTCACTACCGATCTGTCGCTTAAGTTCGACCCGGCGTACCGGGAGATCTCGAAGCGATTCCTGGACAACCCGCAAGAGTTCGAACTTGCGTTCGCGAAGGCATGGTTCAAGCTGACGCATCGCGACATGGGGCCGCGCGCTCGTTACGTCGGCGGACCCGCCGAGGAACTGCTATGGCAGGACCCGGTGCCCGCCGTCGATCATGAGCTCGTCGACCAGGACGATATCGACAAGCTCAAAGCCGAGATCCTCGGCTCGGGCCTGACGATTCCGGCGCTCGTAAGGACCGCCTGGGCATCGGCGTCGACATTTCGCGGCAGCGACATGCGCGGTGGCGCAAACGGCGCTCGTATTCGGCTTGCGCCGCAGGTCAGCTGGTCCGTCAACGATCCCGAGGAGCTGCAGGACGTTCTCGACGTCCTCGGGAATATCCAGAGCGAGTTCAACCGCGCCCAGCGCGGCAGCAAGAAGGTCTCGCTGGCCGACCTCATAGTGCTCGGTGGGAGCGCAGCCATATCCAAGGCAGCTGCGGCGGCCGGACAGGACGTCGATGTTCCGTTCGCGCCGGGCCGCACCGACGCGTCGCAGGCGCAGACCGACATCGCATCGTTCGATGTTCTGCGCCCGAAAGCCGACGCGTTCCGCAACTACTTCGGCGAAGGCAACTACCGCACGCCGACCGACATGATGGTCGACAAGGCCAACCTGTTGAACCTGACTGCGCCCAGCGCGCGCATGCCGCCGATAAGCACCGTCATCTCGGGCGCAGTCAGG
>JAAUYH010030829.1_pt1 | contig 10620 bp, 12 predicted proteins | sample 7278061 | NCBI WGS metagenome assembly JAAUYH01 (sample SAMN14350203, study PRJNA611818) | marine sediment metagenome | isolation source: surface marine sediment (0.6m) | place: French Polynesia: Moorea | collected 2018-08 | reverse complement strand
TCAATCTAGGTCAGAGGCGAAATCTCCCAAGAGAAAAACTAGGAACACCAAATCGTGAGGTTTGGAAGCCTACACTATAAATCTTTGATTTTAGTGTAGGAGGATGTCACTATGACGCTGCATATAAAAGAGCTTCTTAGGAGATTTCCAGAATTAAAATTACCAGGCGATTACAAATTCACCGTAGGGGCGCAAGCTTGCGCCCTTGTCATTGGTAAAATGATTTTCAGAAATCACCTTAATTGTCGTTATAAGAGGAGATAGATATTATCTGCTCAAATGATAAGTTGCTCGAACAATTGATGTATGCGATGTCTTCGACAAGCCTCCCCAACTCTTGCACGCCTTCACTGAAAGACTTTGTGTTATTCCTTAATCAGAGAAAACGCTGAGATACTCAATTAAATTATTACTTCATTGTCTAAAGAATAAAACTGTACCAGCATAAATCCAATCATCCCTTCATTCCTCAACGCCAATCTACGAAATATTTTTTTACCATAGTGCCACCCTCCAGAGCATGGAATTAGATTATACTAAATATCATTTCAGAAAAATCCTCTCGGATTATGGTAATCTCAACAATGTATTTGTCTGTTATCGGTTTCAACCTGGATACTCAGCAAGGTCTCAAACTCTAAGTGCTTCTTGTGGCTTAAAGTCCACAATCATGGTTCCCTTACCACAACCCGTTGCGCTTGAACTTGCTTGCCATTCTAGTAATGACACGCCAGTCGAAAGTAATCCGGTCATTGTAGGTATTTCCTAGGCTTCTATACTTATTTGAAAAAAACAGCGAGAAAATCTTATGCTTCTTGATCTGGATCAATCCCTGGAAAATCTCTTGAAAAAAGAGATGCCAAAAGATTACTTTTCAGAATCCTCAAATGGTCATGAGAGCACGATAAATTTTTGTATGCCCTTAGAGGACTATATTGGTGCACCGCCGGTGATTAATCTTTTTCTTTATGATGTCCGAGAGAACTTGGAATTGAGAACTAGTGTGTGGTCGGTAGAACGTCGTCGGGATCCAAAAAATCAGACAAATAATGGTGTTGTCAAATCTTACAAAAAGCCACCGGTACCTATGGTCGATTGCTCATATTTTATTACAGCTTGGCCAAGCGAACCATCAGAAACAGTATCGAAAGGAGAAGAAAAAATAGAACGAGCAGGAGAGAATGAGCACAAAATGTTAGGGGATGTGATGAAGGTGCTATTACGCTTTCCGCAGATACCGGAACAATGTCTTCATGGGAGTTTGAAAGGACAAGAAGTTCCAGTAAGAGCAGCCTGTTTGCGTCCTCACCCTACACAAAGCTTGGGTGAGTTTTGGCAGGCGATGGGAGGTAAACCGAAGACTACGCTGAATTATACTGTGACTATTCCTGTACCCATTGAGGATCGGGAGGTAGAATTTCCTCTTGTTCTTGAGAGTACTTTTCGTTTGCAGCAACAAACTTCCCCCAGAAGATAGGGATGTAAGCGACAGAGCTTTGAGCTACACATTTGAAAACCGTAATTGACTAGCAACCCGAATCTATCAAACCGATTTCTGCACGGATTATAGATATGATTAAGAAAGAAGAGATCTCCCATAAAGTTTCCATCGCAGGACAAGTAAAGGATAAGTGTACTGGTAATGGCATATCTGGTGCTACGATCAAGATCGTTAAATCGCCAAATAAATCTAGCAAGATTATAAATAATTTGAAACCTGTTAAAGCTGCTGCTGATGGTTATTTTTGTTTAACCGATTTACCTCCAGGTGATTATCAGCTAGAAGCATCTTTGCCTAGTGCAGGTACTCGATATGGTGTGATAAAATCCGCAATTATTAAAGTTAATAATTCCTCGCAATCGATTGATTTACAGCTGCCTCCAACTATACTGCAAGGAAAAATATTCCACATAGTTAAAAAGGAAGAAGGACTTCAAGAAGAACTTATTTGTATGGCTAAAGTTAGCATAAAAGGAAGTTACGAGTCTACGTTTTCTGAAGGCGAGCGGCCCTCCTCGACTGAAGGCGAGCTGTCCCCCTCGACCCCAGATAATTCTAAGTGTAACTATCGTTTGAAAGGAATAGAAGCTTCCGATAAAAAACAAAAAGTAATTTGTTCTAAGATTGGTTATAAATGTGTGGAGGTAGAACAGAAGATAGAAGTCGGGGAAGAGAACAAATTAAATTTTAAATTGGAACCATTAAAAAAGTAAAATATGAAAAATCAAGATTAATCACTCGCGAAATTAGAGCTATAAGTTAGTACAAAATAAACCTTCTCCAAAGAAGTGTTTAACATTAACCAATTACCTTGATTATGGAGTTACACAAGTTATGGGAACTTATTTATCCCCCGGTGTTTTTGTTGAAGAAAAGTCTTCGGGATTAGCTCCTATCGCAGGGGCGGGAACGAGTACTGCCGGATTTATTGGGGTGTATAAAAAAGAGGTAAAAATCAAAAATCTGATTAATCTGGGGGAAAAAAAGGAACGGATACATATAGGAAAGGGAAATGGAGAAAAAAAGGTTTTTTCTTTTCAGGCACCGAATACACAACTACTTAAAAACACCAACAAAATTTCCCTAACTAAGTTAGCGGTAACGGTCGATGGAGTGACAAAATCCGAAGATGCCAAAATCTTGCTCAAAAAAGGACAATTTGTATTAAGACTGAAAGAGCCTCCCGGAAGAGATAAAGAGATAAAAGTTACTTTAACAAAAGCCAAAATCAAACCAGGATCAAGGACATTACATCTGTTCGAAGTAGATCAGGTGAACCCAGTGACTGACCATACAATAAACGTGACAAATGACCACCAAACGGAGTTTGTCATCAAAGGGGGAGGATTCACAGAGGAAGGTGTAGCAATAATAAATTTTGACAGTTACCAAGAATGGCAAATAAAAGTGGAACCACCACCACAGCTCCCACTTGCGGAAGCAGATGCAGGGGCTGGGACCCCCGGTCAAACCGGAAAAGGGACAAATAACCAGCCAAATATCGAAAGAGTAGAAGAGGATGATGGCTGGATATCGATACACTTAACAAACGCACCAGTCAAGGGTGGTATAATCGAAGTATCCTACCAAGAGCTAGAAATAGAAACATTTCCTGCTCCAGAAAATAAGAAAGTTATGCTCTGTACAAACTTCGGCGAGTTCAAGAGAAATTTCGGCGGTGATTTTCTGAATCCGGAAGAACTCGATACTAAAGGACAGAATACTTTAGCTCATGCGGTGTACGGCTTTTTCAAAAATGGTGGAACCCGTTGCTATGTCGCTTGGACGACGGAATCGGAAGGAGTAGAGGGTGTCTTAGAAAAGTTTGAAGCAATTGATGACATTTCTATTGTAGCAGCGCCTGGGTGCAGCGACGATGATAAAGGCAAGATAAAAGATCACTGCGAGAAGATGGGCGATCGCTTTGCCATTCTCGATTGCAAAAAAGTCGAGGAAAATGACAGGCAAAACGAAGAGAAGGTAGATAAGCTTAAGAACTTTAACTCCGACTATGCAGCATTGTATTACCCTTGGATAAAAGTTAAAGACCCCGCCAGTAATAAAGAAATTCTGGTTCCTCCGAGTGGTCATATTGCCGGTGTTTATGCTCGTGTGGACAATCAACGGGGGGTTCATAAAGCGCCAGCAAATGAAACTATAAAAGGAGCATTGGAGTTACCTTTCAACATCAGCAAAGCCAAACAAGATGGACTCAATCCACAGGGAATTAACTGCATCCGCAAGTTGAATGGCAATATTTTGATTTGGGGAGCGCGGACACTGGGTGGCAATGCAAATAGAGAATTTAAATATGTGAATGTCCGTCGCTATTTCAACTATCTCAAACAGTCCATAGATGAAGGTACTCAATGGACGGTGTTTGAACCCAACACGCCGGAGTTGTGGGCAAGGATTCGACGCAATATTACGGCATTTTTGACCAATGAATGGCGGCAGGGAGCTTTATTTGGCACATCCCCAGATAACGCTTTCTTCGTCAAATGTGATGAGGAACTCAATCCTCCGGATGTGCGAGAAATGGGACAAGTCTACACAGAAATTGGTGTTTCTGTCATCAAACCGGCGGAATTTGTGATTTTCCAACTCAGTCAATGGACGGGAGGGAATTGAGTCGGAGACGCGGGGACGCAAAGAGGTGAAATCCCACAAGAAATGGCTTCTCCCTATTAACTCGCTACGCGAGAAGGAAGAAGTCAGAGGGAAGAGGGAAGAAGGTAGAGTTTCATATTCTTAAAACAAAGTACTTTCCTCTTGCTGACCTTCGAGCTTTTGGGTGAAAGCTGAGCGAAGCCGAAGCTTTAAGTCCCCCACCCAAATTGAAAATTTGGTGGTCTACAATTGGTGGGGGTTTAAATCCCCCACCAATTCTCCTTCTTCCTTCTTCCTTCTTCCTTCTTCCTTCTTCCTTCTTTAATTCCAGCTTCTGGATACCCCTCTTCCCACATTCCCAATCAACAAAGATTTTCGGCATATGAACCGTGCTATTCTATACTCATTACTCCTAACTCCCGACTCCTGACTCCTGACTCCTATCTTTTGAGCCATGTTGAAATATTCGTCTTACAATAGGGAAGTCCCTGGTGTATATACCCAGACAATTCCGCCCCCCGTAACACCCAAACTACTAACGGGTATTCCAGTATTTTTGGGAGTGGCTGATGCTATGTCGTCAGGCAACATGGATTCAGAACCAAAAATACTTCGACTGTGGACGGAGTTTGAGTCTGAATTCAAGACGTACAAGATGTCCGAGAACCTTTGTCATGCTGTTCGGGGTTTTTTTGAGAATGGGGGACGACTGTGTTATGTTGCTCCCTTGAGTGACAAAACCGATGAAGAACTCAAAAGAGGATTAGAGAGAATCGAAACATTGGATATCGATTTAGTCTGTGCACCTGATATTGTGTCCCAAGAGTCGGCAAATATACTCTTGTTGCAGAAAGCCGTGCTAGAACATTGCGATCGCATGGGTGATCGCTTTGCAATCCTTGATGCACCTTCTAATAGCCCTCCGTCAACTTACCAGGGGTTACAAGGAAACAATGGTGCAATGTATGCCCCTTGGATTAAGGTCAGAGATGGGGAAAATCCTTTACCACCCTGCGGCCATATTGCCGGAATCTATGCTAGGTGCGATCGCGAGTATGGTGTTCATCGTGCTCCAGCAAATTTGTGCTTAGAAGGAGTATTGGATATTCAGGAGGATGATGACAATAATGAACAACCCAATCAGACTGCTGAGGAAAGGGTAAACTATATACGCAGCTTCCGGGGTAGGGGAATTCGTGTTTGGGGTGCAAGAACGATGAGTCTAGAACCAGAGTGGCAATTTGTCAACGTTAGACGGTTATTTTTAACCTTTCGTCGTTGGGTAGAACGAAATTTGGCAGACATACTATTTGAACCCAATACCTTCGAGTTGTGGGTTCGCATAGAGCGAGAGTTGAGCGTTTACTGCCAGTCTCTGTGGCAGCAAGGAGCACTGCAAGGGGATACTCCCCAGGAGGCTTTTTATGTCAAGTGTGATGAGGAAACTAATCCCCCAGAGGTTCGGGACCTTGGTCAAGTTATCACAGAAATTGGTCTGGCACCCATTCAACCCTGCGAATTTATCGTAGTTTCTCTCATTCATAATGACAGCGGCGTTACGCTGAATTAAGATACGTTTTGTTCGTTAGAAAATAAGGAAAATTGACCATGCCGACCATAAGAGCTCCCCACGATCCTTATAAAGGTTATAACTTTTGGGTAGAGTGGGATGGTATTGTACATGCAGGTTTCAGTGAATGTAGCGGGTTAACTGCGACACGAAATGCAGGAACTTATCGGGAAGGAACTGACAAAAACCTCACACAGCGACAGATACCCGGACTCAATAGCTATGGCAACATAAATTTGAAACGGGGAATGGTTGATAATGCCGAACTTTGGGAATGGCACAAAAAACTGCAAGCTGGCGAAACAGTGCGTCGCAATGTATCTATTATCTTAGCTAACGACTTTGGGGAGGAAAAAATGCGCTGGAACTTAGAAAATTGTTGGCCCACTACTTGGAATGGTCCCGAATTTAATGCTACTTCCGACGAAGTGGTAATCGAGTCCCTAGAGTTAGTGCATGAAGGTATAACTGTTGCCTAATCTGCTACTCAATTGCCATGTACCAAACAGAATTTCCCTTTACCCTCCCCCACGGCTATCTCGATGAAGCAGGAAATCGGCATCGGGAAGGCACAATGCGTTTATCAACAGCCTATGATGAAATTGCTCCCCTGCGGGACCCCAGAGTTCAGAGAAATTCGGGGTATCTAGTCATCATTCTGCTCTCACGAGTGATAACCAAACTCGGCACCTTGTCGGACATTAATACGAAAATCATTGAAGGTTTGTTTTCTGGGGACTTTGTTTACCTGCAAGATTTTTACCAACGAATCAACAATAATGGTCATAGTCGCTTACAAGTGCAATGTCCTCATTGTGATGGTGAGTTTCAAGTGGAGACAGTTTCCCTGGGGGAGTAGTAGTCTACCCCTCCAAACGCCTGCGGGAGGAGGTAGCTTACCTTGCCTATCACTTTCACTGGTCCCATTCCCAAATTATGGCGATGGAGCATTGGGAGAGGCAGCAGTGGGTGGCTGAAGTTGCTCAAATTAATCAGCGACTGAATGAAGAGGCAGGCAGGAGGTAGGGGGGAAGTAATAAGTAATAAGTAATAAGTAATAAATAAGGCAGTCCTGATGAAAAATAATTTGCACCACCAATTATCCTCCCTCCTACTTCCTTCGTTTAAGCAAAATCCAGGGGAAGAATAGGCGAATTTGGTATAAATTCTCAACTCCCAATTCCCAATTATAAATTCTCAATTCTAAATTCTACATTCCAACCTATGCTGCAACCAAGAGCAAGTTCCCCGAATCAGCGCCGTGACCCCTACATGGTGTATAATTTTGCTGTGGAAATTACGGGATTAATTGTTGCTGGTTTTTCCGAAGTGACTGGATTGAGCAGCCAAATTGAGCTGGAGTCCTACAATGAGGGAGGGGTTACGGGGTTTGTTCATCAGTTCCCCAAACAGGTAACTTATCCCAACCTGGTTTTCACTCGTGGATTTGTTGAAATTGAGTTGTGGGAATGGTATAAAAAGACTACTCAGGGCAATATTCAACGAAAAAGCGGTAGCATTATTCTCCACGATAGTCAACAACTTCCAGTAAAAATCTTCAATTTTAAAGAAGCTTATCCCGTGGCTTGGGAAGGACCGCAGCTTAATGCTAGCAGCGAGACGGAAGTTGCAGTGGAGAAGCTGGAATTAGTCCATCAAGGAATAGAGATTCAATGAGAGTCAGAGAGGTGAGGGATGTCATCAAGTGAACCATCGACATGGGAAAATTCGCTTAACCCACAACTGGTTAGGCGGTTGGCTAGTCCTTTGTCACAGCCGGGGATTGCTAATCACCACATGGCAACAGAGATTGTAGAGCGATCGCAAAGTTTTGCTAATCGCTTACCTCTGCTCGATCAACAAATGCAACGTTGGATGAGTATAACAGAAGTGCGATCGCAACATACTCCCATTGTTTATGCTCAACCAGATAGCGAGGTGGCGGGGATGGAAGGACATGGGGACGTGGGGACACGGGAACCCAGAGAGGGGGCAGTCCCCAATGATTTTCTTTCATCTCCATCTGCTGTCAGTGATGGACTCTTGCCTTTGAATGAGCCTGGTAGTGAAGGAGGACAGCCCATAGTTGTACAATCAAAGGCAATAGAAGTCAATCATAACAAGAGAACCCAGGGGTTGGAGCCAAAGATGAATTTGGTAGAGCCTATTGTTGAGAGTATTTCAACAACACCGATTTCTGACAGTCAGGATGGAATAATCCAAAGGAAGTTGGAGATGGGGGGACGCGGGGACGCGGAGACGCAGGGATGGAGAGATGGGAATTCCGATGCCATATTTCCTTTACCCCCAACTGCTGTGAGTGATGGATTATTGCCCTATAGTGACTCAAATTCACAAGTTTCATCTACCTCAGGGCAAGAATTACCTGTATCTGCTCCGGTAGGGATAATTACCGCAGTTCCAGTTGCCTCTAGTCAACAAACCGTGTCTCCTAGCAGCATTGACAACGCAGACTTGCCTTTGGTGCAAGGGAAGTTAGGGACATCTGATGCCAAGTCGCTATTAGAGGTAGCACCTTTATCTTCACCCCGTCACCCCGTCACCCCGTCACCCCATCAGAGTTTTTCCCAGTCGGAGCGAATGACTGTAGTGCAGGCAGTTGACGATTTATTGCCCAATCAAGCCCCAACCTTAGTTTTTACCCCAATTGCGATCGCACGGCCTAATTCCAGGATTCCAGATCAGGTAAAATCATTAACTCCCCAACCAGTCACAACCAATAACCAAGCCTCCCCTCAATCCACTATGACATCTCAGGCTTTAACCAATCCATCTGAATCCTCCCCTCCCCATTCCCTCCATACAACAGTTACCTCACCAGCCATGCCGCCGCCATCAATGGATATCAATGCCGTAGCAGCTCAAGTGGAGCGCAAGCTGAAGCGACGGTTAGTTATTGAAAGCGAGCGAAGAGGGAAGAAACGGTGGCGCTAGAAAAACTGAAAATTAAAGCAGAAAAGACTCAGGCTGGTGACTTTGCCGAGGAAATTAAAGTGCTGTTTAACCCCAATCAGGTGACAATTGCGAAGACGGGGTGGACTATGAGCGAAGGGAACCCTGTGGCAGCCAATGAATCTGCTACCTTAAATTTGGAATTATTTTTTGATACCACCCTCACCGGCTTTCCGGCGGAGAATGTGCAAAAATATACCAAGAAAATCTTTAGTCTCACTTTACCGAGGATCGGTGTAGATCAGAAAAGACCACCTCGGTGTCAGTTAATCTGGGGTACTATTTCTGGGAAAGACAGCATCTTGTTACCAGATGGTTATCTAGTTACGGTGACAAAAACATTAACCCAGTTTCTACAAGACGGAACCCCCGTGCGAGCCACTATGAGCTGTAGCTTTAGGGAATGGACAGAACCGGAAAAAGGTAAAAAAATTGCCAATCCCATAGACGATCCGGTACGTACAGTTAGGCGGGGAGAAACCCTCAGTAGTATTGCCTTCGAGGAATATGGCGACTCTGCTCTCTGGCGCATAATTGCCAAGGAAAATCGTCTTGTTAATCCCCGAGATATAAAACCTGGAAAGGTATTAACTATCCCACCACTGCCGCTCAGCTAGTCAGGAGTCAATACTGCTCGTCATTTCAGTTATCAGTTATCAGTTAGCCTCTTGCAGAGGAGCTACGCTAACAGTTATCAGTTGTCAAAGAGAAAATAGGGGGTATGCATCAGGAATCAAAACTCTACACCTTGTGACCATTATTGTTCATTCAAAATTCAAAATTCAAAATTCAAAATTCTCAATTCAAAATTCATCATTCCCATGCCCAACCCCTCCGGAGTCAAAACTCTCTTACCCAATACCCACATTCTCATTCAGGGCAAACGCCTATCTGCTCTGGCTAAAGCGGATTTAGTTTCGGTAACAGTCTCGGAAGACTTGGAAGTGCCGAGTATGTTTGAGTTGGAATTAGTCAGTTGGGATTTAGCCAAAGGGAAATTTACTTGGGTGGATGATGACTTATTTGATGTGGGAAACGAAGTGGAAATCAAGATGGGTTATGACAGGGAGGTGAAAACTTTACTCCTGGGTGAGATTACTGGTTTAGAGCCGGAATTTACCCCAGATGCGATTCCGATGTTAATTGTCCGTGGTCATGATTTACGTCACCGCCTGTTGCGGGGTACCCAAACAAAATCCTTTGTGAAAATGAAGGATAGTGATATTGCTAGTCAAATTGCCCGAGCCCACGGTTTGAGTCCCAAGGTAACTGATAGTAAAGTTGTACTGGAGTACGTTTTACAGCACAATCAGACAGACTGGGAATTTCTCCAAGAGCGGGCGTTACGTATTGGCTATGAAGTGGTAGTTGAGAACAAGAATTTATATTTTCGACCCCATATAAAGGATACCCAAAAATCCTTAACCCTGAAAAATAAGGAAGATTTAATCGAGTTTTTGCCCCGGCTCAGCAGTATGGGTTTGGTGCAGTCAGTGGAGGTGCGTGGCTGGTTACCTAAGGAAAAGAAAGAGGTGATGGGGAAAGCAGGAGTGGGGAAAGAGGGAGGAAAGATGGGAGTGAAGCCGGGTACTGGGGTTACTAAAACCTTTGGTCAATCCAGTGTTGCGGTGGTAACTCAGCCCATATCCAGCAAAGCGGAGGCGGATCAAATGGCAGAGGGACAATATAAAGATATGGCGATTGCCTATATCAGTGGAGAAGGCGAATGCCAGGGAATGTCCGACCTGCGAGCCGGGAAAATGATTGAAATCACTGGGGTGGGTAAGCGCTTTAGTGGTCTTTATTACGTTGTTTCCACAGAACATCGTTACTCCCTCGACCAAGGCTATAAAACTTCATTTACTGTGAGGAGAAATGCATCATGATGGGTTTAGATGTTTTGCTTCCCCAAGAGACGAATAATCACTCCTATGGTTACTCCATAAAAGCGATTATTCGTCTCTTG
>JAAUYH010009367.1_pt1 | contig 10620 bp, 7 predicted proteins | sample 7278061 | NCBI WGS metagenome assembly JAAUYH01 (sample SAMN14350203, study PRJNA611818) | marine sediment metagenome | isolation source: surface marine sediment (0.6m) | place: French Polynesia: Moorea | collected 2018-08 | reverse complement strand
CAGCTCAATGAATCGACTCGACGCTCTGTTCACTTCTTTCCACCTTGGGATAGCGCACCGGCATCAGCTGCGCCAGGCGCGCGTAGCTGAGTCGGACCCACTCGTCGTAAACACCCTCGGCCGCCCGGGCCACGTTGGCCTCGAAGATCTCGATGGCCTTCTCCTCGATGGGGAACGCCTCTTCCTCGAGCAGGATGTCGTATTGCTCGAGTTCGTCCGGGCTGAGCCCGGTGGGGCGCTCGGAATCCATGATGGCCTGGCTCAGGCCGTAGTAGATCTGGCCGATGCGAAAGGTCGCGGCCGTAGTCACGTCGCTGACGCGGTAGCTGGCCGCGCGCTCGTAGGCACGCAGCGCGGCTTCCATGCGCGTGCGCTTGTTGGCCAGGCTCGCCGCCAGCGGCACCGTCAGCTCGATCGCGTCATAGGCGCGGAGGATCGGATCGGCCAGCTCCAGCGACGCGCGGGCCGCAAGGGTCCGGCTGCGGTCGTCCGCCTCGGCGCCGGCGGCGTCGTGCGCCTCGACGATGCGCGCCAGCCACTGGTGACGGCCCGCCTCGTCGCCCGCCTCGCCCAGCATGTCCGCCAGCCTGAGGCGCGCTTCCATCGCCGGCTCGCGCGGCTCGGGCCAGGCGGCAACGTAGGCGGTCAGCGTATCCAGCGCCAGGCCGGGCTGCCCGCCGCGCTCGTACAGGTCGGCTGCGTCGAGCAGCGCACTGCGGCGCACGTCGGCGGGTTCGCCGGCATCTTCGGAAATGCGGATCATCTCCGCCGCCGCCTCGACGGGCCGGTCGCTGGACAGGTAGGCATCGGCCAGGCGGCGCGTTACGTCGCGCCCCAGTTCGTGGTCCGGGTGATCGGCGCGGAACGCTTCCAGCACGGGCACGGCACCGGCGTGGTCGCCAAGCGTCATGAGCGCCACGGCGGCGTCGTACTCGGCATTCGCGCGAATGCTCGCCGTGGGTGTCGCCTTGGCCACGCGCAGAAAGTGCGCGGCCGCTGCCAGCAGGTCGCCGCCCGCGCGTGCGGCCTCACCCTGCTTGTAAATCGTCGCGGCCAGGCGTTCGGTGAGCACCTCGCCCATGGGGTCGTCGACCGGCAGCGACACCAGTGCATCGCGATAGGCCGGCTCGGCGTCGGCAAATCGTCCGAGGTCGAAGCTGGCGTGTCCCGTGACGACCAGGCCCGTGGTCCTGTGCTGCGCCGTGGCGCCGGGAAGCGCGGCAATGCGCGTTGCCGCGTCGATGGCGCGTTCGAGGCTGCCCTGCGCGTACAGCGCTTCGGCCGAGGCGGTCAGCACTGCCGGCGCATGCTCGTGCGTCGGAAAGGCGTCGACGAAGCGCAGACCGCTCTCGACCCGGGCCTCACGCAGCGGCCCGGGATCGGGGCTCAGGTCCGCCGCCTGGTCGTAGGCCAGCAGCGCCGCGTAGCCGGCTTCGGCCGCTCGCTCGTGCTCGCCGTAATCGTAGGCGGCACGCTCGTATTCCGTCGCAGCGGTCGCCACATCGCCGCTGTCGTAGACAATCTCGGCCAGCAGGAAATGCGTCGCGGGCGCGTCGGCGTCGGTCGGGAAATAGGCCAGGAACCGCCGATACCAGCGTATGGCCAGCGCGTAGTCTTCGTGGGGGCTGACAACGACCTCCGACGTCGGGTCCTGCGCCAGCTCGGCGGCGCGCTGGGCCGCGGCGTGGTGATGCCGCGCCAGGTCGGTGACGTTGGCCTTGAGCTGCGCGAGCACATCCGGCGCGTCGGCCGCCGTGCGCCCGGCCCAGTACGGTGCCTCGAGACCGTAGTGCTCGACGAACGAGCGCTTGGCGTCGAGCACCCGAGCCGTGAAGCCGCCCGCCTCATACGCTTCGATCGCGCGCATCTGCAGGTGCGGGGCCCGCTCGTGCGCGGGACGGCGCTCGACGAAGGCGTTGTAGACGCCGGCGGCATCGCCGTAGCGTTCCTGTGTCAGGTACAGATCGCCCTGGCGCGCGTACAGCACGTGCTCGTAGGCGCGCGGCTCCAGCTGGTCGAGGTGGTCGGCAATGGGGTCGTCGCCGGGCAGGTTGGCGTAGCTCAGCGACAGCACGCGCAGCGTGTCGTCCAGCAGCTCGCGCTCGGCGCGCGTCGCCGCCTCGAGCACGCTTTCGGCATCCGCCGTGTCGCCAAGGCGCCCGTCCAGCACCGCGAGGAACGACGTGGCGGCCTCGACGTACATCGACTGGCGATACAGGGACCAGCCGTGCTTGTACTGCGACTGTTCGCGGAACGGCGTCGGGGCCGTGCCGGCCAGCACCGCCGCGTACGCCTTTTCGGCATCGTGGAAGCGGCGCGCGGTGAAGTGCGTTTCGCCCCGGCGGAAGTTGGCCTCGGCCGCGTAGGGCGACGCCGGGAACCGGCGCACGAGTTCGTCCAGGGTCACCAGCGCGCCGTCGACGTCGCCGACCAGTTCCTGGGCCCGCGCGAGCTGGTACATCACGCCGTCATTGGACGGCTCGTCGGGCCACAGCGCGAGCAGCTCGCCGTACAGCGCGACAGGATCGGGGCTTTGCGCATCGAGCGGCTCACCGCTCATGACGCGTTCCTCGCGGCGTTCGAGTTCGAGGTCGGCCAGGCGCCGGAGCGCGCGCGCACGCAGCGGGTCGTCGGGCGCGGAGAGTTCCAGGAAGGCGCGGTAGCTGGCAATCGCCTCGTCGACGGTACCGGTGACCGGCTCCCCGGCGGCGACGCTGGTTTCCGGCGCATCGAGACTGCCGACTGTGGCGGGCTTGCGCGCGTGGGCGCCGGATGCGACGAGCAGCCCGACGGTCGCGAGCACGGTCACGGCCAGGTGCCTCATGGCGTGGTGACCTCGTCGCCACCGTCGGCGACATCCTGGGCAACGCCCGGGCCGCCGGCATCGGCGAACGCCCCGGCCGCCTGGTCGTGCAGCGTGGCCAGAGCAAAGCGCGTTTCGGTGAGATAGGCCTGCAGGCGGGCGCGCTGTGTGTCGAGGGTCTCGATGGCCAGGGCGGCGATGCGCTCCCCCTGCGCATCCAGTTCGCCGTCGACGCGCAGCGACAGGGCGCGAATGCGGGGCGCGACGGCCGCCACCCGCGCCGCCAGCGCGTCGAGACGCACCGGCTCGGACGCGATCGCCCGCTCGAGCGTCGCCACGCGATCGCGTGCACCGCTCAGTGCTTCGTCGCTCTGCTTCAGTGATTTCTGCAGGGTCCACAGGCGCGGCTGATACTGCTGGCCGAGATCCCAGAGCACCAGGCCACGGTAGATGCGCGCCTGCTCGCGCTGCGCCGATACGTCCCGTGCTCCGGCGATACGTTCCAGCCGACTGTCGACCCTGTCGAGGCGCTCCAGCAGCGCCTGCTGATCCGCGTCGGCCAGGGCAATGGTGTCCCGGCGACCGTCGATGCTTTCAAGCCGTGCGCGCAGTTCGTCGCGGCGGCGTTCGAGATCGGCCACGCGCTCGTTTCGGCTGTCCTCGGCCAATATCGCGAGCTGCCGGTCGAACTGCGCACGGCGGTTGGCGATCATCGTCTCGAACACGCGCACGTGACGCGCCCAGTCGGCCAGGTTGCGCGACAGGAAATGCAGGTCGCGCCAGTCTTTCAGCGCCTCCTGGAACTCGTGACGCGCCATCAGCGTGTACAGGTAGCGCGGCTCCGGTGCGGCCTCGATGTCGTCCAGCGACCAGAAGCCGCCCGCAAGCCCGTCCGTCGCACCGTCCAGCAGCGCGGTCAGCGAGCCGTTGCGGATGCCGGCGACGGCCCCGTCGATGCGCGCGATCTCGGCCTCGTAGGTGCCGATCGCGGTTTCGTACGTGTCCATGGCGCGGCGTTGCGCGCCGAGGCGGGAATAGGCGTAGGGCACCGCCAGAAGAGACTCCTGCACCGCCGAATCGAGCGGGTTGCGGTTGCCCAGCTCCAGCCACGGCCCCAGCGCGCCGTCGTAGTCGCCGGCCGCGGCTCGTGCCCAGCCCAGCCCCAGCAGCGCCTGGCTGGAGAACGGCCCTTCCAGGCGCACCCGCTCGAGCACGGGGATGGCCGCCTCGTGCTCGTCGCGCGCCAGGCGCGCGAACGCCAGCGCCACGTTGGCCTTGTCTTTCAGCCCGCGGCGCTCCTCGTCCTTCGCCCTCATGCGCCCCACGTCTTCGAGCAGGCCGGCGCCCTCGTCGAAGGAGCCGGCCCGGACCAGCGCGGTGCCGAGATTGACACGCGCGTAGTCGCGCCAGGCCTTTGGCGCCTTCCACGCGTCCAGCAAGGCCGCGGCCTCGCCGTAGCGGCCGAGCGCCATCAACACGTTGGCGGCCATGAGCTGGCGGCGCGGTTCGAGATCCGGTTCGAGCTCGCCCTCGATGCGCTCGATGGCGGCCCAGGCGCCGGGCATGTCGCCGCGCTGGCTCGCGACCTTGGCCAGGTAGTACCAGGCCCGGTCGCGTTCCTGAGCGGTCAGGCGCTGGTCGAGCAGCCGCTGAAAGATGCCGTCGGCGCGGTCCTTCAGACCGTAGGACAGGTACAGCCCGCCGAGCAGCAGCTCGGCCTCTTCGCCGTGGTTGGGCAGCCGACCCTTGAGGGCGGCGGCCGACAGCGCACTGATCGCGTCGAACCAGTCCTCCTGGTAGAAATGGAACAGCGCCTCACCGTAGTGCAGGTCGCGCACCGCCGACGGCTTGTCGTCGGCGCACCACGCCGGCGACGCCACACCGAACCCGAGGATCAGCGCGGCGGCAACGACCCTGTTGCCGGCGTAGCGCAGCATCATTCGATTCAGTCCCACTCCCGGACGGCGAATTCCGGCTGCAGCTTGCGAGTGGTGTCTTCGATCTTGAGTTCGATGTACTTCGGCCCGCTGCCCTTCTCGAAGGTCAGGGTGGCACCGCGTTTGTACTCGCGGTCGCGCGGCCCCTTGCCGGTGAACACCGCCACGAGTTCGTGTTCGCCGCTCTTCAGGTTGTCCACGTGCAGGCGGTGGACCCCGCCGCGCACCAGCGCCTCGGCCTCGCGTTCCGTGTACAGGTAGTGCGCCACGTCCTTGTCGTTCACCTTGAGCTTGACCGAGTCGAGGGCGAAGAACTCGCCGACGTCCATGGACACGAAAAAGAAGGTCTGCGTGTTGGCCGGGAAGAGCAGCTCTTCTTCCAGCACGAACAGGTCGCGGTTGAGCGCGATGACCTCGGCCTTGAGGTTTTCCACCTCGTCGCCGATGGCCGCCGTCGTGGAATCCGCGTGCGCGGGCGAGCATACGGCCACCAGGGCGGCGGCCAGCAGGGTGAGTCGCAAGGGGGTAACCCTCCATGGTTGGTTTCGCCCGGCGCCGGGCTCGACGGGCGGGCGGACAACGGCACGGTGGCACCGTCCGGCGGGAGAAATCGATCGATCGTTGTTCATTGCTGCAACCCCGCTGTCCTAGGAAATCCTGTCCCTTAGACCGGTAGCTTTGCGTCCCCGCCTTTCGGCGGGTTTGCCCGAATTGCCGACGCGCCGGAGCCGCTCGATCGGCTTCGCACACGTAGCCAGGGCATTATCGGCGCAAGCCCGCATCGGTCGGTGTGACCACCATCACGAAAAGCCGGGCGCCGCGCGGCCGGCGGGCGGTTTTTCATTGGACATAATCACGACGCGTCGACATGCTCCCTGTCGCTTCGGGCGTTCCCTGGTTCGCCCGGTTCGGCGGGCGACCGTCTGCTACTGATCAGCTGTCCGGGCGTACGAATCCCGTGGTGTAGTGCAAGCGTCCGCCGGCATCGACGATGACTGCTTCGTGGCCGCGCATGTCCTCGATCAGCGCCATGCCCTTGTCCACGCCGAGCACGAAGACGCTGGTGGACAACGCATCGGTGATCGTGGCGTCTGGACCGATAACGGTGACGCTGCGCACCTCGCCGGAGGACCGACCGGTGGCGGGCTTCAGGATGTGGTGATACCGCACCCCGTCGGCTTCGAAGTAACGCTCGTAGTCGCCGGAGGTGGAGATGGCTTCGTCGACCAGCGGCAGGCGGGCCACGATGGCGCCGTCCCGTCGCGGGTCGCGAACCCCGACGATCCACGGCTTGCCGCGGCGGTCGCCGAGGATGCGACTGTCGCCGCCGGCGGTGACGATCGCGTTGGCCACGCCGAACTCCCGCAAGATCGCCACGCCGCGTTCGACCGCGTAACCCTTGGCGATGCCACCGAGGTCCACACGCACCTCGGGATGCGCGTAGCGCACGGTGCCCGCCACCGTGTCCAGGCGCACGTTGCGGTAGTCCACCGCGGCCAGCGCCCGTGCCAGCGTCGCCTCGTCGGGCTTTTCGCCCTTCCGGTAGTCGTAATACTGGCCGACACTGGCGTAGGTGATGTCGAAGGCGCCGCCGGTGCGCTCCGAGATCGTTGCGGACCGAAGGAACAGCGCCATGAGTTCGTCGCCGACCGGCACCGCAGCGCCGCCGGCCGTCGCGTTGATCCGCGACAGCTCACTGTCGGCCTTGTAGGTGCTCATCAGCGCGTCGATTCGACGCATCTCGTTCATGACGGCGGTCACCGCACGGGCGCCGACGTCGGGCCGGTCGTGCCAGAGCTCCACCTGGATGGCGGTGCCCATGATCGCCTCGTCGCCCCGCACCCACTCGGCCCTGGCCGGCACGACGGCAGCGGCAAGACCGACGAGGACCGCGAGGCGCAAGGCCGCAGGCCGCATCACCGGCCGTATCGCCCGCCGTATCGCTCCCCGTATCACTGATTGTCTGGCTGTCATGGGCAAAGCTGTAACCTGTGGGCGAGGGCCGGTCAACGGACGAGCGCACAGTTTGCGCCGGGCCACCGCCCCGGCCGCGCGACCGCCACGGACGGCCACCACGAGTTGTCGAGGTCTTGCAGCGTAGCGTCGGTCCCGCGCCGCGAAAATCTGTTGCCGGCCAGCGACACCCGGCGGCCCGGACGGCGCCGGCCGGGCCGGGCCGCGTGGTATAGTGACGACAGGCCGTCGGGTGAGAACAACAGCACGCGGATGAACACGCACCGGCACCCACGCTGCCCCATCGAATTGTGCCGCCGCAACGCCCAAGCGACTGTCCCGTCACCGGGCCGTAGTTGAGGCGCGGCATGGCCAGGGACACCAACCCCATGCGGGCGATACTGGATACCAGGCGGGTTATCGAAACCCCCGAAGGCGTGGAACTGACGCTGCGCGTCGCCGGACCGCTGCCGCGCGCGTCGGCCTGGCTCGTCGATGCACTCGTCAAGTTCGGCATACTGCTGGCCTGCTCCACCGTCCTGCCGTTCCTCGGCAACTACGGCATGGGCCTGGTACTGTTCGCCATGTTCGCGTTGCTCTGGCTCTACACGGTGTTGTTCGAGGTGTATGGCAAGGGCGCCACGCCGGGCAAGCGCGTGATGCGCCTCCGGGTCGTGCATCGCAACGGCACACCCGTGGGCTGGACCGGCGCCGTCATCCGCAACCTGGTGCGCGCGGCAGACTCGCTCCCCGTGGGCTACGGCGTCGGCCTGGTGACCATGATGCTCAACCGGGACTTCCAGCGGCTCGGCGACCTGGCCGCCGACACCGTGGTGGTGCACGACGCGGCGGTTCCGGGGCGCCCGGCAACACCCGACGTGCGGCCGACGCCGCTGAAGACACCGCTGACCCCTCAGGACCAGCACGCGATCCTGCTGTTCAGCGAACGCGCCCCGAACTTGTCCAAAGCCCGGCGCATCGAACTGGCCGACATCCTCGCCGGGAAGGTCACCAGCGGTGGCGAAGCGGGTGTGCGGGAACTCAATGCGCACGCCAACTGGGTGGCGGGACGCCAGTGAGGCAGGACGATTTCGAGAAGCGCTACGCGGCGGACTGGGCCACGCTGGAGCACTGGCTGCTACGGACCACGAAACGCGACACCGGGGACAGCGACATCGAGGCGGAGCGTCACCGCCTGCCGGCCCTGTACCGGCGCGTGTGCCATCACCTGGCGCTGGCCCGCCGGCGCGGCTACAGCCCCGCGCTCCAGGACCGGCTGAACTCGCTGGCGCTGGGCGGTCACAGACACCTCTACACGAGCCGGCCACGCCTGCTGCCGGGCATCGGGCGCTTCGTCGCGCACACCTTTCCCGCCGCCTTCCGTCGCGAGGGCCGCTTCATGCTGCTCTCGGCGTTGCTGTTCGGCCTGCCGTTGCTGGCGATGATCGTTTCGATCCAGCTCGTCCCTTCGCTGGTGTACGCCGTCATCGATCCGTCGGACGTCGCCATGATGGAATCGATGTACGACCCGGACAATCGCGTGCTGGGCCGCGAGCGCGGTTCCGACAGCGACTTCGCCATGTTCGGCTTCTACGTCTACAACAACGTCAGCATTGCCCTGAGGATGTTCGGCGGCGGCATACTCGCCGGCGTCGGCACGGTCCTGGTACTGCTCTTCAACGGGCTGTACATCGGCTCGATCGCCGGGCACCTGACCCACGTCGGCTACACGGACACGTTCTGGCCCTTCGTCGTGGGCCACGGGTCCTTCGAGTTGACGGCCCTGGTCATCGCCGGCGCCGCCGGGCTCAAGCTGGGCTACGTCGTCTGGGCGCCCGGCCGGCGACGGCGCGTCGATGCGCTGGTGCACACCGCCCGCGAATGCCTGCCGCTGATCTACGGCGCCGGGGCCATGCTCGTGCTGGCGGCGGTGGTCGAGGCCTTCTGGTCGTCCACGACCTGGCTGCCGCCCCTGTCCAAGTACCTGGCGGGTGCGTCGATGTGGCTGCTGGTGGGCCTGTACCTGTCATTTGCCGGTCGCAGCCATGGACGCTGACCGGATGACGGCGGCGATCCGGCCGCGAACCGACTGGGAGGCCATCGACCTGGGGCTGACGCTGCTGCAGGCCAATGCGCGGCTGACGTACGCCGCCTGGACGGCCGTCGCGCTGCCGGTCGCCCTGCTGTGCGCGGCCGTGACCTGGTCGTTCGATGCCCTGTGGCTGGCGCCGGTGGTTTTCTGGTGGCTCAAACCCCTGCTCGAGCGGGCTCCGCTGATGGTTCTGAGCCGGCGCCTGTTCGACCAGGACGACACGCTCGCCGAAATACTCTGGCTGCTTCCCGGCACGCTGCGCACGAGCGGCACCCTGGCCGGGCTTACCGTACTTCGCCCGGGTCTCGTGCGCTCGTTCAACCTGCCGGTGTGGCAGCTCGAACGCTTGCGCGGAAGCGAGCGCCGGGCGCGGCAGCGCGTGCTCCAGTACGACACCCGCGGGACGGCCGCCTGGCTCACGATCCTCTGCATGATGATGACCGCCGTGCTGGCGCTGTCGCTCTACGGCATGTTCTTGTTCTTCTTGCCCGACGCCGTTGCCGAGGCGGTTGCCGAATCGCTGTTCGACGAATTCGGCCCGGCGCCGGCCGACTGGGTCCTCGGTCTCCTGTTCGGGTTCTACGTGACGGCCGAGTCGATCGTCGCGCCGCTCTACGTCGCCTCCGGCTTCACGCTGTATCTCAATCGCCGCACGCGGCTGGAGGCCTGGGACATCGAACTGGCCTTCCGTCGCCTCGCCGGGCGGACCCGCCGCCGCGGCGCGGCCGCGGCGGTGCTGGTCGCGCTGGCGGTCGGCCTGGGCGCCACGGCCGTGCCGTCGATCGCCGACGCGCAGACGCACCGTGCTGCGCCCGCGGACACCGATATGCCGGAGGGAACCGCCTTTCGGGCAGCCGACGATCCGCCGGCCGAGCGCTCGGAGCCCAGCCTCGCCATCGAGCGTGTCCTTGCCCGTGCGGAATTCGACGAGTACGAGACCGAGCGCGTGTGGGTGTCGCGGGACGAAACCGCCGACACGACTTCCGACACGGAAACGCCCGGGTGGCTCGAGGCACTCTTCGAGGCCGGCGGGCTGCTGGCACGGTTGTCCGAGTGGCTCATCTGGATCGCGGTGGTTTTGCTCGCGGTGGCCGCCTGGTGGTACCGGAACCGATGGATGCCCGTCGTTGTCCGCCGGCCACGGGGGGCTGCCGCTCCGACGCCCGCGGCGGCCCTCGAACCCGAGCCGGGCACGCTGCCCCACGACATCCCCGGCACCGTGCTCGGCTTGTGGGAGCAAGGTCGAGCTGGCGCTGCCCTGAGCCTTTTGTATCGCGGCGCCCTCGATCGCGTCGTGCGCGGCCATGCGCTGACGATTCCAGACGGCGCCACCGAAGCCGAGTGCATTCGATCGGTGACCGCCGCGGGCATCGGCCCGGCGGCCGAGTATTTCACTCGCATCGCCCGCACCTGGCAACGGGTCGCCTACGCCGGGTACAGCCCGGTGGCCGCGCAGGTAACCGGCCTGTGCGCCCAGTGGAACGAACACTTCGGGGACACCGCATGACTCGCCGGGTAATCAGGCTGCTCGTGATCGGCGCGATCCTCGTCGGCGCGGCCGCGCTGACCGCCCTGGTCCTCAAGAACAACGAGCGTGTCGACCGCGAGGTCTACGTGGGCCTTCGGGGCGAGGCGCGGGCCAATCCGTTCCTGGCCGCCGAGCAGATGCTGATCGAGCTCGGGCTGGACGCTCACGAACTGGAGACCGACTGGATACCGGACTGGTTGCCCGACTGGTCGGACACGTTGGTGCTTGGCAACGCGGCACAGGTCTATTCCAGTGAGGAGGCCGACGCGCTGCTGACCTGGGCCCACGACGGCGGCCATCTCATCGT
>JAAUYH010053733.1_pt1 | contig 10621 bp, 12 predicted proteins | sample 7278061 | NCBI WGS metagenome assembly JAAUYH01 (sample SAMN14350203, study PRJNA611818) | marine sediment metagenome | isolation source: surface marine sediment (0.6m) | place: French Polynesia: Moorea | collected 2018-08 | reverse complement strand
TTGCTTGTTAACGTAGGCTGCTGACATCTTGGAGGGGTCAAGGGATACATATTTGGGTAAATACCTGCCTTGCCCATCTGGTAATCCTGTGAGAATACCTTGAAACAATGGCACAGGTTTACCATCTTTGACTGTGCCTAGTAGTTCCAGTTTGACCAAGCCTTTACCCATGCTTTCACTTACCCCCCCAGCGCCACCAGTTAGGGCTAAAGTATCGCCGTGGGAAATGAGTATGGGTGCTTCCTTAGCTTTGACACAATCTGCCAAACAGAACAGCATTAAATTCCCTGAAACACCTTTAGTTTCAGGTCTAAAGGAATATTGGGTAACTTCATCAAAAATGGTTGTGTACCACTCCTTCTCTGGGGTGGCAGATTTTAAGCGATCGCCTAATTCGTTAATCTTCTGGGCAATTGCTTGGTAGTCATGATGTCCCCCCACGGCGGCCGCCCCGGTTTTGGTCAGTGGTAGCCACAAATCTTGATTTAATGCTAGGTGCGGGTCTGCAATTTCTAGGTTGTGCTTGAGTAGATGTTTCCTCAAGCTGGCTATGTAACAAGCAAAATTTGACTTGTAACTGTGCTGTTGACCAAAGATAAGTAGGGGACGTTCAAGTAAGTTAACTATCCAGCCATCTTCCCAGTTACGAATAAAATCCCAAGTTTCATATTCACAAGCTAGTTTTTTTTTACCTCATCCAGAATGGGAGGGAATGAGGGAGTTGAGGAAGGGGAAGGAGGGAGAATGTTATTTCCAGAACCCTCTAACTCTTCTGTATAGGCTTTATATACAAGCTTTCCGGCTGCTGTGCCAATACCACCTACAATGGCAGAAATGCACGCCAAGACAATAAATATTTCCACTACTCACCCTCGCTGTTTTGGATGATAGATGTAAGCCCGTGCAAAAATCCTTCCATGTTACCCACATCTAAATGGATGGCATCATTCATTATTTCTGCGAGGTTTCCGTTATCATCAGCGTCCAGATAAGGAAGTACCCAACTACAGGCTTGTTGTGACAATTGTTTTACCGTAAGTTCGCTGTTGCTACGTTCTAGTAGCAGTATTAAGGATGCAAAAACCGTTCTAGTTGCCAGCTTCAATTCGTAGCTCATTTTTTGCAAATATGAGCCGTATTTAGCCTCTAGTTCCTCAATAAAGGGAACCCTGTTGTTACAGTAGTAGCCTAATGGTTTAAGTGCCATAATGTAGTTACCAATGTTGAATTTGTCTTTGCGATCGCTTACCTACTTGCAATGAACATGGGCGATCGCTTTTTAGTACTCTTCATAAGCTCTCTACGATTGCTTTAAGCAATGCAATAGTTTGCTCCCTACCTCCCTGTTTATGGAGTCTTTCGAGCAGGAACGATAAATTCACAAATTCCTGTGGCTGCATTTTCACCGACTCCTCTTGACTCAATATCTCAGTGAGTACGCCCATAGCTGCACCTGTTACCTCAGTTCGCATTTTTTCGAGGTTTGAGCCATAAGCCGCCTGTAACGTTTGCATCGCGGGCAAGGACGTATCGCATCCGTAATACCCCAAGGGTTTGCTCGTTCCCATTGATGCTTGTGACATAATAGTGTTCCTAATTTTTGTTGTGCCGCGATCGCTCTCCTACTTGTAATGAACGTGGGGCGATCGCTTTTCAGTTATTTTCTGGTTCGATTGCAGCCATTTTGCGGATAACTGCCAAAGTAGCTTTGCAATCACCTAGGGCTGAATGGTCGCCACCGGGTAGTTTCTGCCATTGGTAATTATCAAAATAATCATTCCATTCCCCCACCCACTGGGAATACCAAAGCATTGCATCATGAATGCTGCCTCCATTTGTAAATATCCGACAACCACGGCGGTCGCTTGTGGGAAATGCTAGCTGTATGCCATGTACTTTCAAGGATTGCTTGATTAGTCTCAGGTCAAATTCGGCATTGTAAATTACTAAATCTTTGTCCCTAATCCTCCTCATCAGATGTAGGAATACTTGGTCAAATGTTGGAGCATCTTTTACCTGCTCGTTCGTAATTCCATGTATTTTTGATGCCTCTGTGGTAATGGGTACGGTAGGCTGGACGTATGTCTGCCATCCTTGGGTCAGTTCCGGAGTGATGACAGATATCTGACATATTTCATCTTTATAATCTAATCCGGTAGTTTCTGTATCTAAAATGCACCATTTATCCTTGTTGAGTAAGGCTTTCGCCCAATTTTTGGCTTTTGTTTGGTCATCAAGCTGAATCATTTCTCACCCCCTATTGTTTTGAATCTAAACAAACTTCATTTACGTAGTATTCGTTGAAACATTCCTGAACCGCCAGTAATGCATCCCCTAGGCTTAAATCAACGCGATTGTTGTACCCAGATTGCAACATTTGCTGGTATTCAGGTGTTTTGATTAACGTTCTCAGCTTCTCCTCTATCGCTTCTAATCTGTCAGCAAAGCTGTCAACTGGTATTGGTGTATCGGTTTTCTCTATGTAAAAAAAAATTAATAACTTGTATTTCATTCAACTGAGAAATCACCCGGCGTTGTTCTGGGAGGTTGCCGTCTCTCCTGGGTTTTGGTGATGTTGTTGCAGTGCAATCCCCTAGTAGGTCTTTGGTCTACGGGGCTACCAACTCTCGTGAAATGGGGAAATAAAAATTTTCGGTTTTACATACCCAAAACTAATGTTAGATTAAACATACCTAAAACCCAAGTCAATAGTTTTAGGTATGTTTTTAGTTTTAAGTATGTAAAATGGAGTTGATGTTGTGGAATGTATTGTTAATGGCAAGACCAAGGAAATTACCAGAAGACGCGAAGAATGTTTCACTGGTTCTCGGAGAAAAAGAGTGGGAGATGTTCCGGATTCGGGCACAATCAATGGGACTGAGCCGATCAGAACTAGTAGCCAAAATTGCAAAAGGAGAAGTACCTCTGGGTCAGATGTCTCAAGAAACCATTCTCTTGGGAAAATCCTAAAGCGTCTCAGATTCATTCAAGACGAATACATTTCATACATTCAAGGACATCAGAAACGTCTGGAGGCGCGGCTAGATGAAAGTAGAGAAAAAGAAGCCATTTTTCTGAAAGCTGTTCACGAGCTTGAGCAAGAAATATACGATGTGATTTCCACTGAAGAAATAGAACAATCTGAACTATCTAAATAAACCGCTTCACACTTCACTGGGTGGAGCGATTATTTTTTAATGCACTCATCCCTAGATGAAGTGCTAATTACCATGCGTACATGGTTAAGTTTTGTCCCCTGGGAGAACTCCTTAAAGTACATAAAGAACATCACCAAAGTTAAGGTTATGTATAAATTTTCATCCGATACATTGGGAGTTTATTGTCAACTGTACAACTTAGACCATGACTGGATATTTGGCGACGATGTCCCTTTTTGAAAACACAAGTATCTACTAAATCAAAGGAGAAATTATCGTGTTACTAAATACACAAAAAAAGACGCTCGTTCAGCGCCAAAACAGTATAAAAAAACTAACAATAATGAAACTATTATAACACCTGAAAAGCGCAATCGCTTTGATAGTTTCATCCAGTTTCAAGAGTTTATCCGAGACATGTTTGTTAATGACAGTGCCATAGACATGGTATTATTTGATGCCTGTATAGAATTCCATCAAGACATAGAAATAGACTATGGCAACGAAGCTAGATATCCTATTCATGAAGAACTAGGATGGAATTACACTAGGTTCGGCAAACAAGCCAAAGAGCCACTGTACGCTGCTTTCCTCAAAAACGAATCTGGCACGACATGGCAAGTAATTGTTAGCATCTGGGATGAAGAAAAACAGCGCCCTTACAAATATTTCGCACCCAAAGGTAATGGTGATAAAGCTTACTTACCCCCTATCCCTCCACTAATTAGAAACAGAATATCAGCCAGATATGGTGTTGATGTTCCAGAGGATGGTAGCTTTTGGAAATGGCTAGAATCTCAAGAGAAAATTCCCAGAATCATCACAGAAGGGGGTAAAAAATCTCTATGTGGAATTAGCTCTGGCTACATCGTCATAGCTTTATACGGATGTAATTGTGGTGCCCCATCCAAAGACAATAATGGTAATAAAACTAACCCCAAACTCATCCCCGATTTAAGCCGATTTGCAGTCGAACATACTATTTGGTTATTTGCCCTAGACCGGGATGAGAAACAAGCGACAAAAACCACCGTTAGCTTTGCGAAAAAAAAATTAACCAAAGCTCTACAAAACGATACAGGTAATTGTTTCTGTGAAGATATATTCTGGAAGCCAGAGCAAGGAAAAGGATTAGATGACCTGGTGGTGAAATCTGGCAGTGGTTCATTCGATGGCGCTTACAATCGCGCTTTAATTAGATTAGAAAAACAGTTTAAAAAGTCTGGGTTAATTGTTGCGAACTGCAAACATAAACGCTTCAAACCGCAAACAAGCCAATTTTGAAACCACATTAACTGCAAATAAAGGGGGTCTCAAAACCACATTAGGTGCAAATGAAACCACATTCGCTGCAAACAAACCACATTAGGTGCAAATGAAACCAGATTAGCTACAAATAGGCTACAAGCTATATATAGCAATATTTACAGCAGTTATCTTGTCAAAACTGTCCAAAAAATACGAACTTTTTTACCAAACATATATGTACACAATTTATGGTTTAATTTGAACTAATACCGTTTGATTAAATACAGGAAGCTGTTTTCCCCGACAGCCAGTATGGTTATGGTAATTTATGCTTACCTAAGAGTCTCCAGTGACAAACAAGACCTACACAACCAACGACATGGCATTTTAGAATATGCCAACATACACGCTTTGAGTCCGATTCAGTTTGTAGAAGACACCGTTTCTGGACGGGAGAAATTGATGCGGTTTGCAGCAGAACCCTTAATAAACAGGAGGTTATGAAACAAGTCCGAGATTTTTTCAATCCCCTACCAGGTACTTAAATGCTGAGTGATGTCATGACTTACTTTGGTCTCACGCGTACCTTGAACTATGTAGGGTACTTTGAAACTGAAGACCAAAAAAATTTATTTAAAGAACTGAAGTTACAAATTAGACAAAGCTGCTTGATTGCGATAACGGGTGTCGTAGGTTGCGGTAAAACCACCACTTTGCAACGGTTGAAGAAGGAATTAGCCAACTCTAAAGATATTGTTATCTCCCATAGCCTTGCAGTTGACAAAGATAAGGTCAATTTGGGGGTTTTAATGACTGCTTTGTTTTGTGATTTGAGTACGGAAAAGAACGCTAAACCACCAACACAACCAGAACAAAGAGAACGGAAGTTATTAGCGTTGATTCAAAGATGTCGCAAAACTGTAGTGCTATTTGTAGATGAGGCTCATGACCTTCATCATAGTACGTTAGTCAGAATTAAGCGTTTAATTGAATTGGTACAACAGAACGGTTGTACTTTATCTGTGGTCCTACTTGGGCATCCCAAACTAAAAAATGATTTACGCCGACCATCATTAGAAGAGATTGGTGCTAGAACAAATATATTTAGCTTAGAGGGTATCCGAGGTCATCAAGTAGAGTATATAAAATGGCTTTTGGGAGAGTGTATTCACGAAGATTCTTTACCCGAAGATTTGATTACGGATGAGGCGATCGCGTTTTTGGCAGAACGATTGACGACTCCATTGCAAATTGAACATTATTTACGTTTATGCTTTGAAAATGCTTACCAGGCTGCAACCAAAGATTGAAGGCACAAAATATAACATTAAGAATTAATAAGCGAGGTGAACTACTTTTTTTGCGGGGATTACTCCCACCAAAATCCGGTATGGGTAAATTTACCCGTCAAGATTTGCGTTTGGGTACACCTGCCACCAGCGACGGGTTGATGCAAATTGAAGCCGAAGCAATTATTATTGCGGCTCAAATAAATGCAGGTACATTCTCATGGGCTGCTTACCAAAAGAATGTACCTCAATTACTAGATTCGTATACCAATGAGAAGTTGATCAAAATCCAGACAAAAAATGCTGGAGACTGGATTAGTGATTTTGAACAATTCTACTTTAATCGCAGGAAACAAACCAACGCCAGTTTACTAACTTGGAAAAAAGACTACCTTGCAACTTTTCGCAAACTCGATTGGGACAAGGAGTTAACAGCCAAGGCGATTGAGCAAGTTGTCCTGAATACTCCCCCCGATAGTAGGGTACGCCAACGTTGTTGTACCTGTTTCAAAGCCTTAGCCAAGTTCGCTGGAATCGAGATTGATTTGAGTCAATGGACGGGGAAATATAGCCCCAAATTGGTAAAACCCCGTAATATCCCCAGTGACAAGGTCATAGCTAAGGAAATAAACGCTGTCACTTATCCAAGGTGGAAATGGTGTGTGGCGATGCTAGCTACTTACGGATTACGTAATCACGAATTATTTCATTTAAATTATGATGATATTGCAAGGGGGGAGACTATTATTAGTGTTTATGAAGGAAAGACGGGCTTTCGTCGTGTGTATCCTATTTATCCGGAGTGGTTTACCTACTTTGAATTGAACAATGTAGTTTTACCCCCAAGTCGGTCTAATGCTAAACATTCTAATGACGGATTGGGAAACACCGTTAGCCAAGCTTTTCGGAGAATGGAATTACCATTTACCGCATATGATTTGCGTCATGCTTGGGCGATTCGCTCACTACTGTTTGGGCTGGATGTGTCATTGGCTGCACAGATGATGGGGCATAGTTTGAAGGTGCATCATGATACTTACCACCATTGGATAACAGAAAAGCATTATCAGCAAGCGTTTGAAAGGTTAATGCAGAGGGAAGATAGACCACTACCACCTTTTTAACAGTTATCAGTTATCAGTTATCAGTTATCAGTGTAAAGAACCGAGGAGTTTTGCCCCTCGGTTCTTTATACTGGAAAACATTTGTTTTTCGTACATCTCATCCAGAAGAGTGAAAAGCCTACCAAAACCCTCCAAACAGTGTCCGAAAAATACTGACGGATTGTATAGATATACGAAAAGGTCAAAAATAGGGTTTTTCGGATATGTTGGTGGGCTATATAAACGTGATAGGAATCTTTTGTAGTTGCAATGGTTGTAATTCTTCAGCAGCAACTAGCAATCAACCGGGGAACACAACAATGGCTCACGAAATCCCCACGCGCAAAGGTTTTTATTCCACCAGTAAGTTTCTTACTTTGCACTTCTTTAATTAAATTTTATGTACTACATTCAAATTCTCTAATTATCTGTATTGCACTATCGAGTTGACCGATTAATTGATACCTTTGCTGGTTCAATGAGATTAAGGTTTTTCTCTAGTTCTGCTGATATTTTTTTAGGAATCAACCACTTACCAAACTTAGCGTAAAGAGCAGGAATTACCAATAAAGTCAAAGCAGTGGAAGTAACCAAACCACCCAATACTACAATAGCCAAAGGTTGTAAAATTTCGTTTCCTGCTCCACTTGCGATCGCCAGGGGTAACATCCCTAAAGCTGAGGTAAGAGCGGTCATTAGGATAGCATTTACTCGGTCTAGAGAACCGTTGATAATTGCATCTTTAAGGTGGATTCCTTGAGCAAACTTTTTATTATAGTTGTCTACTAACAGTAAACCATTGCGGACAGCAACCCCAAATAGAGTAATGAACCCAATTAGAGAAGCAATGGAAATTACTCCACCACTAAAGATAATAGAAACAATACCACCTGCTAAAGCCAAGGGTAAATTTAGCATGATGGCAATGGTAGCAGGAAGGGATTTGACTGAGAAGAACATCAAAATAGCAATGACAATCGCTGCAATTATGCTAAATACCAGCAGGTTATTAGAAGCCCGTTGCTCTGATTCAAACTGTCCGCCGTATTGGATAAAATATCCCTTGGGTAACTGTACTTGCTGACGAATAGTACTTTGAATGTCTTCCACTACACTACCCAAGTCTCGTCCCTGGACGTTAGCAGAAACCACAATTAAACGAGATACATCCTCCCGGTTTACCACATTTGCTCCCATACCGTAGGTTACATCCGCAACATCGCCCAGAGGAATGGTTTCTCCGGTGGGGGTAGAAATAGGAATAGCAGCGATCGCATCCAGATTACTCTTAGCGGATTCTGGTAATCCTACAGTAATATCAATTAGCTGTTGATTTTCTGCTACTTGGGAAACTACTTTACCATTGAGAGCTGTTTCTACTACCGTCGAAATTGCCTCCATACTTAAACCGTAATTGGCTGCTGCCTCTCTTTTATACTGTATTTGTACTTGACGAATGGGTAGCTGTGGTTCAAGCTGTAAATCTACAACTCCTGTAATAGGTTTGATTGCATCCCTTACCTGTTCCCCAACTTGACGCAGTTCCTTGAGGTCAGCACCAAAGATTTTAATTGCGATCGCGCTTCTGACCCCCGATAGTACTTCATCCATGCGGTGGGAAATAAATCCACCGATATTGGGGACAACTCCCGGTAATTTTAAAAATGTTGAGCGCAGTTCCCGAACGCTGTTTTCCCGGTCTTTCAGAGCAAGGTCGCTCAGTTCCACATCAACGTGAGCAATATTAACTCCTGCTCCATCAGCATCCCCAGGAGCGCGTCCTGCTCGTACCTGTACCCATTCATAGAGGGGATTATCTTGGATAGAATTAGAAAGTGCTATCCCAGCTCTACTAGTCATATCCAGAGAAACACCAGGAAATAAAACCATTGAGTTGACCATAGATTTTTCCTGAAATTCCGGTAGGAACACTCTTCCCAGAGACGGAACAATTGCTACAGTAGCTACCAGAGCAGCTAGGGATATACCGAGAATCAGTTGGGGTAACCGCAAAGATAAATTCAGTAGAGGACGGTAAATTCTTTGCGTCCAGCGCGACACAAAAGTTCCTTCTTGGGGTAGGGTCTGATTAGCTAGTAAAATAGCACACAAAGCAGGGGAAAGGGTCATTGCAACTAAGGTAGAAGCAGTAATTGAGAGCAAATAAGCTAACCCCATAGGAACAAAAATTCGTCCTTCTACTCCCGTCAAACTAAATATAGGTGCGAATACCACAATAATTATAGCTGTAGAAAAAATTACCGCTAATCGCACCTCTACTGAAGTATTATACACCAACTCAAAAGGATGCTTGGGGTTACCCTGAGACTGGTTATCACGAAGTCCGCGATAGCAGTTCTCCATATCAACTATGGCATCATCTACTACCGAACCGATGGCAACTACCAATCCCCCCAAGGTCATAGTGTTAATCCCCAAACCAAAGGCTTTCATGAACAACAAACCAATCAACAGCGATAGGGGAATTGCACTCAAGGTAATCGCTGCGGTACGCCAATTCATCAAAAACAGCAACATAATCGCCGAGACGATAATGATACCTTGAACCAGAGAACCACTAACATTGCGGATAGCAGAATCAATAAAATTAGACTGACGAAATGTCCGAGCAATTTTTACATCAGATGGAAATGTTGCTGACAAAGACTTCATCACCCTTTCCACTGCTTTAGTAACCGTAGGAGTATCCACATCCGGTTGTTTATTAATCATCATCACCACAGCAGGTTTACCGTTAAAACTTGCATCCCCGCGCTTCAACTCAGACCCGGTTTTTACCTCCGCTACATCTTGAAGCAAAATAGGTTTACCGTTGCGAACCTTCACCACCGATTGCTGTAAATCTGCAATGGATTTTACCTGACCCATACCCCTTACAAGCAGCTCCTGTCCTCCACCGACCAAGAAACCACCAGGAGCATTGGAATTAGCACCCCTAGCAGCATCGGCTACTTCAGTCAGAGAAACATCAAGCGATCGCAATTTATCAGGATTAACCAAAACCTGTTCTTGGCGCTTATCCCCACCATAAATAGTAACTTGAGATACTCCCGGTACGGAAAGAATTTGATTACTAAGGGTAACTTCTACCAATCGATGCAGTTCCATCAGGGATGTTTGTCCCCCCTCCCCGACAGTAAAGGCATACTGCAAAATTGTACCCAGTGGAGATACCAAAGGTGAAATTTCCGGGGTTTGAGTACCTGCGGGAAATCCCTGAGCCACCTGTTGTAATCGTTCTGTCACCAATTGTCGTGCTTTGTATATATCTGCATCTTGGTCAAATACCACCTGTACCATTGACAATCCGACCTTAGAAGATGACCTGACGGTAGTTACTCCAGGTAAACCATTCACAACACTTTCGATGGGAACAGTAATTTGGGACTCCACCTCCTCCGGAGCAAGTCCTGTAGCTTCAGTTTGAACGTCAACTTGGGGAGGAGCAAATTCTGGAAATACATCCAAAGGCATTTGAGTAACGCTAAAAACACCCCATACCGTGACTAAAATTGCCCCCACCACAATTATCCATCGTTGAGCAATGGAATTTTTGAGAATCTTATTCAGGATTGAGTTAAACATTTTACATTAAACAATGTTGAAGGAAGAGGACGGGATGCATCCCGTGAAGAAGTTTGGAATTGTGATGGGGTATAATCCCCAACCCAATTCTTCAACCTATGAAGGGAACCACTAGACGCTAGGGAATTCAACCCATATGGTTAAAAATTCTTTTTCTTAGTAATCTCACTAGTACACCTCGGCGTAAGTTCACCGACTATTATTGTGGGAGAATAAG
>JAAUYH010197227.1_pt1 | contig 10622 bp, 7 predicted proteins | sample 7278061 | NCBI WGS metagenome assembly JAAUYH01 (sample SAMN14350203, study PRJNA611818) | marine sediment metagenome | isolation source: surface marine sediment (0.6m) | place: French Polynesia: Moorea | collected 2018-08 | reverse complement strand
GCACGATTTTCTATGGATACCGGTCAAGTACTGGGGTTTTATTTTCGGCGCGTACGGCATCGGCATCGCGATCAACGCCGCTTACCCCGGGATTTTCGGATTCTGACGCGGAGGCATGACGATGAAACGCAGATCATTGATGAAGAGACAGCTGATCAGCATGGCGCTGGTAATAGCGACGCTGCTTGTGAACACGGTCATGGCAGAGCCGACGCGCAGCCCGCGCACGTCGATCGCAGTCGGCGGCTTCGGCCTGAACGCGGCATTTCAGGCAGAGTTCGGAGACACCCCGCGCGGTAATCTGAGCGCCATGCTCTCGACCGAGCTCGAAAACAGCGGGCGATTCGTCGTCGTCGAACGGACCGGCCTCAGCGATGTGTTGTCTGAACAGGAGTTGACCGCCGCCGGACTCGTACGCAAAGAAAGTGCAGCGATGCCAGGCGAGCTGATCGGCGCCCGCCTGCTGGTGCTCGGGGAGATCACGGATTTCGCCCAGACCGAGGCGGGAGATATCGGCAGCCTCGGTATCGGCAGCTCAGACCTGGGCCTCGGCCTCGCGCCGTCCAGCCGCGAAGGCACCGTAGGCCTGGATATTCGCGTCATCGACACTTCCAGCGGCCAGCTCGTGTCCTCGTTCAGCGTGTCCAGGACCGTCAAGAGCACGTCGCTTGGGCTGCGCCTCGTCATGGACAATGCGTCGCTGGCGCAGCACTCATTCACGGACTCGCCACTCGGCAAAGCATTGCGCGAGGCCATGAGTGAGGCCGCCGATCGGATCCTGTCGGATACGGCCGCAGTCAAGTGGAACGGGCGTGTCATCGACTTCGAGAGCGGCGAGGTTGCCATCAATGCCGGCAGGCGCGATGGGGTCCAGCCGGGCGAGGAGTATCAGGTCTTTCGCATAACACGGGTTCTGCGCGATCCGGCGACTGGCCGAATTCTCGGCGAGCGCAAGCGCCGCATCGGCTCGCTGACAATTGTCGAAGTTGACGACCAGTTCGCGTTCGGCCGGTTCAGCGGCGACACGAGGCCGGAGCCGAATGATCTCGTTACCCTCTAGGAGAAGGAAAATGAAGCCAGCGATCGCGAGTCTCGTTGTCCTTGTGACTGCGTTTCAAGCACATGCTACGGATCCGCTGTTCACGGATACGCCACCATTCACCACCGATGCCGTCGTCGACGATGGTGAGATTGGGGATCGGCTACGTCGGGAGGCAGAGGCGCTCGCCGCCACGCCGCCGCAAGCGCCGACTCCGCCTAGCTTTGCGCCTCAAATTCCCGGCGCAAGCGAATTCCGCCTGCAACAGCAGCTCCGGGATCTCGCCGCTTTCCTGAAGGAGCAAAGCGCACGGGCAGATTTTGATGAGGTTACGGATTAGTCGGGCCGCTGCCAGCGCGAGTACAGGTCGCCCAGGCTGGCTTCGGCTTTGCGCGTCAGCGGATGTGACTCGCCGAGGATCAGGGTCAGCAGCTCACGACTCGCGAGCAGACGCGCCTCCGCATCGGCAAAGGCGCCTCTGTGAATCAGGCAATCGGCGACGGCAACATCCAGCAGCGCAAGCTGCCAGTTGTCCTCGCCGAGCGACTTCGCAAGACGATGCCGTGCCGAGGCGATTTCGCGTTCGCCCTCGCGGCCTGCAGTCTCGCTGCACCGCAGGCGAGCGATCGCAATGTCGGCGCGAGCGTTGTCCGGGTGACCGTCGTACAGGTTTTCGCGAAACACCGCTGCCGCCGCCGCGAATCCTTGCCTGGCGTTGCCCATATCGCCTTTTTCGACCGCCAGCTCCGAGCGACTGAACACGACCCGCGCCCTGGAGAGCGCGCTTTCGCCGGGGACCTCGTCGTACAAACCTATTGCTTCATCGTAAAGCGCCTGCGCGTCGGCGTATGCGCCCCTGGCCTGCAGCACGCGAGCAAGACCCCACAGGCTGCCAGCCACTCTGCGCGGATCCGGTTCTTCCGCGTTGCGTTGAATTTCCAGCGCGCGACGGCAGAGTTCTTCGGCGCGATCGAGCTTGCCCCAGGCGAGATAATTGGCGGCCAATACCAGGGTCGCAACCCCGGTGTCGGAATGAGACTCGCCCAGGTGTTCGTTACGCAGGGTCAATGCCTCCAACTGCAGAGTTTCAGCGTCTTCGTACCGGCCGAGGCTGTTCAATAATCCACCGTAGCGGTCCAGTGTGCCAATCAGGTAGGGACTGCCAGGATCGAGATCGATCCGATCGCGCCGGAGTCCTTCGCGAAGGACGGGCTCTGCCTCGATAAAGCGACCCATGTCCTGCAGATTGGTGCCGAGATTGATGCGAAACGAATTGACGGTCGGGTGGTCTTCGCCGTAGTTGGCGATGCCAATGCGCAACGCCTCTGCCAGGGTATCTGCGGCTTCGTCATGATTGTTGGTACGATTGTAGGCGAGCGCGAGGTTACTCAGGGTTGCGGCAAGATAGTGGTGCTCGTCACCATGCGTCTTCCGATAGATTGCGACCGCCTCGCGCAACGATTGTTGAGCCCCGCTGTGGTCTCCGGCACCCCCTTGCACAATAGCGGTGTAGTTCAATGCCGTTGCGATGTGCGGATGATCGTCGCCGTAGTGCTCTCGAAGCATTTGCAGCGAGTCCATCATCATGGGATACGCCAGCTCCCGCTCGCCCTGTTGGTGCAGTACGTGTGCGACGCGTTGAGACGTACGAGCGACTTCGACATGGCGTTCTCCGAGGACTCGAATCTGCATGTCCAGAGCGCGCTGACCGAATTCTGCAGCGGCAGCCAGGTTACCGCGGTCAGTGTGAAGCACGCCGAGATTCGCAAGTGCGTCGGCGAGCGCCGCGGAATCCGGTGCGTTGTCGGCGCCGAGCGTGTCGATACCGTCCAGGTAGTACTGCTCGGCGTTGTCGTAATCGCCGTTATCGTGGTGCACGGTGGCAATCGTGATCTGCACCGCGGCTATTCGTTCCGCCGGTGGTTCGTCGAGGGCACGGAGATCGGAGAGGCCTTCTTCAAGCAGCCGGATCGCTTCGCCCGTGTTTTCCTCACCACCCAATACCCGGTACGTTTCTCCGACCGTCGCAAGCAAGCGCGCACGGAGCTCCGGCTGTGTCGTCAATTCACTCTCGAGCCTGGCGGCGCCACTGTCGAGCATGCCGCGTACGGTGACGGTCTCGCCCCCGGAGACTTCGGGGTTCGCGGCCGAAAAGAGCTCCACCATGAATTCGGATACCTGCTCGGCCCGGTTTCGCTCGAGTTCGGTTTCCTCCAGCGCGCGCTGCAGCCGGATCGACTGGATTGTCATCACCACGGCGAATGAAACAAGCAACAACGATACGGCCGATGCAACGGTCACGCCCACTCTGTGGCGACGAACGAATCTGCCAGCCCGATAGCGACGGGTTGGTGCTCGCGCCTTTACGGGTAATCCCTCCAGCAGATTGCTGACATCTGCCGACAGCTCTGCGACGGACGCGTACCGACGAGTCCTGTCCTTGTCCATGGACTTCAACAGGATCCACGCGATGTCGCCGTCAAGCCGCCGACGCAGAGCGGATGGTCTGATCTTCCGCTCGCGGCTCAATTCTTCGAGATCATCTTGCGATACGCTCGAGAGGCGCTGAACAGGGCGCTTCGGTTCCTCGTCGCGAATGGCTTCCTGTAGTTCCAGCATGCCTTTGGCCGTCGTGATCGACTCGAACGGCAAAACGCCAACGAGCAGCTCGTACAGCAGCACGCCCAGCGAATAGACATCGGCTCGCACGTCGACGTCGAGCGGAACGACCCCGGCTTGTTCGGGGCTCATATAGCCGGGTGTTCCTATCATCGTGCCGATACGCGTATGAACGGTCTCTTCTGAGAGTTTTTGCTCCGTCGCTTTGGCGATGCCGAAGTCTATGATCTTCGGCACGACGGCGTCGCCCTCACGGGTGACCAGGATATTGGAGGGCTTGATATCCCGATGAACGATGCCCTTCTGATGCGCGTGCTTGATGCCATCACAGATTTCGAGAAACAGACGCAGCCGCGCGTCAATGCTCAGTCGCTCCGCATCGCAGTACGTTGTGACCGGCGTACCATCCACGTACTCCATGACGACGAACGGGCGTCCCGACTCCGTCGTTCCGGCATCGAAGATTTTCGCGATGGTGGAATGACTCATCACTGCAAGCGCCTGGCGCTCCGCATCGAACCGCGCCACGATCTCGCGAGTCGTCATCCCCAGTTGAAGCAGTTTGAGCGCGACTTCGCGACGTACCGGACGGGTCTGGTGCGCTCGATAGACGAGCCCCATGCCGCCCTCGCCGATGATCTCATCGAGGATATAAGGGCCGATCTCGTCACCCTGTTCGGGCTCGGCCGGCATCTCGATGTCAGTCTCGTCTGTCAGAACCGGGGGCACAGCGGAAAAAAGGCTGTCGTCGACTGACTCGTGTGCGCCGAGGAGTTTGTCGACACGGGATCTCAGTTCGTCGTCGTCGCCGCAGGCGGCGTCGAGAAACTCACCTCTGTGAGCGATCGGACGCTCCAGTGCTGCATGGAACAGATCCCAGATTCGCTGCCACTCGTCCGAAACGTCGGGGTTGTCTGTCGGGTTGTCCACAGCTACTCGGGCTTCATGCGCCGTAGGTCTTCTGCAGGTAGCGAACGATGTCGGCCGATTCCCCCAGTTCGGTGCCGGTATTGGGGTCGACGAGGTAGGGAATCGAGACACGACCCGAACGCTCGAGCAGCTCCCTGCGATTCCGCTGGTCCGGGTCCGGCCGCAGGTTGAGTGAGTCTCTTGCGATCGGCGGCACCCAGTCGGACAGCTGCGTGCGGCCTGTCGAGCGCAGGATGTACGGGATTTCCATTTCACAGAGCAGGTCGCGGACGGTGCGAGCAAACGGGCTCGATTCGAAGCTGTAGAGTTCCAGCGGCCTCTCCGGCTGCCGGGAGTCCTTCACGAGCAATCCTTGCGTACCTCGTGCGACGCTCGTGAACGATGAGGACATCTTGTGCAACGATGCCACGCGCCACTTGAAAGGCACGGCACGCTCACCGTAGGTCTCGAACAGGTAGGCAATGATGTCCGCGGACTCGTACATCGTGACCCCGGTGTTCTTGTCCACGAGCAGCGGGAACTGCATCTTGCCGCCCAGCGTCGCGGCGATCGGGCGGAAACGCCTGCCGCGTTTCGGGCATGGGTAGATCAGTGCGTCGAGATCGAGCTCCGTGAGCGCCTCGCGCACGATACGGCAATACGGGCAGGCCTCGAAATCGTAGAGCTCCAGCAATTCCTCGGGCTTTTTCCGTGCCGGCGTGGCCGAAATGCCCACGCCCGGCCTGAGTGCCGTCGCGAACGTGGAGCTGGCAATGTTGACGCTGCGCTTGAGGAGCTCTGGAATCACGAGGCTTCAGGATGGTTGCAGGAACGTCGTGCAGGACTCGTCGGCTTTCTTGCAGATCGCAAGCACGGATTCCCGGATGGTGTCGAGCGTCGCCTGCGCGTTATTTTCCTCGCTCCAGGCGACCAGCTTGCCTTCGAGGCTTTTCAGCTGGCGCTTGGGCCGCTGGAAGAATCCGCCCGAGCTCTGCAGCTCCTCGATGAGTCCGATCGTGGTTGAGCGGATCAGCTCGGCATCCTCCGGTTTCATTTCGAGTAACCCTGAGAGGTAATAGTTGCCCCACTGAAAACGCGTGGCGGGGCCGCGGGACTCATTGTAGGCCCTGCGGAGCCACATTATCGCCACTTCGTAGTTACCGGCACGTTGCTCGATGTCGGCGATGTCCGGCATGAAATAGTAGCCCTGCTTCGAGCGCTCGACTTCGGCGAGCAACATGGCCATCGCAACATCGTCCATGCCGGCCTCGGCCAGGACGTTGGCGACAGCATTGATGATCGGCTGGCGCTCGTAGACAGACGGTGTCGACGCATCGGCCCAGGCCGCCATTTCCCTGATCTCCTGCTGCAAATCGGCGGACAGGCCGGCTTCCTCGTCGTCAATTCGTTCAAACAGAATCTTGCCGAGCACCGTATAGATGCGCTCGCGCTTGTACACGGATTCATCGGCCATGAGCGCGTCGTACGCCGAGAGAAACCGATGTGTCAGCGCCGCTCGTTCGTCGCTGTCCGGTTGCGTCAATGCAGCCGTGACGCGCGCACCGTCGATCAGCACGGCAACGACATTCGCTCTTGCGAGTTCGTGATCGTCGAGCATCGACCGCAGCATCGCGAGAGCTTCGGCCTGTTCTTCGCCGGTCAAAGGACGCGCTTCGTCTTCGGCTTCCGTCGCATCCAGCGCCGCGTCGAGCCAGTTCATGTACAGAATCGAGCGCTCGACGGTCATGTCGACGGGACATGCTTCATACATGCGGCGAAACGCCTTAAAACTGTCATGTTCGACGAGGATACGCGTGTCCTGGCCCCAGGAGTTGTACGCCAGCAGGGAGCAGTCGTCCTTCGAAAGCCCGGTCTCTCCGGCCATGAGCGCTGCGGTGACGTCACCTGCCGACGACGAATTACTGAGCGTAAGGTCAAGAATATTCGCGTAAGCGCGAATGTCGATGCCGCTGGGTATGCGCGTGAGCTCCGAGCCGTCGGCATCGAGCACGATCATCGTCGGGTAGCCAATGACGCCAAAACGCTCACCCTCGGCCTGTGCGTTCTCATCGTCACCGTCGAGGTAGACCGGAACGAACAGCTTTGAGCGTTCGATGAATTCCGGGCTCTTGAATACGGTTGCTGCGATAGCGTGGCAAGGCGGGCACCACTCTGCGCCCCAGTAGAGGTAGACGGGCTTGCCGGATTCCTCAGCGGCCGCGAGCGCTTCGTCGACGCTACCGTCGAACCAGTCGATGCCATCAATCGGGTCGGATTCCGCGGCGATCGCCGCAGCATCCGTGTCGACCGATGGTGCTCCTTGGTCCGAACTGCAAGCTGCAGCGACCAGCACAAAGGCCGCTGCCGGGAGTAGTCGCATCATGTGGGCACCTGCCATGGCGAATAAGAAACGACGATTCTATCGCACGTTACAATCCGGAAATGGATTTTGTCCTCATCGGCACCCTGCTGGCCGCCGCGTTCTACGTCGGCTGGAATATTGGTGCGAACGATGCCGCCAACTGCATCGGTACAACCGTCGGCGCGCAGATAATCTCCTACCGGAAAGCCGCGCTGATGATGGCCGTGTTCGTGATCATCGGCGGCATGCTGCAGGGACACCACGTCATGCAGACAGTGGGCAAGGGCATAGTGATCACCGATTACGCGGCGTACGAGCAGCACAATGAACAGCAGGCACCCACCGAGTTCCGCGAGTTTTTTCCGGACAATCGCCTGCCGGACCTTGCGATTCTCGTTGCGCTACTTTCCGCAGGTCTCTTTGTAACGCTTGCGACTTTCTCGAGCGTCCCGGTGTCGACGTCACAGGCCATCGTCGGTGGTGTGGCCGGAACAGGGGTCGGCATCGTGGGTGCCGAGGCGAGCTTCTTCAAACTGGGTGTACTCCTCAAGATCGCGGGCGCCTGGGTCATCAGTCCACTACTGACCATGCTGCTGGCGTTCCTCGTCTACCTGCTGCTGGGGCTGCTGCTACGCCGTGCCAAGGCGATCTTCTGGTCGAATATCATGGCCATTGCCGTGCTCGCGTCCGCTGCGTACGTCTCATACTCGCTCGGGGCCAACGATGTCGGCAATGCGATCGGGCCGCTACTGAACCGGTTTCCGGACAAAGGGCCCTATCTCGCGGCGCTGGGCGGTGTCGCGATGGCGACGGGTGCGCTGACGTTCGGCAGCAGGGTCACCGATACGGTCGGTAAGACCATTACGCCGCTCGACTATGGCGGGGCGCTGGCGGCGCAGCTGTCGGCCGCGTTCGGCGTTCACCTGTTCTCGATACTAGGTATTCCGGTATCGACATCCCAGGCAGTCGTCGGAGGTGTGATCGGCGTGGGGCTGACCAAGGGCGTGCAGGCGGTGAGCACGCGAAAGATTTTAACAATATTCGCAGGATGGATCGCCACGCCAGTCTGCGCGGCGGTGTTCGCAGCGGGTGTATACCGGTTACTTGATTATCTGCTGCGCTAGGCGCAGTTTAGATCTACCCGAGAGGCACACAGATGCTGATATTCAAAAAAGAAAAGGCCGTCATCGAGCTCGTGCTGCAGCATATCGATACCACTCACCAATGCGTCGATTCCACGATTGAAGGCCTGAAAACCTATCTCGAGGGGGAGCTCCGGACCGGCAACTCGGCGCCGAGCCAGGTCAACCATCTCGAGGCCGAAGCCGACTCGCTGCTCCGGGAAATACGAGACATTCTCTACGATGGCGCGTATCTGCCACAGATTCGCGGCGACATTTACCGGCTGATGTCGACGGTCGACAGTGTCGCCAACAAGGCGGAGGACTGTTTCGACTTCTTCCACTACCAGGCGCCGAAAATTCCGAAAGATTTCGGCGCCGGGTACGACATGATTCTCGACCTGACGAGCGAGTGCTTCCAGTCACTCAAAAAGGCGCTGAACGCCTACTTCGGCCCCAAGGACAAACTCGAGAAAGTGCGCAAACACAGCAAGCGCGTCAGTGAACTCGAGTCCCGTATCGATGAGCTGGAGCGCGAAATGACGGCGCGCATATTCCAGTCCGATCTGCCAAAGGCCGACAAGCTGCACATGCGCGGTTGCCTGCACAAGGTCACGAGCATTTCCGATGCCACCGAAGACGCCGCCGACCAGCTCGGCCTCGTCAGCCTGAAATCCATCGTTTGAGCCAGAGAACCTTCGTGGTCATCGGCTGTCACGATCACTAGTGGCGCTTCGCTTCGCGAGCTGCATTCCGCCGCGAAACGGGTACAATGGCGAAAAAAGCGTGGCGTACACGCGTAGAACACACAAAGAGGGGGTCGAAATGCGATACAACAAACGGGCAGCCGTGCTGCCTTTGGCTACGGCAGTGTTCCTTGCCGGACCGAGCGTCGCGCAGGAAGATGCGCCGCGAGCGCTCGAAGAAATTACCGTAACGGCGGCCTATCGCGAGCAGGGCCTGCAGGACGTTCCCGTCTCCGTATCCGCCGTAACCGGTGAGCAGATCACCAGCGGCGCGATGCAGAAAGCCGAGGACATCCAGTTTCGTGTCCCCAACTTCTCGGTCACCGAAACCGGCATTGCCACGAACATCTTCATCCGCGGCATTGGCTCGGGCATCAACCAGGGCTTCGAGCAATCGGTAGGTACATACATCGACGGCGTCCACTACGGTCGCGCGCAGATGGTGCGCGCGCCATTTCTCGACCTGCAACGGGTTGAGGTGTTGCGCGGACCGCAGTCGATCCTGTTCGGCAAAAACTCGGTAGCCGGTGCGCTCAACATCACGACCGCGCGGCCGACCGAAGAGTTCGAGGGCAGTTTCTTTGCGGGCTACGAGTTCGAGGATGACGAAATGATCGTCGAGGGCGTGGTATCGGGTGCCCTCAGCGATACGATCCGGGGTCGCCTCGCGGCGCGATATCGCGATCATGCCGGGTATATGTACAACCCGACACTTGCCGTCGACGAGCCCAACCGCGACGACACTGTGGTCCGCGGCACACTCGAATTCGATCTCGGGGACGACGTACTCGCGACCTTCAAGGCCGAAGTCAGTCAGTTTGACGTGCTGGGCCGGCACATCGAGATCGTCAACGAAGAATCCGGCCCATCAGGTCTTCGTTACAGCGAAATCCTGGCCGCGGTATTCATGCAGGATCCCAGTGTTCTCAATGTCGTCCGTGACGATGTACGGTCGTCGAACGGCGACTTCAGTTTCAACGAGTCAGAATCGTTCATACTTACCCTCGACTGGGCAATCGGCGAGCACGACCTCAAGTCGATAACGGCGCTCGCCCATTTCGAGTACGATGAGTCGTGCGACTGCGATTTCACCGGGGCAAATGTATTCTTCGCAGATCTTCAGGAGGAGTACGAGCAGTTCAGCCAGGAGTTCCGGCTGTCATCCCCGCTGCGTGATGACTGGGATTACATCGCTGGTGTCTACTTCCAGACCAGCGATCACACGTATAACGACCAGATCGTCGTACCTGGTAACTCGATTCTCGTACCGGCCGTTAATTCCCTGGTTGCAGGTACTCCGCTCGACGGGTTTGGCAGCTTCCTGCCCAATACAGAGGTAGCTCGGTTGGCGAATGTCGACAACGACATTCTGTCCGCGTTCGCGCAGGTGAGCTGGCACCTTTCGGACACATTTACGCTGCAGGCCGGTGGTCGACTAACGCAAGATGACCGAAGCGGTGATCGCGACATTATCACGCAGTCGCTTGGTGGGGGCGCCTTGCCGCCGACGCAAGCGTTGGCGCCGATCACTTATGCCGCTGTCTTCGACATCTCGACTAGCGATCTGACGGCGCTTTCGCAGGCGCCGGGGATTGGTCCTGTTGCCCAGAGTTTCATCGATTCGTTGGGCGAACACCCGGTAAGCGGCAATCGCGACAAGACCAAGTTCTCCTACGAGGTCAAGGGAATCTGGGATGTGTCGGATGAGGCGATGCTTTACGCAACCATCGCAAACGGTTTCAAATCCGGTGGCTTTGACTTCCGCGCCAACAATCGGAATTTCTACCCGGACATGCCGACGTCATTCGAGTTCGACGACGAGGAAG
>JAAUYH010221176.1_pt1 | contig 10626 bp, 9 predicted proteins | sample 7278061 | NCBI WGS metagenome assembly JAAUYH01 (sample SAMN14350203, study PRJNA611818) | marine sediment metagenome | isolation source: surface marine sediment (0.6m) | place: French Polynesia: Moorea | collected 2018-08 | reverse complement strand
GTTTGGGCGTGACTTCCCAGCGCTTGGCCACGGCTTGGCAGACTTGTTTGCGCAGGGAACGGGCCGCATCCAGGCAGGCATTGCCGACCATGAGGGTGATGCGTGAAGAGTAGGCGCCGAGATCCACGGGGCAGAGATCGCTATCGGCGCTCAGGACGCGAATATCGCTGAGTTCGAGGCCCAGCTCCTCGGCCGCGATAACGGCCAGCATGGTGCTTGAGCCCTGGCCGATATCGTTGGCGCCCGAAAAGATGCGGGCCCGGCCGCTGCGGTCGAGGGTAATTTGCACTGCCGCTTGCGGCATGTCGTTAGGATAGATGGCGTAGTTGGTGCCGCTGATATAGGTGCTGCCCGCGATGCCGAGGCCGCGACCATACGGCATACTGCCGTAGCGCTCTTTCCACGCCGAGGCTTCTTCGACCCGGCGCAGACACTCCAAAAAGCCGTTGGAGCCCACGCGAAAGCCATTGACCGTGGTGCTATCGGCGCCGATGAAGTTTCGTCTGCGCAACTCGATGGGATCGATGCTGAGGGCCACGGCGGCCTTGTCGAGTTGGCACTCAATGGCGAAGCGGGGCTGAACGCTACCATGGCCGCGCTTGGGCCCGCAGGCGGGCTTATTGGTATAGGCGCGGGTACTGTCAAAGCGGTAGCTCGAAAACGCATAGGGGGCGGTCAAAAGCTGCCCCGAGTAATAGGTGGTCACTAGGCCGAAGCTGGAATAGGCGCCGCCGTCGATGATGGTGCGGGCGTCGACGGCCGTGATCCTGCCCTCGCGATCGAAGCCGGTGCGGTAGTGCATATGCATGGGATGGCGACCGCGATGGCTGTAAAATACTTCCTCGCGGGTGTAGAGTATTTTGACCGGCCGTCCGGTGAGCCGGGCCAAATGCGCCACGCAGAATTCGAGATCAAAGGGCTCGCTCTTGCCGCCAAATGCACCGCCGAGGGGCGGCTGAATGACGCGAATGCGATGGGGGGGGATTTCTAAGACTTTGGCCAGCTCGCGATGCAGATAGTGCGATACTTGAGTGGAGGACCAGACCGTGAGTACGCCGCTGGGTTCGACATGGGCCAGGGCACAATGGGGTTCAATGGCTGTATGGGTTGTGCCCTCAAAGAGATAGTCGTCTTCAATAACCACGGCAGCGCGCTGGAAATCGGCTTCGAGATCGCCGAATTCCAAGAGCACGTGCTTGGATAAATTGCCCTTGCGGCTGTAGGGATTGATCTGCACCTCACTGGCCAGGGCCTCTTGGGGCGCAAAGAATGCCGGCAGCCGTTCATACTCGACGACAATCGCATCACAAGCGGCGATGGCGGTGTCTTCGTCCACCGCGGCCACTGCGGCCACGCCGTCGCCCACGTGGCAGACTTTGTCTACCCCGAGGACATTTTCGTCGGGGGTCCAGGGGATGATGCCGTAGGGAATTTTCAGGTCTTGACCGGTCATGACCCCGTGGACGCCGGGCATGGCCAGGGCTGCGCTGGCGTCAATGCCGACAATGCGGGCGTGGGCATGGGGGCTGCGCTTGATTTTGCCGTGGAGCATGCCCGGCAGCTTGAGGTCGTCGGTGTAGCGCAAGACGCCGCGCATGCGTTCGGCGGCGTCGATTTTGCGATGCGCCTTGCCGAGGATCCAATGGTCACCATCGGCCTCGACCCGGCCATCGCGTTTTTTGCCAAAATTACCCATGAATCTGTCCTCCAGGTCCAGGCATAGAGTCGTCCGGTCGCCGGGATTCGGGCTCGGTCGCGTCGGTCGGTGCCTGGGTGGTCAAGATTTCACTGGCCTCGACAATGGCGTCGACGATTTTGGTATACCCGGTGCAGCGGCAGAGGTTGCTGGCAAGGGCCTCGGCGACCTCCTGGCGACTCACGGTGCGAGCACCGCGCTTGCCGACGGCGGCGAGATATGCTTCGGCAGCCATGAGGATGCCTGGGGTGCAAAAGCCGCATTGCGCTGCCACCTGGCGATCAAAGCAGTCTTGCAAAACGTGCAAACCCGTCCGGGTGAAGCCCTCGACGGTCTTGATTCGACGTCCCTGTGCATGAAGGGCCAGACACAGACACGACAGAACCGCGCGATCGTCGATTTGCACGGTGCAGGCGCCGCAGTCGCCCTTATCGCATCCCTGTTTGGTACCGACGAGGTCGAGTTTGTAGCGCAAAACTTCGAGCAGGGTGTAGTGTGGCGGTGTGGCGACCTCCACGTGCTCACCGTTGAGCTCGAAGGCCAAGAGAATGGAATCGGCCATGACTCCCTGGTTATCGCGCGCTGGGGACGGGGGCGCAAGTCCCCTTGCCTGGCGTAGCGTCATGGCATGACGGCTTCTGACGCTATCGTGGTCGCTGACGCAGTATGTCATTCGCCGCGGTCATTCTCTAATCTCACTACCTGGCTGGCGGGCTACTTCAAGTCGAGTGTGGGCACGAATTGCCCGGTGGTCGGTTTCGCGGTCTGCGGTTCTCTATTACATTTGCTGCGCAGGAGGAATCGATGATTAGAACAAAAGTACTCGGTATCGGGTCGTACGTCCCCGATCGTGTTGTGACCAACGATGAGATACAATTTTTGAACGCCGAGCATCAACTGTGTTCCGACCAGCAAACCGCAACCAGTGATGAATGGATTCAGAAGCGCACGGGCATTCGGGAGCGCCGTTTTGTGCCCAGAGACAGCGGTATGGCGTGTAGCGACCTAGCTCTCGCCGCCGCGCAATCGGCATTGGCCGATGCCGACTGTGATGCCGACGATATCGATTGTATTATTTTCGCCACGCTGTCGGCCGATATTCATTTCCCAGGTAATGGTGTATTTTTACAGAAGAAACTCGGCGTGAGTGGGAATGCTGCGGCGTGTTACGATATTCGCCAGCAGTGCAGCGGTTTTATCTACGGCCTACAAATGGCGGATGCCTTTATTCGCTGCGGCATGTATCGTCGGGTGCTCTTGGTCGGTAGCGAGCTTCACAGTCATTCCCTCGATTACAGCACCCGCGGTCGCGATGTGTTGGTACTTTTCGGCGATGGCGCTGGTGCGTTCGTACTCGGTCCCGACGAGCATGCAGGTGAGCACGAGGGGGTGCTCTACACCGATTGCCATGCCGACGGACGCGGCGCCTGGGATTTGTATCTGAAGATTTTCCAGATCGATAAGTTGCCTTACGTACAGCGCGATCTGTCGGACGACGAGTGGAGCGAGATCAATCATCCGCAGATGGACGGCAAGCGCATTTTTGCCCATGCGGTGCGCGCCATGGCAGTGTCGGCGAAAAAAGCTCTAGCGGCGACCTCGCTCAGCTGGGATGATATCGACTGGTTTGTGCCGCATCAGGCCAATCTGCGCATCAATCAAAAAGTGGTTGAAGTGGCAGAAATCCCCAGGGACAAGGCACTCAACAGCATCATGTTCTACGGCAATACGACGGCGGCCTCGGTGCCGCTCACCATTGACCATCACCGCAAGGCGGGCAAGGTGAAGCGAGGCGATCGGGTGTTGGCTACGGTATTCGGTTCTGGCTACACGTGGGGGGCGTCGGTGTTCACGGTCTGATGGCCGCATCGGCGCGATGCATTAGGTGCCAAATCGATTGCCAAAGATATCTACGTGCATGCGCGGGCTGAATCGATAGCCGTACTTGAGGCATAGATCGGCGACTTCGCGGCGATTGCGCTGGTAGACTTCGTCGGTGGCTCCGACCGGCATCACGTAGACGGCATCAATGCTAACGCCGGCGTCTCGATACGCCTGCACCGCACGGGCGAGTTCGGCAAAATCGTCTTCGGTCTCGGCGACGAATTTCAAGTACAAATATCGGCCGGGAATTTCGTCGTAGGTGCGCACCGCATCGGGACGGATGGCGTGGGCCCACAATTCGCCGGATATGGACAGCTTGGGGCTGATGGAAAAGGTCACTTGCAGGGGGGCTGCTCCATTCCCTTCATCCAGACGGCGGGCTCGTTCGTTTAGGATGTCGCGCAAGACTGGCTTGAGCGGTTGGGTGCCATTGGTCTCGAACGTGAGGTGACGCATTGGCTGCATGGCGCGAAGGGCCAGGAGTGGTCCAATGGCTCGCTGCCAGCCCAAGAGTGGCTCGCCGCCAGTGATAATGAGGTGTACGTCTTGGCCCGAAGGCGTCCGCCAAGTTGACGTTCCGGGGACTTGGGCGATGAGTCGGTCGGCGATGGTGGATATATCTTCGAATGGGGCCAAGTGGCGATAGCGGGCACTCCAGCTGGCGGAGGAATCGCAGCCGATTTCGGGAACCGGCAATTGCGCCAGGGACGTGATATTGCGCAAGTCCTGCCGCATATAGGGCATATCCTCTACTGGCAGCCATTCGCTGCGCGAGCGCGGTTGCGAAAAGCCGTGGCAGTGAAAATTGCAGCCAAAGGTGCGCAGAAATACCGAAGGCACGCCGACAAAGCGGCCCTCACCCTGCAGGGAGTAGAATATCTCAGAGTAGCGAATGTGCGCTTCAGTCGCAGACACCGGGAAGCATTCTAGAACAGATACCGAAGTGAACGTCTAGAATGAGGGCGCAGATCAGCGGCTCAGATTGTCTAGCGAGGTGTACACCAGGAGACCGTAGCTACTGGTAAACCCGCCCGGCGACTGCAGGCTCCAATTGCCGGTGACCACGACTTCGTCACCAGTACGGATTTTGGGTACCTTGGGTAGTTGCGCCCGCTCGCTGCGGGTCATGGTGCGCCGTTCGTCGTAGCGCAATGGCCGGGGTACGTCTACTACCCAGATGCTGCGTTCGCTCGGGGTTTCGGGGGTATCGCCGAGGAAGAAATGCGGCCGTTGACACAGGGTCGGGTCTTTTTCTATGCGTTTGCGGGCCTCTTTCTCGCTTTCATCAGGGCCGCGGATCTCGGCGGCACAGTCATAGATCCAGGTGACGAAGCCCTTGATCTCTACCTGACTGTCGAGAAACTTTTTGCTGCGCAGGCGCATTTCGCGCACGCTGTGGGTGCCATCAGGATGAGGATCAGGCACGTCAAAATTGGCCGCATTGGGCAAATCGAGCTGGATGTTGGTCTCGACGATTTGCGGCTTCGGTGGCTTGATGGGATCGCCGCCACCACATGCTCCGAACGCAGCCGCGAGAGTTACGGAGGCGAGAGCTGTTCCGGCGAGTTGACATCTTCGGATCCAACTGAGCATATCTGCTTGATATCATGGCCGAGCTGTCGCACTCTAGTCCCTTGCGCAGGCAAATGTTCGCCTCGGCGTGGCGTTGGCTTTCACAGCGTATTGGACGTAAGGTGAAGGTATTGGTGCGCCGGGGGGCAATGTCGGCGTTTTGGGTGGTTGTCGTCATTGCCTTCGGCCTACCCGCCTGTGAATGCGGTCGCGCTCGCAGCAAGCCATGGCGCCATGCCCCCGAGCCCTTGCTCATCGCGCAAGCGCAGGAACCTGTATCGAAGTTTCAGGAACTCGAGAGCGATAAGCTCGAAGCGCGCCGGCTGCGTGCTCAGACATTGCGCATTCATATGGATGCCATACCGCGGCACCTCAACCCAATGGCGTCCCCATCGTTATGGGGGTTGCGAATTGTCTTCGATACGGTGTTTGAGACCCTTATCCGCTACCCGGCCAGTTCATCGGATTTCGGAGCGGATTCCGGGGCGGATTCCGGAGCGGATTCCGCCGGCGCCCCCGACAGCTACGAGCCCGGTCTAGCTCGCTCGTGGACGGTGAGCCCCAACGGCAAAGAGATCCGTCTCGAACTCGAACCGGAGGTTAAGTTTCACGATGGCCGCCGCTTAACCGCAGTGGATGTGCAGTTTTCGCTGGATGCGGCGCGCACGCGGCGCGGGCGTTCAGAGCATTTGCGCCACGCCCTGCGCGATGTTGCGGCGGTCGACATCGTCAATGCACAAACGGTGCGCATCCGATTGAATGAGGTCAACGGCTATCTCTTGCGCGTGCTCGCCGAGGTGCCCATCATGCCCGAGCACGTGTACCGACGGCGTCTATTGCCCCAGCGCGGACCAGTGGTGGGCACGGGGCCCTACCGATTGCAATCGCGCGAGGATGAGGTCATTCGCCTGGCCCGCTTCGACGACTATTGGGGCCGCTCTGCCGCTATTGAGACCATTGAATTTGTCCATGAAGCCGATGCCGCCCAGGCCTTGACCGCGGCCAAACGCGGCGAGCTCGATATTGTGCCAGCATTGACGACGACTCACTATCCGGCCCAGGCCTCGGCCCCCAGAGTGGTGCGCTTCTTTGCCCCCTTGCGGCTCAAACCAGCGGCGATGCGGTACTTGGTGGTCAATAGCGGTAAGCCGCCGTTCGCAGATGTGCGGCTGCGCCAAGCGCTGGCACAACTCGTCGATCGCGGCTCGTTGGTCAAACAGCACTACGGCGGTCTGGCGGAGCCCGCCAGTGGTTTTGTCTGGCCCGGTGGCCCGGGCGATGGCCCTGCGGCTCCGACCGTCGACTACAATCCTGAGATGGCTGCAGCCCTGCTCGATGCAGCGGGTTGGCGTGACCAAAATGGCGACGGTATCCGCGAACGAGCTGGACAAGGGCTTCGCATCTGGGTCCTCCTCAGTGATGCGCAAGACCAAAGTCGCGATAGCGACGTCGCCCTTGCTGAGCGCACTCACGTCCTGGAACAATTGCGTCGCTTGGGGTTCTGGATTGAGCGCCGGGTGGGGACGCCGTCGGTATTGCGCAATCGCCTGCGTTCAGGCGATTTTGATCTCGCATTTGTGAAATGGCGCGGCAGCGCCGATTGGGATTTGACGCCCATGGTGGGCACCGACGGCTCTCTCAACATCAGTCGCTTTTCCGACATTGAGGTCGATACGGTCCTCGGCCGTTTGCGACGGGCGTGGACGCCGGCTGAACGACGTCCCCATGCGGCTGAACTGTCTCGCCGGCTGTCCGATACCTGGCCGGTGATTCCAATCCTCTCGCCCAGACCCTACGGCTTGATTCATCGTCGCGTTGCAGGGGTGCTCTTTTGGAACGGATGGCTCGAACTGCGCTCGCTGAAACTTATTCCAGAAGGAAATGGCGCACTTCATCGCCAGCCTACACCTTGACCGGTCGACTTCAAGTCCGATTTGCCCGAATGGACAAACCAATTGCTGGCGGGGCTACCGCGCAAGACGATCTGCTACTACATGAAACCGGTACGGCGTCGTTCCTCGATGAACTCGGTAACCACGTCGGTGACATCTTCTTGGAACGATACGGTTCCATACGCGATTTCGCGCAGGGCAGTGACCGCAGGTTTGTTCTCGCACTCGACGGTCGGGGTGGCACCGCGGGCGATCTGTCGCGCGCGTTCAGCTCCGAGGATGACGAGGGCAAAACGATTGGGGACCTTCTCGAGACAATCTTCAACAGTTACGCGAGCCACGGAAAACCTTTCGAGGGGCTCCAAGAGACCGAGTACATGCCAACCGCGCCGGCAATGTACTGGCATCAGCGAAGTGGTGGCGAATTATCCTGATACGGATATCGATGTCAAGATAACCCTGTCGAATTTACGCCCTGTCCTTGAAAACCGTAACTGAGCAGTCTACCGTTGAAAGTGGGAATGTGACAATTCACCTCCCGACGCCTGGATTGATCAGATTATGACCAAGTCGAGACAAGTTCCCATCCATTGGGACGAATTGGAAATCTCGGTGGAACGGAATTCCCCCAACACGGAGAGTTTCCTCGATTTGACGACGGGGCAAGTGGTGACCATCGTCGCTGGAGAACCGGAGGCAGCGCTCAAACGGCAGCAGGTTGCTGAACAAATCGAGAGTTTTGTTCGCGTCGAGCCGGCTTCGTCGCGCGAACAGTATCGCTGGATGGAGCGCTTCGTGGCATCGGTGCTGGATGATGCCTTGCGCGAGCGATTGATTATTTCCATCGACGGCAAAGGTGCGTTTCGCCGTTTCAAAGATGTCCTGCTGGCATATCCCGCAGAGAGAGAACGATGGTTTAGTTATCGTGCCGAACTATTACACTGGCACATCCATAATTGGCTGGAGAGTCATAACTTAACCCCGGCGACAGAACCGCCGTGGGGACAGCCAGAGCCGCCGCCCGAATTGCCGTCAGCGACGGGGAAACCCATCGCTCATGGTGCCGAGGCGCCCGGGGAGGCGCTGCGCCGGCAAGCGCGCGAGCTCATCGATACCATTCCGGCCATCGATATGCCGGCGGCGATTGCGTTTCTCGAGTTTTTGCGCGATCGCGGGACGGCGGCATTTGCCGAGGGTGGCCAACCAGAGCCGCTTCCCGAACGCCCGGTTGTGCATACGGCGACGGGCTGATGACGGCGTAGCGTTTTCGTCTTGTCGTCGGCCTACGCGATGTTTGCCGACGAGACAGCGGCGGGCTATCTTGTCTGCGATGCTTTCGACGATGTCTTCGAGCGTCGCTGGATACAGTCGCACACTTTTGCTCAATTCGACGTTCGAGCCCTTGCGCGTCATTTCGTGGCAACGCGCCGTCACCATGACGTATATCGGCAAAGTCGAAGTTGTGCGCTCCTACGACCGCATGCTGCGCTCAGTATCCACCCATATTGAAGCCCCCGCCGTCGTCCGCCTTCGGCAATTCGTCCGCCGTCATCGGGTGCGCATTGCGTTTTCGCGGCGCAATGTGTTTTTGCGCGATGATTACTCTTGCCAATATTGTGGACTTGTGTTGCCGGCTTCCGAGCTCACGACCGATCACGTAGATCCGCGGCGCTCTGGGGGCAATTCTTCATGGGAGAATGTCGTCGCCGCCTGCGTGCCCTGTAATCGGCGCAAGGGGGGGCGAACGCCGAGGGAGGCGCGTATGCCACTCCGTCGTCGCCCTCAGCGGCCCAATCATTTGCCGTCGTTGGCACTGCGTTTGAGTCGTGAAGGAGCCCCAGCTCTTTGGCATGATTTTCTCGGTATTGCCGATGTAAGCGCCGGCGCTACTGGATAATGGCTCGTCTCCTCATGAATGTTCCATTGGCGGCGCCCAGAGCCAGCCGTCAGTGGCAAACACCCCGTCGGGCAGCCGCCAATTGTCGCGCTGCCATAAGTAGCCGGTATAGGCGCTGATGAGCGCTTCAAAGCAATGATCGTTGCGCAACACTTCTTCGCGCGATAGGCGGCTGGCTGGCGCAAAATGGAGATCGGCCAAGCCTTCGACAATGGCGGCCCGGGTATGCCAGGGATCGGCATCGCGTTTGTATCCGCGTGCTGCTCTGGCACCAAAGAGGGCGTGGACTGTGGCCCGCGGGGCGACTTCGATGAGGTTGTGGTGCAGGCGAAAGCCGTATGTGGTGAGGGCGCGGCGCAAGTGCATGGCACGGGCGGCAATGGGACCATTGCCGGCCCCCAGCGAATCGCGGGGAAGGATGCCGCGGCTGTAATGGTGGACGATCTCGGTGGCGCGATGGACATAGGGCTCTAAGCGCGGTCGGGCATGTGGCAACGGCGTGGTCGATCGCGATGTGCTGCGGGCTTCACTGCCGAGCGTTGTGCGCGGTTGATCTTGGGCCAGCGCTGCACGCTCACGCTCGCAACTGCTCTGAGCTTTCTGGGCCAAAGCCATGCCCTCGTCGCGCAACCAGCGCACCGCTGGAACCTCACATGCATCTTTTCCCGGACACGCTTCTACAGTACAGCGCACACAAGCGGGCACAGTTAGGGCGGCATTAATGGCTACTGCCACGGGCTCGTCGATCTGTGCCAAATAGGCGATGATGGTGGCATCGTCCCAAGGTTGGCCCGCATCGGCGCGCGGACCTACCCACTGCACCACGGCATCTGTGCTGTGGTTGCTGTGGGGGCGGTAGGATAGGCATGCGAGGGCAGTGGTCTTGCCACGGGCGCCACCGAGGTCGATGCCGATGAATGTCGAAAACCGGCGCTGCAAGAGTCGTGAGTGATGATTGAGGTTAATGTGGTACGTGGTCGAAAGGCCTCGTATCAGTCTAGCAATAAAGCCTGTAGCGAAGATGCTGTCATGGTTGTCTGTGCTTGCTCAAGGGGCATAGGGAGCCAGAGGATACGGCAGGCCGCAACCGTCGTCAGTGCTCTTGCCCAACTTCTGCCCAACACCTGCGCTGCTCCTGCCTTGCTCGTGGCTTGCCCGTAATAGAGCGCCAGCATGCGCCCAGTGACGCAAAACCGACACAGGAACCCTAGCATAAGATGCGATGTTTTCGCAGGGTATGGCGATTCTCGCGGCTTTCTGAGCGGTTACCGCAAGCCAGTGCTTGCCGGCACCTCATACTAAACCTATCCTATCCCTAAGGCACCAGGTCGAGCGGCATATGATCGTGGTGAATGACACTATATGGGTACTGCGACTTGGGACGTCGCCATGAATCTTCTCAGATACGAGGATAACAATGGATTCTAGGGAGCGCATCTCGACGTTCAAAATCTACATTTCGCAAACACCACATGACCCGTTTCCCCGATATGGCTTAGCAATGGAATACCGTTCCAATGGCCAGATCGACAAGGCGCAGGCCATATTTGACGACCTCGTTAGGCACTTTCCCGACTATGTGCCCACATACCTCATGGCGGGAAACAATCTGCTGGAGCTCGGGCGCCGAGACGATGCAGCCGACGTCTTTCGCAAAGGTGTCGAGGTGAGCCAGCGCAAGCGTG
>JAAUYH010045545.1_pt1 | contig 10627 bp, 7 predicted proteins | sample 7278061 | NCBI WGS metagenome assembly JAAUYH01 (sample SAMN14350203, study PRJNA611818) | marine sediment metagenome | isolation source: surface marine sediment (0.6m) | place: French Polynesia: Moorea | collected 2018-08 | reverse complement strand
CTCTAAACCGCACATCGATAGCTTTTTCGCTTTCTTTTTTTCGACGACGCTGCCTTGATAGAAATGCGCTCGCGTTGGGCGCGCGCTCTATCTCCCAAAGTTGCATAGGTTCCAACGAACGTGAGGGTCTCATGGAGCTGACCGCATCGCAGGCAGCGCTACACGCGGCGCATGCCACCATCGTAGCCCCCGGCTCGTTTCGAGCTCGGCGGCATTTTTATCCCCGGGTGTTAAATGCGCAAATTCACCCACTGGTCGCCTTTTTCCTGCGCCTGTCCAACCGCCGCATCGCCGAGCGCTACTGTCATCTCAATCCGCGCGTATCGCCGGACCATTTGACAGAACTCCTGAGTACCCGCACCAGCCATTTGCGCTGGGCGGGCGCCGACCTCTTTTGCACCACCACTGCCGCTGGCAATCGCCGCTTGGTCGTCATCGAAACCAATTCCTGCCCCTCGGGCAATAAATCCATGCCGCCCTTGAGCGATGACAATGAGCTGGCAGGTTATCGCACGATTATCGAACACGCCTTTTTGCCCGCGCTCCGCAAACGCGGCGCCATCGACGGCGGCCTGGCGGTGGTGTTTGATAAAAACCACATCGAGGCATCGGGCTATGCCAGCGCCATCGCCGACTTGACCGGGGAGCCGGTGTATTTGGCGTCGCTTGCTGAGGGTGCCAAGGGCGCCGGGGACGCCGAGGGGGCAAAGACAACCGCAGCGGCCCGTTTTGTCAATGGCGTGCTCCATGTGCGTACGGCCTCAGATAGCGATACTGGCCCAGATGGCGGTCATTGGAAACCGATCCGCGCCGCCTTTCGCTACGTGACTCAACGGCCGTGGGCACGGGTGCCGGTGCGGAGTAAGACTCGCATTCTCAACCCCGTGGTCGCCTGTCTGGCCGGAGGCAGGAACAAACTCGTAGCCGCCAAGGCATATGAGGTATATAATGCCGAGATCAGGGAATCGGGCCTGCGCATATGGACGCCGGAGACGATTCCCGATGTGGCCAAAGCGGAAATCCCCATGATGCTGACCCGCTTTGGCGGCCAAGCAGTGATCAAAGTCCCCTATGGCAACGCTGGTCAAGGCGTGTACCCGATCTTGAATCAGCGTGAGCTCGACACCTTTATGTCCACCGAGCATCCTTACGATCGCTTTGTCGTTCAGAGCCTCATCGGCAATTACACCTGGAGCTCGACCCAGCAGTCAGGCAGATTTTACCACGTGGGCACCATGCCCGATCGCGATGGCGATATCTATGTCGCCGACATCCGCATGATGGTGTGCTCGGGGGTCGACGGCTTTCGCCCAGTGGCCGTTTACGCGCGCCGTGCCGAAAAGCCCCTGCCTCGCACCCTCGATGATGGTTCGGCATCTTGGGCATTCTTGGGCACCAATTTGTCCGAGCGAGCTGGCGACGGATCGTGGCTTGCGGCCACCGATCGCCTCTTGCTCATGGACCGCAAAGACTTCAACACTATAGGCATTGGCGGCGACGACCTCATCGAGGCCTATATTCAGACGGTATTGGCCACCAAAGCCATCGACCGCATGGCACAAACCCTGCTCACCAAAAAGGGTGACTTGCGTTTTAAGCTATTCGGTTCCCTCGACCACGATGCGGCACTTATTGCCGAGATTCGTCGCGGCGCCAGCGGCGCTCTGCCCGAAGCACACGGAATAGCGCCATGAGCTCTCCACCCATCCACCGCAGCCCCCATTTTCGCCCGGAGGAATTTCCCAGGGGGCAGATTTCGCGCGCCTACATCGAACTCGTGGCCGATGGCTTGGCCTGCGATACCCTGGTGCCCGTGCTGGTGGCTCGCGGACGCAGACCCGGACCGGTGTTTGGCATCACCGCCGCGGTCCATGGCAACGAACTCAACGGCATACGCGTCATTCACGACATTTTCGAGCACCTCGATGTGGGCAGTTTGCGAGGTACCTTGGTCGGCGTGGTCTGCATTAACATTCCCGGCCTCCATGCCAACGAACGCACACTTCACAATCAATTCGACCTCAACCACGTATTCCCCGGCAAGCCCGATGGCAACGTGGCCCAAGTGTATGCCAACCGCATCTTGGAACGCGTCATCCAACAATTTAATTATTTGGTCGATTTACATACGGCCAGTTTTGGCCGCATCAATTCGCTCTATGTGCGCGCCGACTTAGAAAATGATATCACGCGGCAGATGGCACTGCGGCAGCGGCCACAGATCATCGTCCATAATCCGGCCAGTGATCGCACCCTGCGCGGTGCGGCCATGGAATTGGACATCCCGGCAATCACCGTAGAAATCGGCGATCCCCAGCGTTTTCAACCGCGCTATATCAAATCTACTCGCGCCGGTATTCGCGATATTTTGACCGATGCCGAGATGCTGCCCAAACGAACGACGCGCAGCCAAGTCCCCAAGCCAATCATTTGTTCAAGCTCTTATTGGATGTACACCGACCGTGGCGGACTACTCGAAGTATTGCCCGATGTGGCGGTACGCGTCACCGAGGGCCAAAAAATAGCGTTTGTGCGCAATGCCTTTGGCGACATTGTCCGCGAGTACTGCGCGCCCCATGATGGCGTGGTCATTGGCAAGAGCAATAACCCAGTAGGCCCCACCGGCTCGCGCATCTTGCACATTGGCCACGAAGTGCGCACTCCCAATGGCGAAGCTGGCGGCAAAGCTGGCGACAAAGCTGACGACAACGCCAGCGACGTCGGCGAGGCGACGCCATGAGGCGCGTGGTCTTTTTGGTCAATGCGCTGTCGGATTTGCGTCCAACAATGACGACCACCCGGATGCTGCTGGCATCGACTCGAATGGGCATGGATACATGGGTCTCAGAGCTCGGCGCCCTTGCGGTGAGCGATATCGGCGAAGGAGACCAGGGCGGGCAAATCGGCAATCGGGGTCAGGCTACTGTGTGGGCACGTCCCATGAGCGATGCCGAGGTGTCGACCGCCGAGTTCCTTGAGGGCAGCTTGGCGCGCACGACGCCGCAACCACTTGTGCTAGAAGCCGGTGATGCATTCATCGTACGCCTCAATCCGGCCCGTTTCGGCCATGCGGCCCACGTGAGCTTTACTACGTGGATGCTGGGTTTCCTTGAGCGCAGCGGTATCGAGGTCATTAACCCAGTACAGTCGCTAGAGCGAAGTGCCAATAAGGCATTTCTATCGGAGATGCCGCAAGCCATTCGACCACGGCAAGCGGTCGTCGCCAGCGTGGAGGCCGCCCTGTTCGCGATTGAGCGCATTCAGGCCGGCAGACACAAGCGTCGTGTGGTTGTCAAGCCGGCGCGCGGTACGCGGGGCCAAGGTGTGGTGTTCGTCGACCCCGAGGTCACAGATCCGCGTCCCATTGTCGAGCTCATCCTCGAACGCGGCGCGGTGGTTATTCAAGAGCAATTGCCAGAACCCGAACGCGGCGATATCCGCGTCATGGTCGTCGATGGCATAGTCCTCGATGTCGACGGCCAGGCAATGGCGGTACGTCGCATACCGGCTGCAGGCGAGCTTCGTTCCAATCTACACACGGGCGGGCGCGCTGAATTGGCAGAGCTAGGTGATCGCGAGCTGGCGGTTCTTGCCGCCTTACGGCCGTACTTGGTCGAGGCCGGCGTACGACTGGTCGGAGTTGATCTGCTCGGCGGCAAGATCCTTGAACTCAATGTCTGGGCCCCCGGCGGCCTCGGCCCCTTTGAGCAATTCACAGGCCTCGATGCTTCGAAAACCCTCATGCAAGTGCTTCTCGGGAATGGGCACTGATGCTGCTGCGTTGAAATCCGCGGGCTGGCGGTGACCCTCCCCGGCGGATTTCGGAGCAGTGCTACTAGATCTGTTCATCCTTGAAGGCGCACGATCCGTCCTGTTACGGACCAGCCGCTTCATACCAGCGAAGCACCCGCAGCGCACGAAGCGTAACCATACGACTCGGCATCTGGCAAGCATCGAGTCGAACATGGGTCTTCCCCGGGTGAACGTTCTGAGCATGCCAACGTCCATCCTTTGCTTGCCTCTTTTTCAGTACTGTCACCGGATCGGACAAACGATCATCCCAGCCATAGCCCACGTTTGCGAAGTACTCGAGCCCCCGCAACACGTCAAAGTACCAATACGTGGGGAACGAAAACCGCGAAAATGACGAACGTACGACGCGCCCAGTCGTCGAAGAACGATAGAGCTGATGATCAAGCATGAATTGCTGCCCCCGCCTCACGGCGATCTTCACGCGCTTCGAAGAGATGCTTGCCTGCGGGATTGCCGCGAGCCCTTCGAGCACGCTCGTCGTCGTATGGAACGAGGAGTGGGTTGCCCCGCGTGCGCGGCGACAGTTCCAGCCGCCGTCCTCCATTTGCTCGGAGAGCAACCAACCCACCATGCGTCGCACATCTTCTCGTTGCCATAGGTTGAAGTAGCTCGCCATGCCGAGCAGCATCGCCGTCACGCAGGTGTCGGTCGCTGGCGACTTCCACAGACGCACGCCGCCGCTAGCAGTGACGCCCCGCTCAAGCAGAAGAACACAGCTCGCCCGCATCTCGTCGTTTCCGGGTGGTATGCCGAGTTGCGTGAGCAACTGCAGCGTGTAGAAGGTCGACGTCCACTTGGGGTTGTATAGGCCTCCTCCCCACGTGCCGTCCGCCGCGCGCTTCGACCATAGCGTCGCACCGAGTCCCTCGCGTTGTGTCCTATTGCGGGTTCGGGCCCACAAAGACTCCGCACGACCGAGTAGATCGCGTTCGACTTGCCATACCACGGCCGGATCCCCGTCCAGCAGCCAGCTGATGGGGATGGGCACCGAACGATATCCGCGGAGCGTCGTCATCTTATGCAGCACCACGTTGGTCGCAATCCAATGCGCGATACGGCCAACAGGACGAGTACTCCGCCGGCTTCCAATCCCATCTACTGCTCATACTTTCTTCCTCGCTTTGCCCTGTCGCTGAAGGCGCTGTCGAACGCTCGCACTGTTGAGTTCCCGTAGTGCTTCCTTGCCAGTCCAGCTCGTCGCTTTGTATCCGATTCGGCGAACTTGCCGGCCACCTCGATACATGCAGTATGCATGCCTGTGGCTTTTCTTTCCCATGACCCGCAGTCAATATATACAGGACGAGGATGATGCATGCAGCAGATCGTATGCACCATGTTGCATGCATCATGCGGGACTCGAATGATATTGATCCTGGCCAAACCATGAACAGAAAATTTCCCGCCCCCTAAACTGCGACCGCCTACCCAAGTACCTGTTCGTGACTTCTGTCTCGGTTCCTCCCTTGGTCCGAGGCATGCACTCGGAATGGCACTGGGAATACGCTCCCAATATTCGCTAGTCCTGCTGCTTCGAAGTTAGTCAGGACTAGCCAAGGAGAGAAGGTGCTTTATGACTTTGCAAACTACGCAGATGTTATCATTCATGTTGCCGAGGATCGGCGGGGTATTTTTATTGGCGTCGCTCGGGTTTGGGGCAATAGGGTGTAGCGGTGGAGACTCTGAGGCCCCTCGGGTCGAGCTGTGGTTTCCACCGGCAAGCGGTCTCATGATGGTCGATACGCTCACTGTACGCGGTGCTGCCGACGATGACTCGAACATTGTCGCAATTCGCGTCAACGGCGTCGAAGCCGAAACCAGCACTGGATTTTCCCTATGGCAGGCCGAGGTTCCGCTGGCCGCTGGCGCCAATCTCTTGGTCATCGAGAGCGAGGACGCCAAGGGCAATATCGACAGCGAAGCAGCCTCGGTGACGATCACACGGGCCCCGTTCGATGTATTTAATGATGCTGGGGCCATGGCGCTCGATCAGAATGCACGCCAGATGCTGCTGGCGGATTGGGGGGAGTCGGCGCTGTATCGCTACAATCTTGATACTGGCGACTGGGTGGTGCTATCGGCTAATACCGAGGAATATGGCCCGTATTGGCATGGGCTGACGGAACTCGAGCTCGACCTAGCCCATGATCGGGCCGTCGTGATAGGGAGCAAATACGGCGGGGGCAGTACCATGTACAGCGTCGATCTGAATACTGGAGCGCGCACCGTCATCGCCGACGAAGTTCGGGGCCAAGGGATTCCTTTGCAGATGCATCGTGGTCTCGCGCTCGACGGTGAACGCGGTCGTGTGATTGTGATCAGTACCTCGCCTCCTCAGCCGGACTACCCGATACGTATGCTTGTGGCAGTAGACTTGGAAACCGGTGATCGCACTCAATTGTCGGGGGACGGCATAGGTAGTGGACCAGAGCTCTCCGGGCCGCACGACCTGGTCGTAGACTCCTCGGGCGCTATGGCCTATGTCGTGGATTCCGTTCTCCAGACCGTGTTGTCGGTAGATTTGCAGACCCTGGAGAGGCGCGTGGTATCGGGCCCGGAACGCGGCGCTGGGTCATTGCCGATCATGCCGCGTGCCATGGTTTTGGATGCGGCCAACAATCGCGTTTTGGTCCTGGACACCCTAGCTGGAGACACCCAACCTGGATACACCCAATCTGTGGTGTTGGCGATCGATCTGTCCACGGGCGACCGCACTCTGGAGGCGGAGCTTCCCTGCAACGAAGCCGAGCTTGACTGCGTAGACTTTGAATTCGATAGCGAACGAGACGAGATCATTGGAGTAGTGGGCGATGTTCTAGCGGCCGTCAATCTGACCACCGGCGAACGCAGGCAAATCGGCAGTACCTTGACCGGCACAGGAGAGCCCTTGACAGAGGCGTTATGGGTGACCGTGGATGACGCTGGCAATAGGGCCTATATAACCGGTTTTGAAGGAGAGGACGAGGAGTACGAAGGAGGATTATTTATGGAAGTGGATCTCGCCACGGGCAATCGCCGACTTGTCAGCGGCCCTGGGGTCGGGGCCGGGCCCGAGCTGGCTGCGCCGGTCTCGATCGTCATCGAAGAGGAACATGGGCGTGCGTTCCTCGCCGATTATGTCGGCAAGATCGTGGAGGTAGACTTGGACACCGGCGACCGCGCGGAGGTTTGGGATGCTCATGCTGTGCTTCCCGATGTCGAATTCGATATATGGGTCGGCGGACTGGTTCAGTACCAAGACCGGCTCTTGGTCAGTATGTTCCTGGGCAGTGCAATTTGTGCCGTCGAGCCGGATACGGGCAAATGGGAGTTGTTAGCTGGCATGGGCGCTGGTACTGGCCCAGAGCTTGAGGGCCCGTTTGGCATGGATATCTCGGATGCTCATGGGTTATTATTTGTGGCCGATTTGATCAAAAACGCCATTGTCGCAATCGATGTGATCACGGGTGAACGGCATGAAGTCTCGGGTGACATCGGCACGGGGCCACTGTTCGATCAGCCCTCTAGCGTGGTCTATGACCGCATGCGCGATCGTTTGTTGGTCAGCGACGAGAGCGATGCTGGCCTGTATATCGTCGATATCGCGACTGGCGATCGCACGGCGATCACGGTTGACGGCAGTATCGCCCAGTTCGACGGTAGTGACACCATAGGTATAACCCTGGGCCGCTACGACTACAGCGTGCTCGTTGTCGAGCATCGCCTCGAAGCCCTGATTGCCATCGATCCACTTTCGGGTCAAATGGTCGTAGTTTCGCACTGACGTGGCATTGTTGAACAAGCAAATGGGCTATATGGCCCACAAGAGGCGAATCGCCGGCAGAGCGCAATCATGGAGATTGTTCCTCCGGTCAATCACAGATATGCGCGCATCGACTGCTCACAGCTTCTATGACGCCAGCTCCTCAAGGACGGTGGCCATCTGGTCGAAATCGATGGGCTTGGTCATAAATTCTGTACTCGGTTCGCTGAGTGCACTCTGCAATTTCGGGTCTCGGCGGTCGCGACCGGACATGTACACGACCGCGCCCACGGTTACCAGCTGCTTCACTTGGGTCATCATCTCGACGCCGCTGCCGTCTGGCAATCCGATATCGGTGATGACCACGTCGATGCCATGAGAGTGCTGGCGGCATAGAGACAGGGCTTCGCGACAATTGGCGGCCGCGAGTACTCGGTAGCCGAGGTCGTCGAGGAGTTCGGCGCACGCCATGCGTGCCAGATCCTGGTCCTCCACCAGCAGAATGGTTCGTCCCGCAGGTACCTCGGGCATATCCGGTTGGGATCCCGCGGGCTCCACCGACATAGCGTCTGCGGCGTCTGCGGCGTCTGTGGCGTCTGCGGCGTCTGCGGCGTCTGCGACCGCCAATGCCTGACGCACTCTGGCCAGCAATATCGTCTCGGTAAAGGGTTTTTGTAGCGACTCGTTCTCCGGTAGTATCCGGCCGTCCTCGATCAATTTTTCCTTCGGATAGGCAGACATAAAAATGACGGGCATGTCGGGCTTTTCATCGAGTACTTGACGCGTCAATTCCGGTCCCGATGCCCGGGGCAATACGATATCGGTGAGCACCAGATCGATTTCGTCGATGCGGTGTCGACACACCTCAAGAGCGTCTTCGGCGTTGCCGGCCTCAATCACGCGATATCCCGAGCGCGTGAGATAGTCGTAAATGGATTGGCGCACCAGTTCTTCGTCCTCGACCAGCAGAATCGTCTCGTGGCCCTGCAGCGCTGGCGCCGACTCCGACTCTGGCGGCGGCTGGTGCGCGGTCGTCACCGACGTGAGCTCTTCGTCGGTAAGCGGCCAATAGACACGAAACGTGGTTCCCTTGTCGGGGGCGCTATCCACGTCGATACGGCCGCCGTGCTGGGTGACAATGCCATAGGCCATGGATAGGCCCAGTCCCGTGCCATCGCCTTGTTCTTTGGTGGTGAAGAAAGGCTCGAAGATGCGGGCGCGTACCGCATCGCTCATGCCGCAGCCGGTATCGGATACTGTGAGCAAGGCGTATTGCGCTGCCGCCTCCTCCTCTTGCAGGCTCGGATCTCGATCATTGCTGGCCACGGACACGCCAGTCGAGATGGTTAGGGTCCCCCCATCCGGCATGGCGTGGCGGGCATTGATGACAAAGTTGACGAGAATCTGCTCCATCTCGCCGCGAACGCAGCGAATTCGCCCCTCCTCTGCCGACAGGGTCACGGTGACGGCGATGTCTTCTCCGATCAAGCGCCGTATCATCTGCGCAGTGCCGGTGACGATATCGTTCAGAGAGCATACCTCCGTGGCTGCCTTGTGGTCTCTGCGGGCAAACGTCAATAGTTGGCGCGTAATCGAAGCGCCGCTCATGGCCGCTCGCTTGATGTCTCCGAGATAGCCGAATACCGAATCCTGGCGTTCGCACTTTCGCAGTGCCACGTCAGCGCAGCCAGTAATGCCCATGAGCAGGTTATTGAAATCGTGGGCAATGCCGCTCGCCAGGGTGCCGATCGCCTTCATTTTCTGGGCTTGCCGCAGCTCTCGCTCAAGGCGTACGTGCCGGGATATATCGCGAATGATAGCGATGCGGGTAGACCGGCCGAGTTCGCCGAGGTGACTCACGGCAATCTGCAATAACACCGAGCTGCCATCTGCCCGTATGCCCTGAATTTCGCCAATCTCATGGGCCTCGCGCCATAGCTCGGGCTTATTCGACCTCCGCCGATTGACCTGAGAGTCCAAGAAGATCTCCAGGGAATCACCGAAGGACGGCACGAGTTCTTTGATATCGACCCCGAGCGCCATATCACTGCTGTATTGAAATATACGTTCTGCGGCCGGGTTGAACGATTCGATGCGGTCGCCGGGGTCGACGGCAATGATGGCGACAGGGGCCGATTCAACAATTGCCCGATTATAGGCCGCGCTCTGTTTGACGTGCTTCACCAGTGGGCTTGTCGCACGCACAAACAATAGGGCGCTGAGCACAATGGCCAGCAGGCCCACCAAGCCACCAAAGAATGCGGCCCGCATGAATGGGGCCTGGAGTTCGTCGATATCAATTTTGGCCACCAGGCCCATATTCAGCACTTCTACCGGCTCGTAGGCAGCGAGGACTCGTTCGCCGCGATAATCGATGCCGACAAACGAACCCGAGTTTCCGGTGAGGGCCTGGCGCATGGGGGTGGCAAGTTCGCCGTCAAAGGGCAGGGGCGCTGGCCTGCGTCTGTTCTCGGCGCGATGACCGTGGCGCTGGCTGAGCACAAAGACGATCTGCTCCCCCTCGCGTCGGGCCAGCACCAGTTCGCCGGTGTCGCCAAAGCCCGCCGAACGCTCGTGGGCGTCGATGACTTGGTATAGGGTATTGGCTGCGGCCAGGTCTCGGTCGGCCCCGGGCCGCGAAGCATCGTATCGCGCCACTGCCTCGATCAGACGGGCGTGATTTCGCACCGCATCGTGAAGCCGCGCCTGCTGCTCTTCGAACGCGGTGGCGTAGAGCAGATACATGGCGAATCCGCCCGAGCACAGCGTCACCATGCCCATGAGAAAGATCAGACTGGCAAGACGGCGGCGATTGCGCGCCGAAACATTGTGATGGATTGGCTGAGCGGTGTCCGAGGTAGGTGGCCAAACTTTCACGACCGTCACTGAGACAGCAAGCTTCATTCCAACTAGTACCTCGCCACAGGGGTTTTGATGAGTTGGGGGCGTCGAGGTGCCCCGGTTGCTGCGTTACTCGTCGGTTACTGGGGCCCCAGCCAGCGCCCTCCTCGTGCCTTGCTCTCGGCGCCCTGGACAACAAAAACATCCCCTGACGAACTTCGGAGCAGCAGGACT
>JAAUYH010181684.1_pt1 | contig 10629 bp, 7 predicted proteins | sample 7278061 | NCBI WGS metagenome assembly JAAUYH01 (sample SAMN14350203, study PRJNA611818) | marine sediment metagenome | isolation source: surface marine sediment (0.6m) | place: French Polynesia: Moorea | collected 2018-08 | reverse complement strand
TGCAGCACGCCATCGGTGCCGCTGTCGATGACGACGACATCGAGGCGGACGCCGGGCGCGGCGCCGGCGACCAGACGCTCGGCCAGCATCGATGCGTCCGGTGTTGCGGCGTCGATGAAGACGAGTTCGTAGCGCGTGGACGCGCTGGCGGCAAAGGGGGAAGCGGATGATGCGCTGGCCCCCGGTGATGGGGCATAGGCCTCGGGCAGCACCAGGTCCGCGTGCGCCGCGTCGCCCAGCAGTGCGGCCTCGATGCCGGCCGACAGCAGAACCCGGGGCTCGAGTTCCTCTACGATCGGTCGCGTGGACGGAGCCTGCGCCGGCAGTCGGCGCTTACGGGCCGGCATCGAACCGATGCTCCGTGGCGCGAGCAGCCGTCGCGACGGCTCGTGACGCCTGCCTGATCGCCCATGTGCCGCTCATGCCGGATCGATCAACGCGGCAGTGCCTGGGTGTCGGCGACATACCGATCGGTGTTGCAGTCCGATGTCGCCACGCCCGTGGCGAGGGGCTCCCAGGGCTGTGCCGCCAGGCGCTGGGGAGACCCGCTCAGGTTCAGCCAGATGCCCGGTTTCGGTGCCGTACGCGGCACGACCTCTGTCGCGACCCCGAGGCCGAGCCGGTCGATCTGCGCGCGCCGGCGCTCTGCCGTGGCGCGCCGGGTGTACAGCCCCAGCGACACGCGATACCCGTACGGCGGGCGGGTAAGTATCGCCACGTCGTCGATGCCCTGCGAGCGCAGGAGCTTCGCCGCCTGCCGCGCCTCGGCCGCCGAGCCGAGTTGCGCCGTGCTCGCGAAGTAGCCCACCACCTCGTCCACCGGACCGCCGCGCTCCGTGACGCTCAGGCCGGCACCGGTCAGTTTGGCGGTCAGTGCATCCACGGCCGATCCGCGCTCGAGCGGGCCGAGGGATACGCAGGCCGCGGGTTCCTCGTTGCCGGCGGACACGGCGGCGACCGTGCCGGTGTTCACGGCGTGCGCCGGCGGGTCCGCCGGCGGCGCCGCCGCCGACAGCTTCAGACGGCAGTGCAGGCCGCTGGGAATCGAATAGTCCTCGTTCGGCATCTCCAGCCGGATACCGAAGGTGCCGCTGGCCGGATCGATCAGCCGGTCCACCACCGTGATGTGCGCCGTCAGCGGCGTGCCGCCGGACACTTCGGTGATCACCTCGGCCACCATGCCGGGTCGGATGTCGCCGAAGAACTCGGCGGGCGCAATGGCCTCGACGCGCAGCGGGTGCATCTGCGCAACGCGCAGCAGCGGCGTGTCGTTGACGAACTCGCCCGGCGCCACGTAGCGTTCGACGACGATGCCGGCAACCGGACTGCGTATCGTGCGGTTCTCGAGCGCGATGCGGGCGCGCTCCAGTTCGAGCCGGGCCAGATCCCGCGCCTCGCGCGCCTGGCGCAGTTCCATGCGCGCCAGCTCCAGTTCCGTTTCCACCTCGTCGCGCTGGTGCGAGGAGATCGCCTCGCTGGCGAACAGCTCGCGTATGCGCTGCTGCTTGCGCTCGGCGAAGGCCACGGCCGCCTCGCGCGCCTTGAGGTCGCCGCTCATGCGGGCGCGGGCCTGGGCCTGGCGCACTGCCGCGCTCTGCTCCGACGCGTCGAGCGTCACGAGCACGTCGTCGGCCTCGACCGCATCGCTGCGATCGACGGCGACCGACTCGACGATGCCATGGGTCGAGCCGACGTCGATGATCTGGAACGGCTCGACCAGGCAGTCCAACTCCGGCAGATCGCTCGCGAACGCCATCGGTGACAGCAACAGCCACACCACGGCGGCGTGCAGCGCCGCACGGGTGCTGGAATGCAGTGAACGTTCCACTGTGTTCAGATGCCTTGCCCGGCAAACGCCAGGAGTTTGTCGTAGGTATCCTGCATTTTGCGTAATTCCCGCCGGGCCGCGCGTTGATGCGCTTCACAACGTCGCTGTGTCGTTGAAATAACGGCAGTTGACATAAGTCGCCGGGGTGCCGATCCATTGCCCGGATTTCCGGATACCAGGCGGCCCAGGCCGGGCGGGCTGAACCGTGCCAGCACATCGTCGTCCGGGGCAACGAACATCTGGTAGGAACCGGGCTCCCCCTGGCGCGCGCAGCGTCCGTAGAGCTGGCGGTCGAGACGCCGGGCCTCGTTGGGTTCGCTCAGGATGACGTGCAGGCCGCCGGCGTCGCTGACACCCGTTCCGAGGGCGATGTCGGTGCCGCGGCCGGCCATGTTCGTCGCGACCGTGATCTGGCCCGGTTGCCCGGCCCGGGCGACGATGGCCGCTTCCGAAGCGTCCTGCCGCGCGTTGAGCACGTCGTGGGGCAACCCGGCTTCGGTCAGGCGTTCACTGAGCCGTTCCGAATCTTCGACGGTCCGTGTGCCGATCAGCACCGGCCGTCCCTTGTCATGCTCGGCGCGTACGGAGCGGACGATGGCCGCCAGCTTGTCCTGCCGGTCGCGAGCCGTCACCAGCGGGAGTGCCCGTCTGCGGCACCGCCGGTGCGTGGGAATCGCCACCACCGGCAAGCGGTAGGTCGACCACAGCTCCGACGCCACTTCGCGCGCCGTGCCCGTCATGCCGCACAGCCGCAGGTACCGGGGGAAGAGGCGCTGAAAGGTGAGGCTGGCCATCGTCTCGCGCGGCGCCGTCACCTCGCAGTCTTCCTTGCACTCGATCATCTGGTGCAGGCCCCGCTCCCAGCTGCGGTCGGCGAGGATGCGGCCGGTATTGCCGTCGATGATGGCGATCTTGCCGTCGCGCACCAGGTAGTCGCGGTCGCGAACGAACAGCAGGCGCGCGCTCAGTGCCTGTTCGACCAGTGCCACGCGGCGCCGATTCCCGCCCGGCAGCCTGTCGGCACGGTCGGCGAGACGGTCACGCCCGGCGTCGGTCAGGGTGATGCGCCGGGCGCGTCGGTCGACGGCGTAGTCCGTTCCCTCGGCGAGCTCATCGGCCAGCGCCAGGGCAGCCTGGCAGGCCGACGCCAGTTCGTCGGCGCTGGTCTCTCGCGCGATGATGAACGGCGTGCGCGCCTCGTCGATGAGCACGCTGTCGGCCTCGTCGACGATGGCAAAGCACAGCCCGCGCAGCGTCAACTGGTCGAGGCGCGGCTTGTTGCTGTAGAGACGTTCCATCTTGAGCTGCAGCCGACCGCGCCGCCTGCCCATCGTTATGCGGTCGCGCAGGTAGTCGAACGCCAGCTGCTTGGCCGTGGTGTAAGTGATGTCGCGGGCATAGGCCTGTCGCCGTGCCTCGGGCGGCGTATCGGCGGTGACCGCACCGACGGTCAGTCCGAGGGCGCGATACAGCGGCCCCATGGTGGCGGCATCGCGGCCGGCAAGATAATCGTTGGCGGTGATCACGTGCACCGGTATGCCCGCGAGCGCGGCCGTGCACGCCGGCAGCGTCGCCGCCAGGGTCTTGCCTTCGCCCGTCTGCATTTCGGCGAGCGCGCCGCCGATCATCACGCGGCCGGCGATGAGCTGCGTGTCGTGGTGCGTCATGCCCAGTGTGCTGGCGGACACGTGCCGCACCAGGGCGAAGCAGCGGGCGATGACGTCGTCGTCCAGACCCCGGGACGCCAGCGCCTTGCCGAGGTCGGCAACCTGCGCCGGGATGTCCGCACCGTCGCCCGCGGCCAGGTCGGCGGCGGCGCGGTGCACGGCGGCGACGAACGCCGCCAGCGAACGCAGGCTCAGGCGACGGTCGCGCCGCCGGGCGGCCGGCGGCACGCCGGCGGCCCGTCGTCCCGGTTCGTCGCGGGCGTCCGGGTCGCGCTCGGGATAGTCGCCCAGCACGGTGCCGGGGCGCAGGTCGGCAGGGCGAACGACAGCGGCCAGGCTACACCCCCAGGCGGCGCAGCAGCAGCTGGCGTGCCGCGCGGAAAGCCTGCGCCGCCAGCGGCGAGCGGCCGTGGTCAAGGCGCACATGGGCGCGCACCCCGGCCAGCTCGATGCCGCTCGCGCGGGCCAGTCGAAGCTGAAGCTGGAACACCGGATGCACGGCTGTGCGGCCGTCGGCATCGTCCGGCGATACGGCAAAGTTCCCGCCGCCGGCGGTACCCAGTGCCGCGCTGGGCAAGGTTCGCGTTGCGCCGGGCAGTTCACGCACGACGCTTGCCTCGAAAACGTCGGCGGGCCGGTGAGCCAGACGCACTTCGGCGGCGTCGATGCGGCTGCGTACGAGCCCGATGTCGGCCTGGCTGACAGCCACCCGTACGTCGATGCCGTCGTCCGCCAGCACGTAGGCAACGAGGTCTCCCTGGCTCAGGTGACGGCCCGGCAGGTCGCGGTCGGCAGGCACGACCAGCGTGCCGGCCGCCGGGCTGCGCACCACCAGCCGGTCGACGCGCTCTCGCATCACGCGCACTTCCTCGCGCACGACCGCAATGGCGTCGTCGGCCATCAGGGCCTTGGCACGCGCCGCCTGGCGCTCGCCAAGGCGCTTGAATTCGAGTTCGGCGAGGCGGGCCTCGGCCAGCGCGAGCCGGGCCTGGATCAGCGGGTCGCGGCACTGTACGAGCGGCGTTCCGATCGCTACCTGCGCGCCGTGATCGGCCAGCAGCGCGTCGACGAAGCAGTCGGTACCTGCGCGCGCCTGGGCTTGCTCCGGCAGCCAGACGACGCCCTCCACCAGGCTACGCTGCGGGACCGGCACGCTGACCAACGCCACGGCAGCCAGCACGATTCCGGCAGCAACGGCCACCGCGCGCAGGCGCTGGCCGGCGGCCGCCGTGTCGCGGGCCAGGCGCCGCAGTCGCTGCCAGGTGGGCACCACTACCTGGCCGATGACCGCCCAGGCGCCCAGCACGATGCCGAGCACGAGCGAGACCTTCAGCACGAACAGCAGGATGGTGACCAGTATGAAAGCCTTGTAGGCAAAGGCCGCCGCGCCGTAGGCCACGAACCAGCGGCGCTCGCCGACTGCGCCGACCGGCGAGGGCGTGTCGGTCTGGCCGAGCAGATAGCGTCGTATGAGGTAACCGTAGTAGGCCGCCGACCGCGAGGCGAGATTGGGAATCTCGATCAGGTCGGCCAGCACGTAGTAACCGTCGAAGCGCAGCAGCGGGTTGCCGTTGAACAGCAGCGTCGACACGCCGCCGATGATCATGAGGTCCAGCGCGACGTTTCGCACGACCCCGGGTTCCACCGCCAGCCAGACGAATGCGCCGAGAGCTGCCAGGCCCAGTTCGACGGCGATGCCGGCGCCGGCGACGGCGATGCGTGCCCACTTGTCCTCGAAGGCGTTCGCCGCCGTTGCGTCCACGTAGGGAACGGGCATGAAAACGAGCAGCATGACGCCCGTGTCGTGCACCTCGCCGCCCCAGGCACGAACGGCAAGCGCGTGCCCCAGTTCGTGCAGGGCCTTGACGATCGGGTACAGCAGCACGAGCACCGCGAGCGACGACGGCGACGACAACCGTGTAGCGGTCGCGTCGGCGAGCGCCGGCCAGTGCATGGCGGCGAGGACACCGGCCGCAAGCACCCAGGCGGCGAACAGCAACAGGCCGACGCGGCTGAACAGGGCGTGCGCCGGCCCGGTCATCCGTTGAAGGATGCGTTCCGGGTCCAGCAGCGGCAGCTTGAGCACGAAGGGCGACCGCAGGCGGCCCAGGCGCTCGGTGGCACGGCGCTCGCTGCGCCGATCCAGCAATTCCCGCGTGTCGGGCGGCAAATCGCACTGGATCAGGTCGGCGCCGTGCAGCGTGCCCAGTACGCGAATCGTGTCGTCCTGGGTCGGGCCGTCGCCGTCGTCGTTCCGGCAATCGGCCAGCAGCCGCTCGAGGGTGGCGGTGCCGTCCATGCGCCCGACGATCTGCCAGGCGTTTTCGTCCAGCCGGTGGGTTCGGCCCGCGGAGCGGTCGTCCAGCACGTACCAGCAGCGGCCGCGGTATATATGGCGGCGCACGTCCACGTGAGAACGCAGCCTGGGCTTCAGGTGCCGAACCCGGTGCCACTGGGGGCTGTCGTCGACGAGGCTCATGATGTCACGCGGGCCACCACGCCCAGGTCTTGAGCCGCAACCAGTTCATCGCGCGATGGGTCCAGAGCCACAGGCGGCTGCGTTCGCCGGCCACGAGCCTGGCATGACCGGCCATCCCCGGCCTGAGGACGTCCACCGGATCGACGATGCGCGCTTCGACGCGGAAGGCATTGCGCCCGTCGCGCGGTGCTGCAACCGGGGTCACCCGTTCCACCACAATGGGCAGCGTGTCGCCGGCCAGACCTTCCAGCGCCACGCGTCCGCGCTGATCCGGCGCCACCGAGGCGATGTCGCGTTCGTCGACATCCATGACCACGCGGTAGCCGGTGAGGGGCGCTATCTCGAACAGCACGTCGCCCCGGGCGACGGGCGAACCGAGCATCTGGCTCAGGTCTCCGGCTATGACCAGCCCGTCGATCGGTGCACGCAGCACGCTACGCTCCAGGCGAGTCTCGAGCAGGGCGACCTGCGCCTGTGTCCGTGCGATACGGGCATTGAGTATCGTGGCCTGGGCGCGGTCGTGGGCCGCCAGCGCGCTGCGGTATTGCCGGCCCAGCTGGTCGAGTTCGCCGGTCCAGCGAGACAGTTCCAGGCCCAGTTCGCGGTCGTCGAGGCGGGCGACGATGTCGCCGGCAGTCACCGTGTCGCCGGCGCGGAATCCCGCCTCGGCGATGAACCCGTCGACCGGCGCGACGACGACGCGTTGCGTGTGTCCTTCGATGCGGGCCGGTGCGCCAATGTGCAGCGGCGCCTCGGACAAGGCGGCCCAGGCCAGCAGCGCCGTCGCCGCCAGCGCCGCCAGCTTGGCCCGGGCGTGCCGGGGACCGAGCAGGCTGCGGGCGAACTCGCGCGCCGAGTCCAACAGGTGTGCGACCAGCGAGCGGTCGTTACGCCGCCTGAGCTCCAGCAACGGTCCTGCGACCAGGGCCAGGCTTTCCATCACCGTCGCAACACGGGCGCCCATCGACAGGTCGTCGTCGCGCTCGATCGTCACGGCACCGGTGATTTCGCCGTCGCACACCAGCGGCACGGTGAGCAGGTGCTGTGCGCCGTGTCGTCGCGCCAGGGCCGCGTGGGCCGTGGCGGACGGGCCGTCGTCACGGGACCAGCCGATGGCCCGATCCTGCTCGGTGGCCTCCGCCATCGCGCCGGCAAGGTCGCGCGCAAGATTGCTTCGGCGATCGATGACGGCGCTGTGCGACATCGCGACGAGGCGCATCCTGTGCCCCGCCATCACGCCCAGGCTCGCGCGGGACAAGCCGAGCCGGCCGGCCAGGTCGTTGCACAGCGCATGGGCCGCGTCGTCGAAGCGCCGGTGCTCCAGGCAACCCGCCAGCAGGTCGACCACGGTGGCCAGGCCGCCGATCGCCGCTTGCGGCGCATCGACGGCGGGACTGGCCGGCTGCTCGCCCGGTGCGATGCGTGCCATGAAGGCTGCGCGCGCCTGGTCGGTCAGGCCGGCAACGTCCAGCGCCATCGCGCCCAGCAGCAGTGAGCCCCGACGGATGGGAGCGGCGATCCGCTCGCAGTCGGGCGCCGAGGCATCGAGAGGCGCGATATAGCCGCGACCTTCCAGCGCGTCACGCGCCGCGCGCAGCATGGGCTGATCGGCGGCCGCGCCCGATGGCCACACGGCCACGGCTGCTCCCGGATTGGCGGCGGCAACGACCACGCCGCGTTGAACGCCCGCCAGGCTCGTGCACTGCGCGCTGAGCCATGTCCCGAGGAATCCTTCGACCGCCGGGTCGACAGCGGCAGAGGCAGGGTCGCGGCCGGCGCGTGAGTGTCTGGATATGGCTGCCAAGGTCGAGTCCGCTTCCGTTCGTCGTGTCACCTCGCCGGTCGGGGCGAGGTCGTGGCTACGGGCGTGGCGCGCAAACCCGGTGCCGGAGCAGCGTACCAACGGTGGCCGCAGCGCAGCGTGACCCCATTCACATTATGTCCGGGCGCACGGCAACGGGTTGAAAAAACGGGAAGTTCTTTCAGGTCACGGATTCGTCAAGCAACGGTCAGGGGGCGGTCAGGACCCGACGCTGGCCGCTGTCGATACTGGCCGCCGAAGCGATGTTGCTTCGGCGTTATTCAAGCTGGTGCCCGCATGTCGGGCAAGGAGATTCCCATGCGTACCCGAGCCTTTGTCCTGAGTCTTGCCCTGGTCGTCACCGCCGCCGGTCTGGCGCGCACGGCGTCTGCCGAGATAGCGGTCGTTGCGCCCCGCGCGCTGACCCTTTGGTGGGTCGTTTTCAATGAGCCCGACAACTGCGTCACCAATCCGGGCGCTATCGAGCAGTGCGGCGAAGCCGACGTGTTCGGCCAGCCGTTCCTCGACTCGGTGGCCAACGGCACGCCCGATCCCACCCTGATCGCACCGAACGTCGACGCGGGCCTGGCGGTGATCTACGCCACCGGCGGGCGCACGACCCGCACCGGCGCCATCCGGCTGGTCGCCTCGATCTACCGCAGTGCGGCCAACGAACCGCTGAACCTGGCCGGGCCGTCGCTGGTGGATCCGATGGGCCTGGGCCGGGCCTTCGATCGGACCGACGCAGAGGTGCACCTGGTCGTTCGCGATCATGGCGAAGTCGTCGACGAGGATCTGTCCGTGCAGATCCTCAACTTCCTGGAGCCCTACTGCTCGGATCCGAACCTCGGCTGGCACGCCGGGAAGAACACCTGCTCGGACGTGCAGTTCGCCGTGTTCGGTCCGGGTGAATCGGGCGTGGACGCGGTGTACGCCTTCGGCGATTCGTCGACCCCGCTGCGGCGCGCGTCGGCCACGCTGATTCGCAACGGCGACATGCTGCAGGCCATCGTCGAGACTCGCGTTCGCTGACGGTTCGATTCAGGCCGATGCGACCGGCGCGGGGCGCCGCGTCGTCTGCAAAAAAAAGGCCCGCGAGAGCGGGCCTTTCTCAATGGCTGTGGTGAAGCAGCCTGTCGCTTACCAGCGACCACCGCCGCCGTGCGACGGACGGTTCTCGCGCGGACGTGCTTCGTTGACGCGCATGTTCCGGCCCTCGAGGGGCTGCTCGTTCAGCGCCTGGATGGCGGCAGTGCCTTCGGAACTGTCGGGCATTTCGACGAAGCCGAAGCCCTTGGACTGGCCCGTATCACGGTCCATGATCACCTTGGCGCTGCTGACGTGACCAAACTCGGCAAAGGCAGCGCGCAGGGCGTCTTCGGTGACCGCGTAGGCCAGGTTTCCAACATAGATATTCATTTACAGTACTCGTAGAAAAAATGGCTTGTAAGAGCGTTGTTCGACGGTTCGCCAAAGCCACAAACGGGCCGTCGAGCTGCTGTCCTCATGGACAGAACACCGGCGCGGTCGCACCTCGGGTGCGAGCGCGAAGAAAAGCGGATGGCAGAGCAGGGCGGTCCGGTCCGGACGCGCCGCTCGCGGCGATGGTGCCGCGAATGATGACCATGAAAAAAACGTCGGGCTCCCCGTTGGCACGCCCCGTTCTTGGTGCAGGGCCGGCCGTGCTACTTCAGTTCATGCACGTCCGGCCCCCAGAACCGATCGTGCACCCCAGACGACGTCATCGCCGTGCAGGTGGCGCGCACCGTACCAGAAACGAAAGATCAAGTACATAGCGATGCGCGGGCTCGTGCGGGGCCATGTCGCCGGCCGGCAACAGGTAGACATTCGGCGGTGGCACCCTAGGCTGTGTTGCAGGGCAAGGAACGCCCGGTCGGGAACGCGCCGTTGATGACGATGTCTGCGAAGAGGTTTATGGTGATGCCCACGGCGTGCCATGAGCGCGTGACCCGACGAGGCGGAGTCAAGGACGTGATGCGGGTGGTGTCGGTCGGCCGGATGGTGTCAGGACGATCGCCGGTTTGCCAAGGGAGCTGCTCGACCCGCCATCCCGCATTCCGCCGAATCTCACGATCTGTTTTCAACAGAGGAACGATCAGACTATGAAGATCAGACATTCAATGACCCTGGTGTCGGCCCTTGCTGCCCTGGCGCTGGGTGCGCCCGTGGCCCTGGCCGACGGGGACGAGAGCCGCCTGACCGACGAGCAGAAGGCGAAGGCCACCGAGAAGTGGCAGAACATGAGCGAGGCCGAGCGCGAGGAAGTCAAGGCGCGTTCAACCCAGCGGCGCGAGGCGTGGGAGAACATGTCGCCCGAAGAGCAACAGGCGGCGCGCGATCGGGCGGCGGCCCGCGGTGCGAAGTGGGAAGAGCTGACCCCGGAGCAGCAGGAAGAACTCAGCTCGCGGGTTCGCGAGCGCCGCGAGGCGCTTCAGGAGATGTCGCCCGAGGAACGCGAGGCTGTCATGGAGAAACGCCAGCAACGCCGGCAGGAGTGGCAGTCGATGTCACCGGAAGAGCGCGAAGCGGCGAAGGCAAAGATGCGCGACGCCCGTGAACGCGGCGCGCAGATGACCGAGGAAGAGCGCGCCGAGGCGCGCGAGGCGGCCAAGGAGCGTCGTCGGCAGTAGTCAACGGCTTCGATCGGTTCGCCGATCCGGGCGGCAGCGATGTTTCGCTGCCGCCTTTTTTTTCAGTCGTGCTCGTCGAAGGTGACGCCGGCACGATCGGCCAGGCGCCGGATCAGCGGCTGGCCCATGGCCGTCGCGGGTGTCCAGAAGCCGCCGCCCGTTGCTGGCGTGTCGTCGTCCAGCGCCAGGCAGACGGCGCTCTC
>JAAUYH010078971.1_pt1 | contig 10629 bp, 14 predicted proteins | sample 7278061 | NCBI WGS metagenome assembly JAAUYH01 (sample SAMN14350203, study PRJNA611818) | marine sediment metagenome | isolation source: surface marine sediment (0.6m) | place: French Polynesia: Moorea | collected 2018-08 | reverse complement strand
GAACGAGGCGTTCTCGAATGAATTGAAATGTGTGGCGAAGCGTTGTGTGGTGAGTGCTCGAACTTGTAGAGTCGTTCAAGGTGTAGGAAGACGCGGAGGATGTGGAGGCGAGATGTGAGGAATATAAGGCGATTCGATACCTCGTCGGTGTGCTGTGTCTAAGAAGCGGTCTGGTGAGGATACTCTTTTCGTTGGTACAGGAAGGCAGAGTTGAAGATAGAACATTAATGACTATATCTCGACAGGAAGGTGAAGATTAGAATGCGTGCGCATTTCTCTGTGTGCGGATCAGGGACGTAGGATGGACGTTTGGTGATGTTCGCTGCTTAAACCAGCCTCTAATCTTCTACTTCGTGTTGAGTGCATCCTGTTAGGACTAAGCGGTGGCATGTTTCTTTTGAGGAAAATTGCGACTCGACGCACAGTTCCAACTATGAAATGAACTGTAGCATCGTAGATGCACGATTTACTTAGCGTTGAGAACATCTTCAACCTAGAAAAGTAGCCACAATGTGAATAACGAAAACATAAACGGACCGCCGAATATAACGTATTACCTTACATATCTCGGAAGGATGCCAAGGAATAGGGCAATCGCCAAGCAGTTTTCGTGTTTATGTAGCAGGATTGAAGTAGTCGATAGTTACATTACAAGAACCACGCGTGCGTCGCGGGTTTAAACGGGCGGCCCTCAGAACCACGCATGAGTCGCGGGTTTGAATGGGGCGCGCCTACTGCTGCGCCATTTTCTCATTCTCCTTATTATCCCCGAAGTTTTCGATGAGGCGGGCGCCGACGGGGGTGGGGTAGTTGCGACGGATGTCGTCGAAGTAGGGGTGCTTGAGAGCGTCCATTGTGGTGAGGCGCTTGGCGGGGTCGAGCACGAGCATGGACTTGATGAGGTCAACGGCCTTCGTGTCGGGCATGGTCGGCCACTTCACGGCCTCGCACAGCGGCGTGCCCTTCCACGACGGGTACACGTGCCAGTCGCGCAGCGACTTCACGCCGGGCCACGTCTCCGAGGTGGGGGTGCCGAGCACGCGGAATATCGCGAGCAGCTGCTCCAGCTCGCACTCCCCGCAGAACAGCGAACGTCCCAACAGCATCTCCGCGAAGATGCACCCCACACTCCAGATGTCCACCGCCGTCGAGTAGCACTTCGTGCCGAGGAGAATTTCCGGCGCCCGGTACCACAGCGTCACCACCTCGTGTGTGTACTTCGCGACGGGGAGGGAGAACACACGACCAAGACCGAAGTCGGCGAGTTTAATCGTCTCGGTTTTCGCGTCGACTAGCAGATTCTGTGGCTTGAGGTCGCGGTGCATCACCGCATTCGCGTGGCAGTGCTGGAGCCCCAAGAGGATCTGATAGCAGAAGTTTTTCGCAAGTTCGTGGGGCATAGGGTGACCCTTGCCGTACTTGCTATGCATGAACTGCTTCAAGTCGAAGTCGAGATACTCGAACACAAGAAACAGTAGAGGGCGCCCGTTGCTCCCCTCGGTGTGTACCACCTCCTCTAGTCTGCGCGCGCGGTGGTTAGCAGTTGTGTCGCGGTGACGACGGTGGGCGCAACTTACTTCACGACATAGGGCGACTTCAATGAGCGCAAGATAGACACCTCGCGCAGCGTGGTCGCGGGCACGCCCTCGTCGTCTTTAGAAAGGATGGTCTTCTTAAGGGCGACCACCTTGCCCGTCTGCACGTGCTGGGCCTTGTACACCTTGCCGTAGGTGCCCTGCCCAAGTAGCTCGGTGCGCTTGTAGTGCTCCATGATGTATGCCTACTGGTGTCTGGGGTAAGGTTCTTCTTCACTGGTGGGTCGGGGCTCAGTAGAGAAGAGAAGGTTCCGTTCCAGTTAGGGCGTTGTCTCGGCGGGGTGTCGGCTGGTTGCTTAAGAGGTGGGCCGATAAGACAAAGGTGCCATGGGCTGCGAAACTACGCGAACGGATAGATTATCGACGCAGTGCAAGTGTTCGTTCAGTTTTGAAGGTGCACGCACGCTGTAAGCCAGTGCCATCCCCTGCGCATTGATCTCATTTGAAGAGCGTTGTGCTTCCGTTTTTTAACTTTTTGAATTTTCGTACGCTAACTACCATTCCTTTCCGTTTTCCCGCCAGTTTTCACTTCCCCTCGCGACCACTCCACCATTTATTTCGTTACTTCTAAGATTGTGGCGATGGTGGTGCTGTTTAGTGATGTTTATCTCGATGTTCTACGATTGCTACGGTTCCTAATGAACGTCATTGCGTCGGATGTGAGCATCTGTGAGCTGTGTTGTGATGTCGTATCGGACGATTGAGCTCGACAATGATTACGTCATCCGTGTGCCATGTATGCTGCTCATACTGTATGTCCTGTACACTAATACCGTACAGGCAGGTACCCTTTCCATTTTGCACTGTTGTACTGCTATTTCGGTTATACTACGTATTACTTCTGGCTACGATATCTCGCGTTGAGTGTTCGGTCGCTACTGACCTTGGGTGCACCAAGGTATTCCGAACGCGAGGTGCATCACGATGCTCATTGTCCACGCCACTCGAGGGGGGTGCAATTCTTTTGGTGAGTTGTTTTGTGGGTGAATGCAGCACCTACACCTTTGCCGGCATTGCTAGACAGTGTCGACAAGGATGCCCTTGATTTCCGCACAGAATCACGGAATATGGTCAAGGCTAGGTTAGAAACTACTCCGTATTTCATGTGTACGTGTTCAGATGTAATCTACAAATACAGTTCACACAATTAGAGTGCAGAATAATCCAGTGTAGGCCCCGTACAGTGCTGGTACTGTACTGCTGACGAACAAGAAACGACGATGTAGGAAATAACCTACGCAACAATACTGTACTGCATTGGCCAGCTATATCCGATTATCCGGCGAACCTGCATGCGTAGTGGAACCTTCGCACGATGAGCGTCAACATTTGTTGGGTTGCACTTGTGTGAACTGGCCGGAAGTTCAGCACGGATTCACTGTTTCACCAGTTCACGAGCGTGAGCGAAAGCGACTGCTCTGTAGTATTTCCAACTCCAGTCAACAGATCAGCACTGCCAGGTGCGAATCTGTGTCGTCCTCAACTCGAATCCCCTTCTTCAACACGTCGTACGAACGCACGCGACAATCTGTGTCTCCTATAGGCCACGGAAACTTCCTTCTCACCGTCACTCGAGCGAATGTCCAGTGCACCGCCTCTACTCACCACCGCCTCCTCACACACCCGTTGACCACCTGATACCACCCCTCACTCGCGTCGAGACGAAGGCCCCATGGCGGGTTGCACACCACGAACGTCAGTGGCTCGCGCAACCGCACACGCGTGGTGTCGCACGTGCGCAGCTCAATACCGGTGCGCAATCCCGCTATGTGGCGCCTCTTTGGCGAGCGCCGTCGTGTCTGTCCGTTGGGCGAACTTCTCTTTTCCTTGCAACCGCTGAACATCTTGTCAACGCTGCATTCATGACCTAATTCTTGTTTCGCTGTATTACTGCATGATGCTGTACATTTTACAGTTTTGCAACCTCGTCAAACTCATTCACCAGGAGGTCGCCGACTGCGCTCGCCATCAAACGCACCCGAACCGAACCAACGGGAATCTTCTACTTCTGCTTTGTTAAGCGTACTTGCTGAGTGCTGAAACATGTTACAGTATTGTGAGTGCACATAGGTCTACATCGGCGATATGCGTCAGATCCGAATTCGAGTGACTCGCTTTTCTACACTATTGGAAACATATGTGCTTCGACGGCAATGAGTATCGTACTGTCGTATTGTGTAGATGATGGACAAAGTTTTATTCAATGAATGGCTTAATTGATGGCCAGGACGTGTCGAATGTGCTCGTACAACGTTGCAGTGTTATGCATGGCGAGGTGAACAGTTGGACGGTTAGTATAGCGAATGACTGATGCGGGTTCGGAATGAAGCTAGCGGCGAATCGTGAACCGAAGGCACTGGACTTTTGTCCGATGTTTTGAACGAAGAGAGTGGGAATGGTTGGCTCTGACTGTAAAGAGCAGTCTATAGATCCATATTGGATGAGATGAAAACAATGAAGGAGTGGCAGCGTGTGAGAGGATGGATGAAGAACAAGTGATGGGTGTGGAAGTTGTGATGCGAAGAAACAGCTGCATTTCTCTGAGGTGCCTAGCCGATCGTTTCGGGCCATACATATGGCTGTTGTTCGTCAGGGCTGGATCAAACATAGTTTGCAGCGTGCAAATTGCGTTTGTTCCGCGGACGCGGTGCTAACATATTTGACCTATACAAGCGCTTGTACAAGAAGACGAGGCGAGTGGGTTGATCGGGATTGAATGAAGCGGCGGAAAAGGGAGAAGATAGGAGAGTACGATGGAAGGAATAAGAGGGGGTGACGGTGTGGAATAAGTGAAGGAAGAAAAGAAAGATATAAAAGTTGGCACGAGTCCAGAAACTGTGGGAAAGGGGGCGTAGCGATGGGACCGGCAGAATAATTTACGTTCGATACTTGGGGACGCACGAATAGTGTGGTTGGCTCACGGAGATTCCACTACCTTAGGTACGCGTCGACTGATCATTGAGGCAAGCGTGGAGGGAGAGTGTAAATAGAGAAATGCGGAGTGAACGTGGGGAAGAAGAATAATTAGATCGGTAATGAAGGTAAAAGTAGAATGTGTTTGAGGAAGAAATGACGGTAAGCCGCCCAATATGGGGCAAGTTATAGAGCTATCAAGAATAAGATACTGTATCTAGAGGACGGTGTTGTTGTGTTATTGTGCTACTGTAAATTGTGTAGCTCGATTATCAATGGATTATAGAGGAGGTGATAGCAGGATGTGTTAGTAGCAGGTTGTCTAAAGACTCCCGAATCGTGCATTTCGTTGAAATATTGACAACGGTTTCAATTCCGGTACCGTGCATAGGTGAGGAGCATGGAGGTGGGAAGATTTCACTGGTTGTCGAATTGAGGCACACTCATAGTCAATTCGTTGCGGAGATTTTAATTGTGCTTTCATCACAATATGCTCAATCTCCATCTCATGTTCGATGGCGTACTCGTTCCGGTTGGGAAAGAAACAAGCTGCCAACCTAGTTAGTTCGCGAGACTACCAGTAGAACCCTGTGGCAAATGCGAGCGCGTGATTGGTCTGGATCTGTGAGGGTTAGTTTCGCAGACCTGAATGCTATTAAATCCATGCCTATGAATCCTAATTGTTTGCCTTTCACCTGCATCTCACCTTGCACACCCCCCGAAAACGTCTTCCCCGGCAATTCCTCCAGGAGCACTCTCGATGTTCTTCCCTACTGCCAAAATACGCGTTTTGTATCCTCGACCACGGCAGTGGGCGAAGTACAAGTCGGCGCACATTCTAGTTTCAAGTCGCATCTACTGGACGGAGGCGAACTGAGATGGAACTAACCAGCCTCAGTCTCTTCTTGATTTTCGGAACGCCGATTCGCTGGAATTAGTTCGACTGAGTGACGGAAGTTGGAAAAAGTTGATGAACTGGTGATGGTGGATAATCACGATGGAAGATCGTGCATTACAGTACGTGGGCATCTGCATGCACGTGTACGCCAGAAAACCCTTTTCCTCGTTCGTGATGTACGAATTGAAATTATCCCGAACACGCACCAGCAACAAGAGGTTTGGATGAAGCGAATGCGGGCTCTCATCGCACCATGGAACCTCTTGGGGGAACAGGTGAGGAAGGTAGCTAGTCGTGGACTGTCATCATGAGTAGATGAATTCGAAATTGCTCTTGGTGGATTGGCAACCTGCATGGTTGGCACCAAACCGTCCTCCGCGTCGACGGATAAAGGATCGGGCCATAATCTTGTGCACCTTGCTGAAAAGATGGGGAAACTAAGCATTGTGGACGAGCCGATAGCGCATGGCATAGCAGCTGTGGAATCGGGTACTCCGTACAGCATTAACAAAGTTGGTGGCCAGTGCGGAGCGTGGGGCTGAAACCGCTGAGTTTCTGGCCGATGTGTCTAAATGTGTTGCTGGTGTGAGCGCAGTGTTCTATCTTGTTGTACTTAGTACCCAAGTGGTTTCGATGTGTGCAGAGGCGAATCGTGGGCGCAGGGTTCTCCCAGTTGGGCTTGGTCGAATCGTGATTCTGCAGCGTTGTGTATTGGAAAACCTGGCAGGAATCATGAAACCATCACGGAGCGTGAATGCGTTGGACAGAGAGTTTGCGTTTAAGGTATTAAAACAAACTGTGTTCGCGATGGATATGGCAGAAACCCAACTATTGCGAGGGCGGGACAGCCAAATCATGAATGCAGAAGATGTGAAAGAGGTGGAGAGAAAAGTCGAAGAACTGGAACCGCTGGTGGTGCAAAGTGAAATTTGGGGTCAATCGTCAAAATTCATGTTCGAGGTCAAAATTGGGCATTGACCAGCAACACTCAAAACATGCGTTTTTAGGTGTGTTTTACAGATGGAGACGGCTGATGCGGACGATGAAAAGTTAAAGACGGAGATCAAGGAGCTGGAGGGTATCGACCAGGCTGAGTATTGTGCACTGAAGAAGCTGTGTGGAGATGATGGTAGGCACGTGCTTGGAGGTCTACCACTTGCACTTGTACAGGCAGGGTCCTTCATCGCGCAGTTCGAGTATTCATTCGCAGACTACCAGAATTTGTTCCAGAGTGCGAACAAGGAGGACTGCAAAGATGTCATGAATGAGACGGAGAGGCTGAAATCGATCCGGGAATCGCAGCGGTCGATTTGGACGACGTGGAAAATCAGCGTATAAGAATTATCGGAAAAGGCACGCACGGTATTGCGAGCAATAGCAATGCTAGGATGGGGAGGTATTAGGGAACCTATAGTGAACGGAATAATGAGAGCAGTCGCAGTAGATTGAGGTGGTATTGTCGAAGGGATGTTCTGAAAAGTTATCGTGAAAGAGTTAATATATGGTTCGTCACTGATTTGGGGTGATGAAGGAGATGGAGAAGCCGAGGGAACATACGGGATGCATCGACTTGTGCGGCGATTCATTCTGAGCGACATGGTTCTTGGATCAGAAGTGTGGAATCACGTATTGAGTCTCGCGGTGCCTGCTATACAAGAAGGTGTGAAAACAGAACTCGAGAAGGAGGGCAATTCATTCTTTCACCTGCCCGATGTATTCAGAGACAATCATCGCGAATTGTCGTCACACTCTCTAGCACTAGTGCACCATTACATGATTCAGGCGCAGGATAGTGAAACATGGAATGTTTCGAAGGTGAAAAACATTAATTGGTATACTGGGAAAGTAATGCGATTCCTGGGGAAATCGGGAGAGGTAGTTGAAGTGTGGGAACATTTGCTAGCTATTTTGCACCGTCAACAAACACAGACCGAAGAAGAAATTGCATTGAGCGTTTGATGGATGTGTTGGTTCACAGCAATCGAAGAAAAGACGTAAGAAATAGTGTCGCCGAAGCTTACAACGCACTGGGAGTTGCGCTCTTGTCAACAGGGAAGCTCCATAGTGCAGCTTCAAAATTCGAACAGGGCCTGCAAATGAGACGAGTGATCCATGGGCACAGGAAGTCACATGCTGATATCGCGACTTCTCCCAATAACCTTGAAACTGTGCATGAAGGGATGGGGAAAATGAAAAAGTCGCTGGAGAAGCATGAACAAAGTCTGGAAATATACCAAACGCTCCATGGACACAACACGCCTCTTCCTCACATTGCAATGTCTCACAACAACCTGGGGCTTATGGATGAGGAAATGGGGAAACTTGACAAAGCGCTGGACAATCACGAACAGAACCTGGAAATATATCGAAAGATAGATGGTCATAGCAAGCCGCATCCTGACATCGCAATGTCCCTCAACAACCTCAGAACTCTGTTTGAGGGAATGGGTAAACTGGAAAAACACTTGAGAAGCACAAGCAGAGCCTGGAAATGAGACAAACAATCCACGGAGACGGGAGGCCGCATCCGGATATCGCAATGTCCCTTAACAATCTCGGACTTGTGTACCAAGGAATGGGCGAATTGGTGAAAGCTCAGGAGAAGCATGAGCAGTGCCTGGCCATGTACCGAGCGATTCACGGACACAACAAATAGCATCCGGATATCACAATGTCTCTCAACAACCTCGGACTGTTGTATGAGGAAACAGGTGAACTGAACAAAGCGCTGGCGAAGCACGAACAGAGCCTCAAAATGAGGCATGGAATCCACGAGCATGATACGCCTCATACTGGCATTATGTGTTTCAGGGAATGGGAAAACAGGAAGAAGCTTTGGAAAATCACAAACCAGAGGTAGGAAAAATATTATTTTTAATTTATTCCTTGTTCTATGATCATTACGAATAAAGATAACTCTGCTCAAGATTCTCTCGAATAAATAAAAATAAATAATCTGGGAAACAAATAAATACAATTTATTAAATTTTTTACTTCAGTTAGCTTTACTCGTTTACTAAGGTGAATGTAATCCAGTTTTCCGTCATTTGGCGATTCATCATTGGTTATGCACGCTGGAAGAAGGCGCACTCGCTTCTAGTCATTCGAAATATAGTCAAGCATTCAAAGCAAGTTGCTTCACTCTGAATCAATTTGATAATATTGAGTCTACACAATTCCCGATTATGTTTCAAATATTGAATTGATGAGTTGGAATAAACAAATCCTAGGGTTTCTCAGACTGAATAAATAAAGTACAAATAATCGCTACTTGAGAAAGTCAAAATAAATACGAATACGAATAATTCGATACATTTGAAATATGAATATATTTTTTTCTACTTCTGTCACAAACAGAGCTTAGAAATGAGGCAAACGATCTGCAGATACAGCTAGCAACATCCAGACATCGCAATGTCTCTCAACAATCTCGGAACTATATTTGAGAAAATGTATAACCTTGAAAGAGCGCTGGAGAAGCATGAACAGAGCCTGGAAATGAAACGAGTGATCTATGGGCGCAGCGACCCGCATCCGGACATCGCAATGTCTCCTAACAATCTTGGGAACGTGTATAATAGGGTGTGTAAACTGGAAAAAGCGCTGGAAAAACACGAACAAAGCCTAGAAATGAGACAAGCAATCCATGGACAAGACGAGCCGCCTCCTGAAACTGCAATATCGCTTTGTAATGTGGGGTTGATTCATCACTTGCAAAAGAATTTGAATCAGGCTGTGGAATTTCTGGAAAAGAGTCTTGACATGCTACGAACTGTCCATGGTCGAAATTCAACACATCCAGACATCACGACAGTACTGTCGTATTTAGCCGAGATCTATGAACACCAAAGGAGACGGACAAGTACAATAATGAGATAGACGAAACAGGTGATAGTGAGATGGCGAATAGTACAATTGGGAACTCAGGAAGACAAAGTTCGAAGTATTCTTGCAGTGGTTTTGCAATGTGGCCACGTAGTCCCTTGCTACATGTTGCAGGCGATGATGTGACGTTTAATGTTACTTAACCTTTCAAAATCGCCCTGGCACTATCGAAGAATGTTTGTATTGACGGTTGCAAGGTGACGTTCATCGAATTTGACCAGGCACTAATTCAAAAAATTATATTATATTTTGTAGACAAATTAGTTGTCAAGGGTCAGGTCAGTTGTGGAAAAGAAAATAAATGGAAACAATCCATTCAATAATAAATAAATGATTGGAAAGTGTTTCATTTTTCGTGGGACAGATTTCGGATAGAAGTGGTTCGTTTAATTCAAACAGGTTTGATTTGGTATCTGAAACATTCATGGGGATTGGAATTCCAATTTTTTGATTGTTTGAAATGTTTCTGAGTTGCTGAGAACCCAAGACAACTTTTTCTTCAGGGTTAGGATCGAACGCCCTAATTGACGTAGAATGATTTCTAGACATATATTCGAGAATTAGAATGGCACTACATTTCTCGAATAAGAACTAAAATAAATTGAATAACATTCTGCACAACTTATCTTTGATAGTTCAAGACTCTCGACATGGATTGCTGCATGTTGACAGTGATATTTTAAAAAACAATGAAGCTTGATGATGCAGGTGCTCGCGGACGACTCAGGCGCATGACTACGGTTTGATGCAAGATGTGCAGATAAGTAAAACGCAGAACTACCTTTACTAGAGCAAGTGCAAGAAGAAAGAATGGGTACAGACACAAACAGACGAACTAGTATCATCATTTTTAGGATTAATACTTTTGCACTCCTCATGAGGAAGCGTGTGTATCAGAAAAATAGGAGCGATAGTGAAATCTGACATTATGAACAATTAACACGCAGAGATAAGACAAAATGAAGTAGCTGTAAGTTATAAATTTTCTAAAAGTATTGTTCTGGAGGTAATTAAAGGAAAGATGTGTCAATATGTAAAAGGAAAGAGCAAACTTTTCTGCTCATTAAATATTCTGGAAAGCATATACCGCAAAAATTACGAGAAGCATTCTTAAACAGTTATATATTGATCAGAGGAAGAATGAATACAAGTAAGATTGATATAGTATGCAAATTTGTTTCTAAACGTGTTTTAGGGCTCGCTTTCTGCCTGTCATACAGCGTGATATGTGTTTCCAATGGGAGTCTTCTGAAAATAGCAAATATTTGTTGGCATTGCACAACCAATATTAACAAATGGCTTCGATACGGTGGGGAACCCCGACCGAGAATAGACCTT
>JAAUYH010223021.1_pt1 | contig 10630 bp, 3 predicted proteins | sample 7278061 | NCBI WGS metagenome assembly JAAUYH01 (sample SAMN14350203, study PRJNA611818) | marine sediment metagenome | isolation source: surface marine sediment (0.6m) | place: French Polynesia: Moorea | collected 2018-08 | reverse complement strand
GCCTTTCCCCAATGTCCCCCTTCAAACCTAAGACAGAACCTCGAAATTCTTAGTACTACAGTAAACGAGGTGTGTTGCCTCAACCTCCTTTCTATGAACTCAAAGTTAAAGAACAATTGCCTATGCGCACGAAAGTCGATTACACTCAGATTCACTCGCTCGGTGTGATTTGAATTTGTCTCGAAATTCAATAGACTTCGATTTGAAAAATAAGTCCTGCTCTAGAACTTGCAGTCAATAATCAAAAAATAAGTCGATTTCGGCAATTAAAGATCTTCATGAAAGTATTGAATTCATCCCTCCTAAAAAATTGTAGGAATGATAGTTTGGTCGAAAAGGTAGATGAGGATGAAGAGGATGGGACGAGGACGGTGACATTTTACGGATGAAATTTCCAATGCGAGTTGTTTTGGATTCCTGAAGCGCTCATGCTAAGTATAGTTACTACTTGGTGGAAAGTGACACCTCATACCTGTCTATGAAGTGTGGATGTCTAGGCCTACCAGACTGTGATGATCCCTATGGTTTACTGACTCCAGTCAGGTATTTCAGAAAGGATAGAGTACCGTAATTTATTAAACTACGGAGAATGAGCTGACTTCAGGAAGCTGTATGTTGCAATATGCCTTTTTCCACTATCGAATTGATTAGGGTGCATATATTTAAGAATACTGACCTATTTTTGCCGCTTGTCTCATCATAATCCTAAATGTTCTATTCTATTCATACACGTATTTTCTTACAGTTCTGATGGTTCGTGCTCTAATGCGTGATTTGCCTTTCTTGTTTTTAGGCATCGTTATCATGACCGTCACAGTGCCTTGTGGCCAGGTCTGCCAACTAACGAAGGTGGCTTAAAACGAGGACACCCTTTACCTAGAAATTCGAATACAGCACATGGTTCAGTGCCCATTTTTCGGGCTGTGTGTTCGTCGAAGGCTCTCACGAGTTATCTTTCCAATCTTTTGCCGTTCATAGATGTCTTTCTAACGCCAGACAAATTTGATGTATTAATCCGTACCTTTTTTCCAGCCACAAGACACTCGAAATCCCGAAACCTCGAATTGTTGGCATATTTGGATTGATTTTCACTTCAGAAGGCTCGTGAACTTTGCAATTACAGAAAAAATCGATAACCTTACATACTCATGTATGGTGAGAATGAATAAATGTATGTAATGAACTATATTCATTGGATATTCCCTATGTTACCGATATGTATTCAATGAATTTATTCTATTCATTTGCAACAAGCTGCTTGAATATCAATATACAAGCTAACCTGAAAGCTGGTCCATAGTAAAATTCAAAAATAGAGTGGAAACGTCGTATGTTTCGTATATTCTTTTGTTGATTTTCAGAAATTACTATGCTGTTACGGGAAATGGATTCATGGATCGATCGATTTCTAGGGTATCGCTCATTCCCAATAGTAATTATTTTTGATATGCGCGGCTCTGGTATCCGTCTGATTACGCGAGCTACGTACATCGCTCTGTTATTTTTAAAGCCTAATTAAATCAACGAGATGGCGAATATTCATCTTTGAGTACTTTGGCCTCCATGGTTGATATTGAATAGTTAATTCAGTTGCTAACTTCGCACTTTATCTTGTGTTTGGGATTTGCATGTATATTACCGTAGACACAGTATAATAAAACCTAACTTGTCCAGTTTTTGTTGGTGGTTCAATCTTTCTACTTGCGGAATTGTTCCTTCTATACATGATGAAGAATTGTAGAAGCTCTTATGGAAGAAATTTCTCCACAACTTCTGATCGAAGTACATCATCTGTTTTACTTTTGGATCTATCCATATTGCGGTACGCGTAATGTATATTCGATTTTTACGCTTTCCACTTTTGAGCGATGTTTTCACTACTTTCATCCATATTCTAAGGCATAACCTAACCTCATTTTCGCTTGAAAACGAAGTTTTGGACGGATTTCTCTTTTGGATCATAACATAACTCTGGCAAACAAAGTAAGAGACAATCGATCGGTTAGAGAACGTTTTGTTCGCTCAGCGATCCTGAGAAACATTCACTTTGCTTTGAATTAAGTTGAATTAGGGATGTTCGTGTCTGGGAAGAGCAGAAGGAAAGAACCAATTTAGCCCTTGATCTTCACTATGTCCTCATGGAATATTTATTACATGCAGTTGACGGCTTGTCTGTAGAACAAGATAATTTTAATACCAGTAACTATTTTTGTTACGGGTCCAATTAGATCTGTTTTGCAGTTAAGTCAATTGAACGAATCTACTTTGAAAATGTACCGAAATAGTTTTTTTTCCGGATCGCAATGTGACGAGCGAAACTTTTAATGTCCGATTTTTAAGCGCAGAGTTCCTCGAACCGACACAGTCGTGTGCTAACACCAGAAAATGAACCTCTTTAACTTTGTGGCGGTGATTTGAGGTCAGATCCTGCCATGTTTGGAAATACAATAAAAAGGATACTATTTGTTTCAACATTGCGCATAAAATCGGATCCACGGGCACGGCAACTCTAGAATAGTTCCTGTTCAGACAGGCATTTTTACATTTACGCTTTCCACTGTACATTACCCAGCGCCTTCAGAAATCTTGGATTCGCTGCTCGAAAACGTTTTGACGTAAAGTAATTTCAATCTGGGTTCCTTGATTTAAGTTATTATTCTATACAAAAGCTTGAAAATGCATCTAGTTGTGTCTCCAGAAGGAATTAACGTATCAAGAATTAAGATTACAAAGCAAAAGGATCGATACGCGATTCTCCTGTGAGTAAATATATTCACTATTTGTAAATAGTCAATTGTAAATTGAAATTTATTTGAGTAGTACTAGCACAAAATCTTTGTAGGTCCAATTATTTTCTGCTAATGATCCTTATTTAGCTTTCGCCACGTAAAATAAATTGGTTTCGATTGAGCTTTACTCTCCCATTGTGTTCAATCAAATTCAGTATGGAACTCATACTGTTGCAGTAAAAGAGGGGATCTGCTTCTGACTTCTTTTTCAAGAACATACTTGAGTGGTTCTAAACTAAAAAGCTCAATGGGTTCAAATTCCGAAAATTGAATTGCAGAGCTAGAGTTCTTCCAAGAATGCCTAGGAATGAAAGCCATTACTCATATCTTGGGTTTATTAATTTGAACTTTAACTGATCTTCCTCGAAAGTATTTGATTTATAATTTGGTCTCAGCACTCACGAAAAAATTATCCTAGAGCACCATATGTAGATCTTTGCCGTTTATAGTATCAAAAATTGAAAGTGTATACCGAAAATTTAAGATCTTTTCACTTCGAACAACTCATTTGAGGAGGAATCACCGAATTTACACTAAATTCAAGTAGCGGGAACTAATCTCTGCCTTGAAAAAATCATTCCGTCTCCTCCTGAACTTGCCTAAATAATCATGAAATTAATCAACTCGTTGAAATGCAAGCCAAATATAAATGAGATGAATTGTAGCCCATTCGTAATCGAAATACAACTACTCAGTTTGAATTAACAACCATAAAAATTGCAGTAATACTGGGATATATATCGTTTGTGCATTTATAAAGTAGGTCTTCGCCAAATATTTGGTTCAAATCATTTTTTTACTGATGAGAACAAGCATCGCGCTCAACGTATTGGAATGGATCATGCTTTTCAGAAAATTGTGAGAACCGTTCATGTTCTCCAGGCTGTCGAAGTGCACTCAATGCACTATCATGAAACTTCATCTACAATGACTGGCGAATTGTGAGGGCTATCGATATAGAGGTATGCACTGACGTGCCATCGGATCTGTATGACTGGCGAATCTATTTATAGACCCGCATAAATAGAATAGCACCTGAATGAGTAAAACACAATAACGATTAACGACTTAATACCTTACCCAACCCACTTCACGCTATGTCTACCACAAAAATATGGCATTGCATCATCGCTTAGAACTTCGGCTAAAAGCATTGAAGTCTTTGAATGTTAACTACTTGACTCTTCAGTACTTGTCGGTGAGAATGGAGGATTATGGATAGTACTATGCACATTCCAGAATGAAAGAAACAGCCAAGCTTCGCCTAGCACTTTCAGATCATTTCATTCTAATTGATCGCGAGTTTTGGCTGCAAACGCCAGGCTGTCCACTTCTAATCGATTGTCCACCACGCAAGCTAAAGTAGTATGAATATGAGTAGTACCTCAAGCGGAGGTAAGAAAAAAAATTTCATATTTATTTCGGACAAAAATTCTGAGAAAATAGCTCAATTAATATAGATCATTGGAGAAATAAATTATTTCGCTTCAAAGCTTCAGAAAATACATTATTCACTTTATGAAATGTATAGAGCAAATAATACTGTAAATTATTCAAGTATTTTAGATACAAAGATGTGGACATAACTCTTATTACGTGAAACAGTTATAGTGTGATACTCCTATATTGATATCGAGCGTATCGAATAATTATGGTATAGCTTTGAAGTATGAAATAAGAAATAGTTTACTAAGAAGCTGCTTTTTGCCCATGGAATGAATTATGCACTGTAAAACTTTGCGAAAATAAATGATTCAATATCAACAAATTACAAAAGTAAATAATATATAAAATAAGTCAAATCATTGGAGATAGAATTTACTTTTTACAAGTTTGGTATGCAGCAAATGAATAACAAAAAAATTAGAATGGTTCACGAGCCTCCAAACAACTGGTTGGATTTGTTGACAACATTCTGGTTTCTGTGAAACCTACTCTGCGCCAATAAATACTGCAAATTCTGATTAAAGAATCCATAATATGACCTGAACTTTCTTTGCTCCTTTGATACGAAGCGAATCGACTGTAGTTTGAAGAATCTAGTTCAAATCTATCGAATGGAAAAGTTTCTTATTGCAATGCACATACACTTGGCACAACTTGGTACGGTGAGCTACTATCCACATTCACCTCGAGAAGGGAGTACTTAAATGTGCCAAGAGCACGGCCACAAGTGACAGTCGACTTTAGGCACATATTCGAGCCTCCGACATTACAGAGTGCGCGTTCTAACTAGAGCGAAAAGAATGCTTCAAAAACAATGACTGTTACTGTGCCTGGTATTATCTGATCGGAAATCGCACATAAAAATGTATTTCTAAGCTAAGGTTTTTGCGAAACACCATGATCCTTGTACTGCAAAAAATTGTAAGATATGATTCAGAGTTAAAGAGATGCAAGAACAGTGAGGGATTCACCGTACTTCGCAAGCGATGTTTGTAATCCTGAAAAAACTCGATCACTTCGCAAACGCAGGAAATTTCGAGATGAAATAATAATATTCATGAACATCAGAATATTAATTGCATATTTGTATGTGACGTACGTGTTGGAAAATAGTTCTAGTGACTTCATGCGAAGACTTTGAATTCAAAAATGTGAAGTAGAAGCAAGTGCTGCTACAAGATATAAGTTCAAAAAAGAGGAGCCCTCAGAAGGTTTGTTTCTTTTACCGTTGATGGAAAAGGATCACACAGCTGGTCTGGAGGAGATTGATCTTAGCTTGTGTGAGGGTATTGTTGATTTAAAACATATTACAGTTCTTCACAATGAATTTGAAGAGATACAGTCAATTTCGCTCCCCTAATAAGAACGCAATGTAATGAGAGTTTCCTATTATTTTTGACTTTCAAATTTGATCAGGATTCAGCAGTGTATGCTTTTAAATATGGTCAAATTAGAGGCTAATTGATCATATCTAGTCAAGTTGCCATGATAAAAGTAGATTTTATCCAGTACAGGAAGAAATCGAAGCAATGTTTTTATTTAAGAGCAGTGAAACCTTGTCACTTCGAAAATAGTTCATCATATACTTTACATGTAACAAATGCTTATAGTAATTGAATTTCTAGAGGGCCTCTGTTCAGATTACACCATGGATTCTACTCTCTGCCACTTTGACCTTTCAAAAGGCCTATCGTTGATTCCTTACTTTGCGGAATCGGCAACGTCTTTCACGTTTTACGAAATATTGCAAAGCATAAGATAAACAAATCTATCTCCTATCGATCGTGTTCGAGTACGGATGATTCTTTCTGCTTTTGAGTTATTCAGACTGCAGCATTGCTGTCCACTTCTCGTAGAAGTGGGATAGAAAAAAATAAATTCAGCCCTTCACTTCCCTCAAATATTTCCATGTTATGTATTAGTGCAGCAGAACGAGCCAGCGCAATATTTTCTATTTGGAAAAATAAAATTCAATAATATTCAATAAATTCTGATTATCCACAGAAAGAATAGGTGAAAAATGTGTTTGCGGGGGTCGAAACAATCCAGTATAGAAAAAAAATTATAGCACATGAAAGGTGCAATTTGGTAGAATTTTACTAGATGGAAACGGGTTTTCGATTTCTGATTAACATAACGATGAATATGCTTTTGCAGCCAGTCAGATTTTATGTTGCTGGTGTCATATCACAATGTAGATTTAATGAGATACACCTCCACTAAATCAAGGGTAATTTGAATGATTTGCAAATATGCTAGACCATTTTCTGTAACTGAAAACCTTCGAATCTCAAACATAAGCATGCAAGCAACGATCTTCAATCGGTTATAAGTTAGATGATTCTTTGCAACAGCTACTAATACATCCTAATACGGCACTCGTTTCTATTGCAAAAATTCAATTGTTGCTGTCAATTTTCGGAAAAATTATTACTACATACATGCATCAGTCTCTAGTTGGGTTGAAGTGGGCTGCTTGAGCTGATACTGTACCTAAAAGCAGTTTACGATCATTAATGAATAAATGATGAACTTAAATTTCGTGTAGTATTTAAGATTATAGGGTTTCGCGCCTAATCTCTGAACGCATGACATCTCCAATTTCTATTTCAGTGAGAGAGAGAACTCGATTAGCACAAATTCTGAAGTTGCTTCTGAACTTGATCTCCTATCATATTCTTTGCAGATCTACAAAAGCTCTGTAGACATTCTGCTCAGTATAGCTGCGTTTTTACCGATCTTTCGTTTTCGGAACGGTACGATAGTGAAAACTATGCATTCGATCAATTCAAGCCTCTTTCTGCGATCTTTTTTGCCGAAATAGAAGTTTGTAAACACCATTTTTTTAATCAATTCAGTTACGTAGATTCTTCATTTTAATTAATTTATATTATGTTTGATGAGTTTGTACGATGTTCTGTTGTCAAAAGTAATTGTAGCCTACGTTCTAATGATAAACTGACGTAGGCTTAAAATATTACACTAAAGCTGCATTAAAACATGGACTCAATCCGCTATACATGCTCTCAGTCGAGGTACGCAACGGTTGAAGGAACAAAATGAACAATCAGAGGTGTCAGTATGAAAGCAGTTCATTATTTCTTCGCTATTTCATCTTGATTTGGTGAATTCCATCTGCTAACTGCTTGTAGTAGCAATGACTATTAACATTTGGACTCGAGTCATTTCTGGTGTGCCGAAGAGTAGACCTCTGAAACAACATCATTCTTTGAGTTCAGCAATCATGCACTAGTTTTTAGCTAATATTGGTGCGGAATTGAGTGACATTATATAGCTTTCTAATTACCATATACTTTACAAAATTTTGAAAAAAATATTATTATTTTCTAATTAGCGTATTAGATGCAAATAAATTAAGCAGAAAAAATACTTTGCTTATTTGTTCAGACATTTCTTTCTCTTTCGTTTGTAACAGCGAACAGCCTACCGTTGATCTTCCTAATGAAATGCTAGCTTCACCAAAATCCCAACTCCTTTTTGAACATCTTGTACTCATATAGAAAATCATGGGAACGCAACTGTGCGCAAAATTTTAGGCACAGTGAGTACTTTAAAAGAACATTTATTATTTGGTACTGCGAACAATGTCTCCATCTACTTTGATTAGGGAATGACACGATTATATGCGTTCGATTGATTATGTCTGTATGCTTCACCACAGTGATTCGCTAAATTTTAGTTTCAAAACGATTTTTGAACTATTTTTTAAGGCTCGAAAGTCTGGATCTTCAAGTCCCAAGTGATTACTTCTTTTGGAACATCGCTACTTGGAAACGTGTTCAAGCCACAAAATGCTAATTGAAAACAAACTTGAAAATGTCAGTTGAATCATTTGCTCTTAATTAATATTTCACATGCCAATCGTGGACAAAAATTTATGAATCTTCTACAAATAAAAGTTACGCAATATTATTACAGTACCTAGTTTTTAATCGGTCTTTCAATAGAGATCTAGATCGAATTTGACAATTTTACTACAACGTATTCTGCATGATCTCTCACTCGTTTCGCACACTAACGCTTGAAAGTAGTATAGAATTGATAAGCACACATCTTTTCCAGAAATTGAAATTTTTTGAATCACTTTTCGTTCTCAAAAGATTCAACACGTGTCTACCCAGGCTGCCACATACTGCACTTATTGATTTTCGACATCAAGAGTATCACCGACTTGAAAATTGGACGGTGGCACTGGGTAATTGTGTTATCTCTTCTCAAGTACAAAATTACTTTAAGGTTTTATAGTAAGTGTAAGAAACTATTGGTAACTATTCTTAAAGTTACTACCAGCAGTGCTATTTTCTGTAATTACTTTGATAAACAGTTCAATCAGCCTATTATTTATAATTTTAAATACTGCATATATTATAGAAATTTTACTTAATCGTTGTGATAAGTATAAAAATATTGTTTTTATTCTTGCTTGGATTCATATGTCGTTAATTTTGAGTTATGACCGGTGTCAATCACTTATTATATATTTTTGCACTAATGCCATGCAAGTAGCGAGCGATACCCATCCTTTGTGCATGTCTATTTATCTCAAGTTAGAAACGAATCTAAAGCTGCATTTATAAGTTTCCGCTACGAGCTGCGGCTATAATTTTTATAGCTACCTCACCGTTCGGTACGCTTCCCGGGCTATATATTTATCAATCACCTACAAAGCCGTGGCAAAGTTTTTTCCTCACTTCGCCGAAGTAGAGACTCATGTCGAACCAATGCGATTTGCCAGAGATTTTAACCTGCCTAGTTGTACACCCACCTATTTTTGTGCGCTTAGCTGATTTCAATATTGTTTCTCCGCTATAAACAATCCTTATCAGTGCGAAGAAACACATTAGATTTTCGAAAATTCCAATTTTATTAGTTCGCATAAACAATAATTGTTGGCAAGAATGGAAACTTCGGACACAACAGTCTGTCGTGAATGCCTGTGTCCCTAGATGTTGTACGATACCAGAGCAACTTACATTTATTTTTCGGATCTTTTTTTGGTCCATTCCATCAAGTAGCATTTCTCTTTCGTTAAGGTGCTTTTCTGTGCCGCGGTTATTCAGCCAGTGAATTGTCTTAAAGAAAGCCTCAAAAGTCTTGCTACTGTGGCTTTTGCTAGACTTTTACGACCTCTTTTTTGGTACTTGCAATCAATCTGCTTCATTTTATGCACAAAAAAAGACGAAAAGAAGATTTATATTACTTTAGAAGTAAAGAAGCATGCATTGCAGACTAAAGCTTCACTACACGCTGACGAAGAGCTGCACCTTAAAAATAAAATAAAGATCAGTTATCGCTGGAATAAAGCGTGAAAGATTTCGCAAATCAATCTACAGAGTAATTAAGATGTTCTTGAGGAAGCAATCCACAGTTGACTTGCAGGATCAAAATATGTGCTATTGATAATCAGCATTAAAGGTATGGGTGTGTTCAACCAGCCGTGAAGGGTGTGCTTCCTATTACAGTACTTCAGAGTACTGAAGCTGCACTCCCTAAAGAATACTTTGAAACGCTGCTAATTAACCTTTTCTTCGACTTTTTCGTTTGATAGTAGCACTAAAGATATGGATCAATAGCAATCAATTGAAATTGCTCAATAAGAACAGCAAGCTGATTCATTGCAGGAACTGCTGCGATTTGCAAATCATTAAGGCACTTCCTTACAAAAAATATTTGCCATTGCAAATCGAAAGCTGTGAATGATTTGCTAACGTTGAATTACCCTCTGGAATCAATTCAAGCCCCTTTTTATCTGATGCGGGCATTCGTTTGCGTTGTGCAGATAGATTTTAATGAGAGAAACAATAGCTTCAGCATTTCTAGGCATGAAAGGTGCCGATAGTGGTTAGAGAAGAGAATAAAATGTCTGCATCTATTAGTAGATAATTATGAACGCTAGTAAAGATCAGTTATTCATCCATTGAGAATGAATCCACCAGGAATACCTATCGAATCAGATAACAATAGCTGGCTTCATACAACATCGCAAGGTGTGTGCAACCGCCAACATCAAACATGCCAAGTGTACTGTACATTGTGGGGTGACACATCGCAACGCTCTCGAATTCGTATACACGCTACTGTTCGACCTGGAGCATTCGCAGAAGGTTATAAAAGAGGCACCTAATTTTCTGAAACTCAAACAACCCAAAAACTGAACAAACTACTCTACTTAACCTTGCCTGGTTCCTCCGATCAAACAAAACACAATGTCTTTCTTCATCATCTCTGCCCACGGAAATATCGCTAGAGCTGAGGACCCGCTGAAAATCGTATCCGGTCTTCCAAGAGATGAAGGATTCACTGTCACCGGCCGTCGAAGTGCCGCTACTTGGCATTCTTGTCCAATGCAAGTTCCTAGAATTGGAGACAAGATC
>JAAUYH010098548.1_pt1 | contig 10630 bp, 8 predicted proteins | sample 7278061 | NCBI WGS metagenome assembly JAAUYH01 (sample SAMN14350203, study PRJNA611818) | marine sediment metagenome | isolation source: surface marine sediment (0.6m) | place: French Polynesia: Moorea | collected 2018-08 | reverse complement strand
GTTGTCGCTGCCGTCGTTATTGTTCCAGGCGCGCGTCGAGAAATCGTCACGGACCGTGGCGGCCTGCGCGGCCGCGGGCAGCAGGGCTACCGCACACACGATCGCTGCGAATTTTGCAGTGGCTGACTTCATTGTCGATTCTGGCTTTTGCGAACATCATTTCGCAGTCCGCCATGAACGCATGAAATACCTGCAAAATTAAGGAATTATGTCTCAAAATCCCCGATCGGCCAGCTCGTAGTAGCGCCTCAAAGCGTCATCCGCGCGCATCTGGCGCCTGCCGGGCGAATCTCTCAGGACTTCGACGCTTTCGAGGAGCATCGCTTCGGCCTCTGCGAGCCTGCCGAGATCCAGGTACGCGATCGCCAGCTCGACCTTCGTTTTTGCCACGAGGCCGTGATCGGCGGGATAGTCCCGCAAACGAATATCGAGCGCTTTTCGCAGCATCTCGAGGGCATCCCCGGACTGCCCCGCCGAGCTCAGGACCGCGCCGAGTTCCGTCAGCACTGACGCCGTATACTGCGAATCGGGGCCCAGTACCTGTGAGTAAATTGCGAGGGCCTCGCGCAATTCGACCTCCGCGGCGCCGTAGTCACGGCCATCGTGCAGCGCCATGCCGAGAATCGTCTTCTGATAACCAACGCGGGGATGCATGTTTCCGTGGTTTGCCACGCTGATTGCGAGCGCTTCGCGAACGACCTGCTCGGCTCGCGCAGACTCGCCGTGCACGAGGCGAAGCATGCCCTGGTCGACGAGGATCGCGGCGAGCAGGTCATGCTTGTCGCCGAGTATGCGACGGGTCGATTCCACAGCCCGTTGCAGGGTTGCCGCCGCAACTTCCAGGTCTCCCTTGCTCCGTTGAAGGACTCCCAGGTTCTGCAGGTAATAGGCAACGAGCGGATGATCGGGCCCCTCGCTCGACTCGACGAGATCGATGGCTTCGAGCAAAAGCGTCTCGGTACTCTCGAAATCGCCGCGAACCTGTAGCGTACGCGCCAACAGACTCTTGGCTTCGGCGAGCTCGAGCTGGTAGCCGGGCCCGAGTCGCTCCAGCAGGCCGATGCTCTCGCGTGCGAACGTCTCTGCGTCGGCGAGGTTGCCGGTCGCAAGATACACCTCGGCCAGGTTGAACAGGTTGCTCGCAATGGCCGCGCTCGTGCCGGCGTGCCTGCGATTGATGGCGAGCGCACCCTGGAGCAGTGTTTCGGCACGTTCGTACTGTGCCTGCCGGATCAGGGTCTCCGCGAGGTCGTTCCGTGCAAGCGCGGTTTCAGTTGCGTCTGCACCGTAGGCATCCTCGCGCAGCCGCAATGCGTCCTCGAGCATTTCGACGGACGGCTCGTAGGCTCCGAGGCTGTAATACACGCGCCCGATCGTGCCCATCAGCGTCGACTGGATTTCGGGACGTCCATCGAGATCGTGCCGGATTCGACTCGCGCCCGCCGCAAGCACCTCGTCGGCGGTCACGTCGGCACCCCTTGCGCGAGCCGGGTCCTGCGACATGAATATGTCCTCGAGGAACTGCGAGACCTCGCGTGCGGTATCGCGCTCCTCGGCAATTCGCTGGTTCTGTACCATCAGCGCGACCGTGAATGTCGCAAGCATCGCGAGCATTGCGATTCCGGCGGCAACGGCGGCATAGTGCCGCCTGAGGAATCGCCCGGTTCGATACCGCCAGGAATCGGCGCGCGCGACGATCGGCATCGAGCGCAGGTGCAGGTCGATATCGAGTGCCAGTGCGGTCGCCGAACGATAGCGGCGCGTCGGGTCCTTGCGCAACGCATTGAGAATGATCGTATCGAGATCGCCACGCAGGCGCCTCGCCAGGCGGTCGTCGCCGAGTTCGCTGGCAACCCGCTCGCTCGGCAACGGCAGTTCCTCCTCGCAGACGAGCCTCGCAAAGTCGCGCGGACTCGTCTGGTCCGAGATAGCGTATGCCCGCACACCGGTCAGCAATGCGTACAGCAACAGGCCCAGCGCGTATGTGTCGGTAGCCGTCGTGACGGTCTCGCCGAGGACCTGTTCGGGCGCGGCATTCTCCGGGGTCAGAATCACGGCTCCCTCGCGCGTCAGCCCTGCCGTAGCGGCGCCCTGAGTATCCGTGAGTTTGGCGATGCCGAAGTCCAGCAGTTTCGGCGTCCCGTCATCGGTCACGAGGATATTCGACGCCTTGATATCACGGTGAATGATGAGGTTCTGATGGGCGTGATGCACGGCCGCACAAATCGTCGAAAACAGCCGCAGACGCTCCGCGAGGCCGAGTCCCTGGGTATCGCAGTACGTGTCGATGCGCACGCCATCGATGTATTCCATCACGAGGTAGGGGATGCCCTCTTCGGTCGTGCCGCCGTCCAGCAGCCTTGCGATGTTCGGGTGATCGAGGTCGGCGAGGATCTGCCGCTCCGTTCTGAAGCGGTTCTCCGCCTGCGGGTCGATCAGGCGGTGGCGGCCGAGCTTGATGGCGACACGTTGCTCGAACTGCTGGTCGGCGCGTTCGGCGAGATAGACCATACCCATCCCGCCCGAGCCGATCAGCCGTTCGACGCGGTATGGCCCGATCAGCTCGCCGCGTATGCCCTCGCCCGGCAATGGCTCGAAGGCCATTTGCATGGTGTCGGCGATCGTGCGCTCGATCGTCGCGTCGATGTCGCTGGTGCCGGCGAGCAAAGCGCGGACGTAGGCAAGCAGAGGCTCATCGTCCCCGCAAGCCGACGCGAGGAACGCGTCACGCTCAGCCTCTCGAAGCCCGCTCGCTTCGTGAAACAGGGTCTCGACTCGCGCCCAGCGCTCCGGGCTGAGCTCAATCGTTGCGGAGTTCATGCGCCAACCAGGCCTTGGCGAGGCGTAGATCGCGATCGACCGTCGCCGCCGACACATCGAGTGCAGACGCGATCTCGTCGTAGGTCATACCGCCAAAATAGTGCAGCACGAGCACATCGCCCTTGCGTTCATCGACCTGCGACAGCCTTTCGATCGCATCGTCGAGATCCGGGATCGAGCTGTCGAAATCAGCCGCTACGCGACCCTCGTCCAGCGTCAGCGCCGCTGCCCCGCCGCCACGTTTCTTGCTGTTTCGCGCCCGCGCATAGTCTGTGAGAATCCGGCGCATCATGCGCGCCGCCAGCGCGAAAAAGTGCGCCCGATCCTGAAAGGTCATTTCGCCGTCGGCCAGCCGGGCATAGGCTTCGTTGACGAGTGCCGTCGCCTGCAGGGTATGCCCCGGACGCTCGGATCGCAGACGCCGTGCGGCGATCGCCCGGAGATCGTCGTAGACGAGCGGCGCCAGCTGCTCCATGGCCTTCGAATCCCCCGAGCGCCAGTCCTGCAGCAGGCGCGTGACTGTAACCGCCGACGTCATCGGCACTGGATAGCAAATCGCAAAAGAGACCGCAATGTTATGCAGTAGACTGTAGCGGCACTTGATTCCGATGAAATGACAGGAGAACTACCATGGCCCAGCCTAGTGAACCACCTCCGGGCAAGACGTTCCTCGCAGCCGCCGCGGGCGGATTCGGCGGGGCAATCGTCGGTGCCGTCGCCGCAACGTCGCTCATGGGCGACGCGTCGTCCGGGGACAACAACGCCGCCCTGCAGCCTGCGGAACCGCAACAGCAGGAGGAAGCGATGGTCGCGGAGCAGCGCCCGGAACGCTAGCTCGTTCTGCGGGGCGTGAGGGAATTCTCGCGCCCTTGCCGCTGTAGCAGATGAAAGGCCTGAAAACGGTCGCATGTCATAACTATGGCGGAGAATAAGACCAGTCGATATTGCGTTATCGACCATGCGAACAAGCGTGGCGAGCGCGAGCGGCTGAACCCCAATCGGGCATCGCTACAGGCGGCGCGCGATCGCGGTGTGTTGCCTGCTGAACTCCCGCAACGGCGTCGGCATCCTGCGGATAACCCGAGAGATGAAGAAAAATAAAATAATTACAATTACTTAGATTATTTTATTTAAGTTAATTATCAGCTACGGGCCGGGTACGCAACACGAATACATTGCCGAGCAGCACCAGTGCGAACCCGGCGACGACCGTCAGGCTGACGTCGAGGTCCTCGAACAGGATCGACAGCAGCAGCGCCACGACCGGGAACATCACCGAGGTATACCCGGCGCGATGCGCGCCGATGCGGCCGACCAGCGTCAGGTAAGACCAGAATGCGACGACCGAGCCGAATATGGCGAGGTACAGCAACGACAGCACGTAGCCTGCCGACCAGTCGAACGTGATCGGGTGGCCGCTGGCGAGCACGGCGATCGACGTCCAGCCGACGCTGTAGAGCATGCCCCAGGCGTTCGCGGGAGCGACGGGGATTCCGTCGAGCTGGGCGCGTTGCGACACCATGTTGCCCAGCGATGCCGACAGCGCACCCAGGAACGCCAGCGTGCAACCGAGTAGCGCGGCATCCGAGAGAGACAGGTCGGTGACCTGCGGTCCGAACACAACGACGATTCCAGCCATTCCCAGCACGGCGCCGACGAGAACGGGCCACCCCGCCCTGGCGCCGAAGAAAAGGCGCGCGAACGCGATGTTCATCCATACCATCGACGCAAAGGTGATCGCGGCAAGCGCCGAGGTGATGTATATCTGGGCGCGATACGCGAGGATGTAATTCAGGCAGAACTGCAGCAGACCAAAGAGAACGAATCGCAGGTGATCCCGTAGCCCGAAACGCAGGCTGGTGCCTCGAATGTGGCACCACGCGAACATCATCGCCGCGGCGATCACGTAGCGATAAACGATGGAAACCTCGGGCGCCACGACGCCGAGCTGGAATTCAATCGCCAACCAGGTCGAGCCCCATATCAATACCGATATGAGGTACAGCGCCCCGTTACTCACCCACTATTTCCGGGTACCTCGGTTTCCAACGATACGCCTCGACACGCTCCTCGAGCTCGTCTTCGCTCACGTCCGCTACGCCGTCGGCGACCGCCTGCCGTGCCACCGCGAGGCCTACGTGCCCACAGATATCCCACAGGTGCGATACCTCGGGCATCAGGCAATTGTGATCGAGATCGCCGAGACTCAGGGTTTCCGCGAGCGCCGTGGCCGAAACACCGATCATGTTGTCCGTTACACGACTGGCGCCGCTGACGATCGCTCCGAGGCCGAGACCCGGGAAAATGAAGACGTTGTTCGCCTGGCCGATACGCTGTTTGCGACCGTCGATCTCGACCGGATTGAACGGGCTGCCGGTCGACACCAGCGCCTTGCCGTCGGTCCATTTGAGAATATTCTCGGGAATCGCTTCGCATTTCGTCGTCGGGTTCGACATCGGGAGTATGACCGGCATCTCGGTGTTCGCTGCCATCGAGCGCACGACCTCCTCGGTGAAACTCCCGGGCTGGCCCGACGTACCGATGAGCACGGTTGCACGGAACGCCTTGACGACCTTCTCGAGATCCCTGAGCTCCTCGGGCTGCAGCCCCCACTCGGCAACGAGATCCGCCGGCAGCGCGAGCTTCTTCTTGTAGTCCTCCATGTGGCCGCGTCCGTCGAAGATGACACCCCGACTATCGGTCGAGAGTACCGAGCATCGGACCTCCGCGTCGTTGAGGCCTTCGTCACGCAGATGGTCGCGAATGCGCTTGGCGATGCCCATTCCGGCGGCGCCGGCGCCGTGCACGATGAACTTGTGGTCCCTGAAGTGGGTGTCGCTGATGCGACACGCCGCGTAAACGGCTGCAGCCGTGACCGCGCCTGTGCCCTGGATATCGTCGTTGAATGAAGGCAACGACTTGTGATGCCGGGCGAGAATATTCAGCGCGTTGTCCTTGCGGAAGTCCTCCCACTGGACGAGTGCCCTCGGGAAGACGTTCTTCACCGCTTCGACGAACTCGTCAACGATCTCGAGGTACTCCTCGCCGCGGAGGCGCGGATGACGGTATCCCAGGTACCAGGGATCCGCGATCAGGCCCTGGTTGTTGGTACCGACGTCGAGGCTGACGGGCAAGGTCTGCGCCGGGTGAATACCTGCACCGACGGTGTAGAGCGCCAGTTTGCCGATGCTGATCGCCATGCCGCCGACGCCCTGGTCGCCGATGCCGAGAATCGCCTCGTTGTCGGTTACGACCATGAGGCGCACATCGTCGTAGGGTGCTGACTCGCGCAGGACTTCCTCGATCCGGCCCTTGTGCAGCGGCGAGATGAAGATTCCCCGCCCGCGACGGTAGACGTGCGAGAAGAAATGCGACGCCGCGCCGACCGTCGGTGTGTACACGACCGGCATCAGCTCCTCGAGGTGCATGCTCAGGATTTTGTAAAACAGCACCTCGTTGCGATTCTGCAGCTGCGACAGGTCGATGTAGCGACCTACGGGATCCGTGTTGTAGATAATCGATGCGTGCAGGCGCTCCGCCTGTTTCTCGATACTGTCGAAACCGGACGGTAGCAATCCCTCAATGCCGAACGTGCGTCTCTCCTCGGGTGTGAACCCCATGCCCTTGTTGCACAGTGGATAGCGGAGCAGTTCCGGCCCGCTCTTGTTCACGAACAGACGGTCGCCCGACGGCGAGCGTTCGAGTTTGAAGGTTTCCATTTACGTCAATCCGGCATTCCTCAGAGGTAACTCCCGGATACGCTGGCCGGTTGCTGCGTAGTAAGCGTTGACGATCGCAGGTGCGACCGGCGGAACACCAGGCTCACCGACACCACCCGGAGGCGCATCCGAGTCCATGATGTGCACGTGGATCGCCGCGGGCGCCCCGCTCATGCGAACGACGGGATAGGTGTCGTAGTTGCCCTGAACGACGGCACCGTCTTTTGCAGTGATCTCGCCATGCAGCGCAATGCTCATCCCGAATATTCCCGCACCTTCCATTTGCGAGACGACACGGTCGGGGTTTACAACCAGTCCGGCGTCGACGGCAATCCAAAGATCGTGCACAGCAAGCTTGCCGTTGGCGTCGACAACGACCTCTGCGACCGTGGCGACGTAGCTTGCGAACGAGCGGTGCACCGCTATCCCTAGCCCGCGGCCGTCGGGCAAGGCGCGTCCCCAGTCGGCCATGCTGGCAGCTTTTTCGACGACTGCCGCGACGCGACCGGTGTCTACCGGATGGACGTCGAGCCCGTGACCGTAATTGCCGTAGCTCGCACCATCGTCCGCAGGATCAATCGTGCGCGCGGGAAGTAACATCTTCAATAAGTAGTCTTTCGGATCTTCGTTCGCCAGGTACGCGAGCTCATCCATGAACCCGCAGACGCCGAAGGCGTGGAAGACGTTGCAGACCGATCGCAGCCAGCCGATGCGGAAATGCGCCGATGCCTTGCAGGATTCGCCCCTCAGGTTGTCGAAGCCGTAGGGATTGTCGTGAAAACCCAGGTCGAGCTCGAAGGACATCGGTTCGTCCGCATTGGGGGCGAACGTCGAGGCAATCGGCGGGAACGCCGAGCGGTGCAGCATCGAAGATGCGTTGCCGTCCGCATCGAGGCCGGCCTTGAAATACTGGGCGCTGACCGAGTGCAGGTAGCCGTTCCTCACGTCGTCCTCGCGCGTCCACAGCACCTGTACGGGCCGTCCGGATTCCCTCGCGAGCCAGCAGGCTTCGGCCTGGAAATCGGCCTTGGACTTGCGACCGAAGCCGCCGCCCAGCAGCGTCACGTGCGCTTTTACGAGCTGCTTGTCGATCTGGAACAGTCCCGCGATCGTCTCCTGCACCGCCTGCGGGTTTTGCGTGCACGACCAGATCTCGAAACCGCCGTCATCGGTCGCGCGGGCGACCGCGCAGGGAGGCTCCATCGACGCGTGCGCCAGGTACGGCGCGTAATAAAGCGCATCGTGCGTGCTGACCGCGTCGGCAAACGCCTTGTCGACATCGCCGCGATCCAGTTTGACCGAGCCCGCAGCCTTGACGGCATCCTCGAGTGTCTTTCGGTAGTTTTCCGACTCGTGCGTTGCGTTGTCGCCGGGCTCCCATTCGACCTCGAGCGCATTGCGCCCCTGCATCGCGGCCCAGCTGCTGCTTGCGAGGACCGCGACGCCACCCTGCGGATTGAAACCAACGGGCACCGTCGCGTCCGGCAGCCGCAAGACGTCTACGACGCCGGCAACGGCGCGCGCCGCACTGTCGTCCACCGACTTGACCGTGCCGTAGAGGACCGGGCTGCGGACTACTGACGCATACAACATGTCCGGCAACACGATATCCGCCGCGTACATCGCCTTGCCGGTCGACATATCGAAGCCGTCTATCGTGTCGACGGGCTTGCCGATATAGCGGTAATCCTCGGGGCTCTTGAACTCGGCGTTCTGCGGAATTTCGACGTTTTGCGCGGCGTCGACCAGCGCACCGAATCCCGCGAAATTGCCGCTGGCCTCATGGTGAACCGCGTGATTTCGCGCCACGCACTCGCTCGCCGGCACACCCCAGGTCGCGGCGGCCGCGGCAATGAGCGTCTCGCGTGCCGTCGCGCCGGCGTTCCTGAGAATGTCGAACTGGTTTCGAATGCTCGTCGAACCGTCGGTATTCTGGCTGGCGTATTTATCGTCGCCGAGCGCCTGGATCAGGTTGATCTTGTCCCAGTCGGCCTCGAGCTCGTCGGCGATGACCTGGGGCAGTCCCGTGCGGATGCCCTGTCCCATTTCGGAGCGATGGCAGTAAATGTCGACGATACCGTCGTTGCGGATGTTCACGTAAACGTTCGGCATGACGTTGGCGATGGTGCCCGTTGCCGCAACGGGCGGGGCCGGCTCCCGCGAGCAGGACGAACTGAACGTCAGCGCGAAGACGAGGCCGCCGGCCTGTCCGGTGCGCTTCAGGAATTCCCGCCGACTGATACGTTTGAGCTCGCTCATGACTTCGCCCCCGCTGCCTTGTGAATGGCCGCGCGAATACGGGTGTAGGTGCCGCAACGGCAGATGTTGCCACTCATAGCCGCGTCGATATCGTCGTCCGTGGGATCCGGAATCCGATCCAGTAACGCGACAGCGCTCATGATCTGGCCCGACTGGCAAAACCCACACTGCGGCACGTTGAGCTCGCGCCAGGCGACCTGGACAGGGTGACTGCCGTCTTCGGACAGCCCCTCGATGGTCGTAATGTTCTTGCCGACGGCTGCCGACACCGGGAACACGCAGGAACGCATAGGCTGACCGTCGATATGCACGGTGCAACTGCCGCACAGCGCCTTGCCGCAGGCGTACTTCGTGCCGGTAAGCCCGGCGGCGTCGCGCAAGGCCCACAAGAGCGGCATCGCCGGATCGACGTCCAGCGAGCGCGTCTCGCCATTGATCGTGAGTTCTACTGCCATCGAAACCCCCTCGAATCGAACGTGTATTGTGACGCGCATAGTAGCACCGTCCGCCTGCGCGAAAGGATAATCGGCGAATGTTGCAGGGATTGTTGACGCTGCCCGTGATCGTGCCCGTCGTGTTCTGGGCCGCGTATCACTATCACAAGGACCGGCATCTGCCGGAGCCGCCCGGGAACCTGCTGTTGTGCCTCGTCCTCGGCGTCCTGGCATCGATTGCCTCTTCCTGGTTCTACGTGGCGCTCGAACCGTTCGGGCTCCGCTACGATGCTGTTGCGCTTGCCGGCAACAATGCGCTCGGCCTGCTGGCCTACGCGTTGCTGGTCATCGGGCCGCTGGAGGAGCTGGCAAAGATGCTGCCCTTCCTGCTGGTGGTCATTCACTTCCGCGAGTTCGACGAGCCGCTCGACGGCATCATCTACGCTTCATTCATCGCGCTCGGCTACGCTGCGGCCGAGAATGTGCACTACGCGCAGTTCCTGACATCCGTTGAAGCCGTCGCCCGGGGTTTCGCGAGCCCCGTCGTCCACATGCTCTTCGCGTCGATCTGGGGACACTGGATCATGCAGGCGCGTCTCGAGGAGCGCTCGATCGCGAAAGCGGCGTTGGTGGGATTCGTGCTGGCCGCTCTCGCCCACGGGGTCTACGACTTCATCGTGCTGTTGCGGCCGCGCTTCTCGTTGTTGATCGCGGCGCTCATGATCGGCGCCATCTGGCTGTGGCGCCTCAAGCTCATGCACGCGCTGCATCTCGACGCTGTCGAGGCGAGTCGGGAGAACGAGTGAATCAGCTTTTTCAATAAGTCAAAAGCGTCGAACCCCAGGTGAACCCTGCCCCGAACGCTTCGAACAGCAAGGTGTCCCCGCGCTTGATGCGACCGTCGCGGACCGCCACGTCGAGCGCCAGAGGTATGGACGCGGCCGAGGTGTTGGCATGCTCGTCCACCGTTACGATGACCCGCTCCATAGGCAGCTTTGCCTTCTTGGCGGCCGCGGCGATGATACGCATGTTCGCCTGGTGCGGGACCAGCCACGTGAGCTCGCCGTCGAACAGTTCGTTGTTCTCGATGGTCTCTCGCGCCATCGAATCGAGCATCGACACGGCTTTGCGGAAGACCGCGTTGCCGTTCATGTTGATGAAATTGCTGTCCGCCGGGACGTGCAGCAACTCCTCGTGCTCACCGTCCGCGTGAATGAACGTCGACAGGATGCCGGGTTCCTCCGATGCCCGGAGAACCACGGCGCCGGCGCCATCGCCGAACAGTACTGCCGTGCTGCGGTCCTCCCAGTCGATGAGATCCGTGAGTTTCTCCGTGCCGATGACGAGCGCCGTCGTTGCCGCGCCCGTACGGATCTCGCCGATCGCCAGATCCGTACG
>JAAUYH010240167.1_pt1 | contig 10631 bp, 10 predicted proteins | sample 7278061 | NCBI WGS metagenome assembly JAAUYH01 (sample SAMN14350203, study PRJNA611818) | marine sediment metagenome | isolation source: surface marine sediment (0.6m) | place: French Polynesia: Moorea | collected 2018-08 | reverse complement strand
CGCACTTCGGATCCCGACCGATGGAGTAGACTGAGCTGTCTAAAACGAACTCCCTACGTCCTTTACTATCCTCGACAATCAATATGCTGCTGAGCTGTAATTCTGGAGCCATGCTTGCCTTTGTTATCAAAATGTTGATGAGAGTAAAACCACAATTAAAGCGTTATCGGCAGCCATCACGTAACTCTAGATTTTGCCTCAATCTAGCTAACTTATGCAATCTCTGCTTAACTCTAATCTATCCTTAAGTCACCCTAACTCAACAGAGTAATCGATATAGCGCATATGGTTGGATGGCTTTGCCCCCTAAAAGGGAGCAACCGCCCAATATCTTACCTGTAACAGTAGCCCCTCGAAACCAATTTTTTGCCCAGCGCCCTGTTCCAATTTTTTCTTGATGCTCAATTTGCGTAATCTGCTCCTATATTTCCCATTGCTATTTTGCCCATAGTAATCTGCATAAATCGCGATCGCCGCCCTAAGTATCCAAAGTTTTTCTAAACCCCCCCCCCCTCAGGATGAAGAAACTCCTTTTTCCCAATCATGAGCAGGTTCAGGTCCATGCTTTGTTTTTCGGGCAAAGCCTTAATCTAGCGCCATTCGCCAACACCCACTCATTGGCCCAATCTCCCCTGATGGTGGAAGCGGGAGAAAAAGGGTGCGCCGTCTTGTTTAACTATGGCGCAGTCGTGGTTTTTGGCCTCCCGCCGGTAGCGGAAGTCAAGTTCCTTAACGACCTCAAAACGTTAACTCAGGAATCCTTCTCCCAGCCTGAGACCGAACAGGTGCTGCTGCGTCTAGACGCCGATAGCCTTGGCAAAGTAGAAAATGGAATGATCCTACTGCCTGAGTTTGACATTCCCAGCTTACAGATTGTGGCGGATGTCTTAGCGAAAAGTGTTGTCTTAGCCCACTACGAAGAAGGCGCCGCCGCCGTTTTTGATCGGATTGAGCCTTTTGCCGCTAGTTTACAGCGCTTAACCTGGGGACGCCGTGAAGGGAGAGAACTCCTTAAACAGATCGGCAGTTCTCTGCTAATCCAGCACAAAATGATGGGGCGCGTCGAAATTGTTGATAAACCAGATCTGCTGTGGGATTGTCCAGAACTGGACCGACTCTATTTGAGGCTGGAGGATGAATATGAAATCCGAGAACGGCACTTAGCCTTAGAACGAAAGCTAGACCTGGTTTCCCGCACCGCCCAAACCGCCCTGGAATTACAGCAGCAAAATACGGGGCTGCGACTAGAGTGGTATGTGGTGATTTTGATTGTGGCGGAGGTGCTGCTGTCGCTGTATCAGATTTTCTTTAAAGGATGAAGTGTAGGAGTCGGGGAGCCGGGGAGTGAGGGAGGCAGGGAAAGATGGGGGAGATGGGGAAGATAGGGAGAATGGGGGATCAGGGGGAGATGTAGGAGGATGGGTTGAAAATGTAGAGACGCAAAATTTTGCGTCTTGTGGATGGGGGAGTGATCGGTAGGATGGGCATTGCCCACGTGACGGATTTCACCACGATTCGAGGATCGAGGAGATAGAGCGGGGAAGTAGGAGATCAGGAGCAAATCTAAAATCCAAAATCTAAAATCCGAAATCCCTTGAGGATTGGAGGAGAAATTCTGGATTCTGACTCCTGACTCCTGTATCCTGCCCCAGGGATAATTGTCCGCATTAAATTGAAAGCCTAGGCTAAGGAGATAAGGGAGAAGAGTTCATGGGACTATCGATTGAGGTGGATAGCGGCGACTTTGCGGCTGAGGTGTTGGAAAAATCCTATGAGAAGCCCGTTCTGGTGGATTTCTTCGCCCAATGGTGCGGTCCCTGTCAAATGCTCAAGCCAATGCTGGAGGGTTTGGTCAAGGAATACGACTTTGTGCTGGCGAAGGTGGATATTGATCAGAGCCCTGATTTGGCGAATACTTACGGCGTAGAAGGGGTGCCTGACGTCAAGATTGTCCGTCAGGGGGAAGTGACGGATGGGTTTGTAGGGGTCCTACAGGAGCCGCAACTGCGAGAGCTATTGGCCAAGTTGGACCTGAAGTCAGATTTGGAACTGGGTTTGGAGCAGATTCAGAAAGCCAAGGCAGCGGGGGACATTGAGGGGAGCAAGCGGTTGTTCAATCAGTTGATTGAGCTTTATCCCGAGAATCGGACGTTGATCTTGGAGGCGGCCCAATTTCTGATTGGCCAGGACCGGATAGAGTCGGCGGTGAAATTGCTGGGGGTCATCCAACCCCATGAAAAGCAGTATTATGCCCAGGCTCAAGGGCTTCAAGCCATCCTTGAGTTCAAGCAGGCGATCGCGGATTCCCCCCCGGAATCAGAGCTGGATGAACTGTATGTTAAAGCCTGTCAACTCGCCATTGACGAGGCCTATGAAGCGGCCCTATCGGGTTTCTTGGACATTGTCGAACGAGATCGCAGCTACAAGAAGGATGGCGGACGGAAAGCCATGCTCGCCCTCTTTAACGTATTAGGCGACGATCATCAGTTAACAAAGGACTATCGTAGGAAATTGATGCAAACGCTTTTTTAGCCATTAAGTATAGGTCTTTAGGTAGACAGGGGAGGGTAGGCGGTAGGCAGGGAATAGGATAGTTATTTTGTACTATTTTTGGGTGTTCCCAGTCTACGGTCTACTGCCTACTGTCTACCCCCTTAAGCGGCAAATCTAAATGCACATCTGCTCACTAAAAATCCATTCCTGACGACCAGTTCAAATAAACTGACGTTCTTGTGTACTAAAGTTCAAATGCACTATATTAAAGGTTAAGTTTGGGTTACTTAACCTTTATGATCCCCCAACAGCTAACCCTCCAAAATTTCCTCAGTTACCGTCAAGCCGCCCTCGACTTTCGAGGGATCCATGTGGCTTGCATTTGTGGCTCAAACGGGGCGGGCAAATCCTCTTTATTGGAAGCGATCGCTTGGGTGGTTTGGGGGCAGAGCCGCGTGGCGGCGGAAGACGACATTATTCATATCGGGGCGACAGAAGTCCAAGTTGATTTCCTATTTGAACACAATCAACACACCTATCGAGTGATTCGCCGTCGCCGTCGTAATCAAACCAGCTCATTAGAGTTTCAGATCAAAACCCAAGAGGGATTTCGCGCCCTGACGCAACGAGGGATGCGGGCGACTCAACAGCTAATTCTGGAACATTTAAAGCTGGATTACGATACCTTTGTCAATTCCGCTTACCTGCGTCAGGGGAGGGCGGACGAATTTATGCTCAAACGGCCCAATGAACGCAAACAGATATTGGCGGATTTGCTCAAGCTGAATCATTATGATCTGCTGGCAGAGCGAGCGAAGGAACGGGCGCGACAAGGAAAAGCCCAGACGGATTTGCTGGAGCGCAATTTGCAAACTATTCAAGAGTCCTTGCAGCGACGCTGCGGCATCGCCCAAGAATATCGTGATTTAGAAACCAAGCTGGCGGAAATGCAGCGCCAGCAGCACAGCGATCAACAAGCGCTGAATCGTCTGCAGGAATGCCGGCATCAGTGCCGGGGACAACGACAACAACTCTCAGTTCAGCAACAGCAACAGACTCATCTTCAGCAGGCGTGTCAGCGCTTACAGCAGGAGTTGAACCAGACGCAGCAGCGACGGCGAGAGCTTGAGGGCGTATTGGCGGCGGCGGCGGAAATTGCGGCGGGGCGAAACCAATATCAGCAGCTACAGGCGGAAGAAGATCAGCAAGCGGCAAAATTCCAAACCTACCAGGCGGCTCAGGAAAAGCGCTCCCACTTACAACGTCAACAGGCGGAACAGTTAAGCGCCCTGAAGGATCAGCGGCGGCAAGTCCAGGGCGATCTCAATAGGCTGGAGCAGCAGCAACAGGAAATCCAACAAATTCTCAGTAAGGCGGCGGATATTGAAGCGGCGGCGACCCAACTTAGTCAGGCTCAAACCCAACTTAATCATTTCAATCACCTACAGTTGCGGGTTACGCCTCTACAACAGCGACGGCGACAAATTCAGAGTCAAATCGAACGGGCCCAAGCCCGGCTTTCGGCGCGACTGGAGGAACTGGGCAATTCTGAGCAACAACTCCAGACCCAACAGTCCCACCACCCCCAATTGATGCAAGCCGTGGCGGAGGTGAGCCATACTTTGGAATACCTGGAACGGCGTCAAGCATACCAAGAAAAAGTTCGGGATAAGGGGTTAGAGCGTCGCAGCTTTATGGAGCGACTCCAGGCTCATCAACGGGATTTTGAGCGTCAGCTGGAACAATTGGACCATAAAATTCGCTTATTATCGGAACCCGATGCGGTGTGTCCTGTGTGCGATCGCCCCCTCGATGAACCCCACTGGCGGCTAGTGCAAGACCGCTATCAGAGCCAGCACCAGGAAATTCTGGAGCAAATTTGGGTGATTCGGGAGCAACTGGCGGTCTCTGAGAAAGAAATCCAGGTGCTCCGGCAAGAATACCGCCAATTAGAGGACGAACTCGCTGAATTTGGGCCGATTCTGGAAAAACGCGGGCGCCTTCAGGCTCAACTTTATTCCACCGTAACTGTGCAAGATAGACTACACCGACTCGAACAGGAACGGACTCAACTGGAGCGATGCCTGCAAGAAAATCTCTATGCCGAAGATTTGCATGAAGAACTGCAGTCAATTGACCAGCGAATGGCGGAACTGAGCTATGACGATCGCGATCACGCCCTGGTGCGGGGCCAAGTGGATCGATTGCGGTGGGCGGAAATCAAACAGTCGGACTTGCAGCAGGCGCGGCGGCGTCAGGCGCGCCTGACGCCGCAAAAGGCAGATCTTGAGGCGAGGCTGGCCGATTTGGATAGTCAACTGGCTAACCTGTCCCACTCCCCCCTGCAACAGGCTATCACTCAACTGGACCAGCAAATCGCTGACATTGGCTACAATTTGGAGCAACATCAAGCGCTGCGGGCAGCCCTGCAAGAGGCCCAAAGCTGGCAAATTCGCCATCAGGAATTGCTCCAGGCGCAGCAACAACTACCCCAACTCCAGCAGCAGTTGGACACATTAACCCGTGTCTGGCAAGAGCGATGCGCTGAACAACAAGCGATCGCAGCTGACATTGACCACCTGCAGCGCCAGTTGCAGCAAACCCCAGATTATCAGAGTCAGATCGACGCCTTGGAGCAAGCCATTCAACAGCGTCAAAATGGGCGAGACCAAAAACTGGCCCGTTTAGGCGCCCTGCAACAACAATTGCAGCAATTGGATCAATTGCAAGAGCAGTCTGACACCCAACAGCAAGAACTCTTGACCGCTCGTCAGCGATTGCGGGTTTACCGAGAGTTAAGCCACGCCTTCGGCCGCAATGGCATCCAAGCCATGATGATTGAAAATTTGCTGCCCCAGTTAGAGGCGGAAACCAATCAGATTTTAGCCCGTCTCAGCGCCAATCAACTCCATGTTCAGTTTGTCACCCAGCGGGCTGGTCGCAGCCGCAACGCTAAACTGATTGACACCTTGGATATTCTGATCGCTGACGCCCAGGGCACACGTCCCTACGAAACCTACTCCGGCGGCGAAGCCTTTCGAGTGAATTTCGCCATTCGCCTCGCCCTCGCTCGCCTACTCGCTCAACGGTCTGGCATGTCGCTGCAGATGCTGATTGTCGATGAGGGCTTCGGCACCCAGGATAAAGAGGGGTGCGATCGCTTAATCGCCTCCATCAACGCCATCTCATCAGACTTCGCCTGCATCCTCACCGTCACCCATATGCCCCACTTCCGCGAAGCTTTCCAAACCCGCATTGACATCCATAAAACCGAAGTCGGCTCACAGATTTGCCTTACAGTTTGAAAATGACCAATGACCAATAAGCAATGACAAGTGACCAATGACCAATAACAAGTGACCAATGACAATTAACTAAACGGAACAGAATAAGCGCTGAAGAAATAGACTCGAGCAGCGCGAGATTTTGAGTCTTGATAGGCTGTCAGCGGATTACCCCATCCCAACTCTAAGCACGCGGGATGCATAATACCCTGATTCACATAAAGCAAATCAGACATGTCGTTTAATCTAGCCCATTCAGATTGTTCTGCAATCCATAGAATACCTCTTGGACTAAATAGCCGTTCATTATCGTAGGTGGCCCGGACTCTTTGCCAACCCTCCGTTTGGGTCAACCATTTTTGGACGACCATCAGTCTCGCCGGAATTTCCGGGTATGATTGCTCAATAAGCTCGTTAACCGGTAGGTCTAGGTGATCGGATAATCCTTGCTGTCGTACAAGGCCGAGATAGCTCTTAGGGGGATTCAGCCCCAGTTGAAGCAATCTATGAACTTTAAAGAAGATTGCCGTGTAAACGGGGTTATTCATTAATTTACGGATAAACCCGCTATACAATTACACACTTGATTCATGCTACTACCTCTCAAGAGTTTTTCATTTTGTCAACTTAAGATGTATCTCGATCTCCATTCCACCATGAATTCAATAAAAGCGATATCTTTATCTTGCCCTGATGACTTCGCGTATTGCTTTAATAAGCATAATGCGGCTTTTCTGAAAGGATTGCCGACTCAGAGAGGTGTTGTTCCTAGTGAACTTAGGATGTAGTCGGAGAAGGGCCTTGAGGAACTTAAAGAATCAATTTATAAGTAGAATTCGGTCAATATAAACCTGTTTTATGTAAATAAATATAAATCAAAAATAAGTTCTTCCCACTCATCGCTCAAATGCTGAGTATCTAAAAGTGGGGTTAAGCCGGGTAAATCATGGAGAAAATGAGGGTTGAGGAATTGTTGGCTGAATATGCTGAGGGTAGGCGAGATTTTTCCGGGATTGACCTCAGCCACTCAAACTTATTTGAGTGTGATTTGCAAGGTATTAACTTAGAAGGAAGCAACTTAAGTCATACGGATCTGGCCTACGCCAAGTTAAATCTAGCCAATTTGCAGCGGGCTCAACTGCAAGGGGCTGAGTTGACTAAGGCAGGGCTTCGCTCCGCCAATCTCTTCAAGGCTGATTTATCCCAAGCCACGTTATTGAGAGCTGATTTATCTCTGAGTCAACTGCGAGCAGCCGATCTGTTTGGTGCGAATCTGCAGAGCGCCAGTCTACACTCCGCGGACCTGAGTCTAGCCAATCTACAATCAGCCGATTTGCGCCATGCTAATTTGACCCAAGCAAAGTTAATTGATGCTCAATTATATCGGTGTAATTTATTCCGCGCTCAGGGGGTTAATCTCGACAGGGCCCTCTGCGATAAAACTACGGTTCTACCGGATGGCCATTTTGATTAACAACGATTAATTGAATGTCCCATGTAGTTTTAAGACATTTTTGTGAAAAGGGGAGGCGATTTTTGTAGCATTGAATACAGAATCCTTCGAATAGGTATGGGTATGGTCCAGCGAACAGCTCTAAAAAACGCTTCAGGTGCAGCAGCTCCTACCGAAGCTACTTTTTCACCCCAGCAGGGATTATGGGTGCAGCTGCGGAATCGCCCCTCTGAATATGCGTTTGACCAGGCATTGTTGCTCTGTGAAACCTTTCCTGGAGAATGGGTCGCTTGGATCCCAAGTTTTGGTGAAATTACGTTGACTCGAGGGCAGTTTATCCAATTGGCGAAGGATTAATTGGGCATACCGCCTATCCTAAGTTCAATTGATCGAACCAGACGCGTAGCAACCGAACAGCTTCATTCAATTTCATCCTCCTTAGCCTGCTCCAGAAACTGATACAGCCACTCTTTAGGAATTTGGGGAAAGGTTGGACTTGTTTCAACCTCGATATAACTTCCTGACAGAAGCTGAAATATTCGCCATGTCTTGCCATTAAATCGCCAAAATTCGGGGACGCCGATGCGGGCGTAGAATGGTGTTTTCTAAGCGCTTGAGGCAGGGCCTCCAGAATGGTTGGGTAGGCTGGCCAAGAAACCCCCCGAATGACTACTCTTTGTTCTCCAATTCGGGGTTGCTGAAACTCAGTTGCAGCGTCTGGGGCCGAAATTACCACGGGTGACCTCCTAATCTCTACCGAATTTGGTGTCTGATGTCAGTTTTTGGAGCTGCCCTTATTGTAGCGATTGCAAAGATAAGGCTAATCCGTTGTTTCCTGGTTTATTGCAAAAGCCCCGCTGTGCTACCTTTGAAGTCAACACAATGGCAATTTAGAGCTTGAACTTCCTGCGATGGACTCTTCTCCTGCTCAAATACTTTCGATTCGCAAGGCCCAGCCGGACGACGTGATTCAGCAATTGCGCATTCAAATTGACGCCCTGCGGATGCTGTGTCGTCAAGATTATACGCCTGAACAAATTGAAGGCTTGATCGAGCGGAATATTCGCTACGCTAGCCGTGGCGGGTGTCAGAGTGAGTTAACCTTAGTGGCCGAGGTGGAAAGTGTCATCGTTGGTTTCTCAGCCCTTTTGGGGCGTCGCATTAGCGCTGTCTATGTCCATCCCCAATATGTTCGCCAGGGGATTGGTAGCCGGTTACTCAGGGCGCTTGAACAGATGGCGCTTAGCCAAAATATCAGAAGTCTTAGGGTAGCGGCGTCTTTAACGGCCCATCCGTTTTACCAAGCCCATGGTTACCAAGTTCTGGGGGAATCGTCTCTGGGGGTTGATAAGGGGCTACGGGTTCGATATATCGATATGAGGAAGAAGTTGTTGGAATGATGACCCTTCAGGGTATTTTCTCCTAGTTGTGTAGATCGCGTAAGGCGCATTACCCTTTTGTGGATCAACGTGACAGGCGCAATACCCCGTATAGTAGCCGTAATGCACCGTCATTCGACAGCTTTGAAAGTGTTTTAGCAGCTTATCGCGTAATTTGTTGGTCGTTTATTTTTTCAACGTGATAGGTGGAATATCCATGTAGTCGCCGTAACGCACCGTTGTTCTCGGGGTTGGGTGCGTTACAGCGATCTCCGACTATTTTCTGGCGATGACCCAAACGGCGTGAACGATTCCCAGGATGTAGAAACCGAAAATGGTCAGTAGGAGATTAATCCAGAAATCTTTCCCTAAACCGACTTGTAGAAATACGCCAAGGGGGGGGAGGAAGATGGCGCATATAATGCGAATTAAGTCCATGACTCTACTCCGAAAACTATTCAAGAACCTGTTATTTACTATAACAAGCTGGCGTTTTGGGGCATCACGCCATTTCTATAGCTAGCTTGGGCGTTGCTGAACAGAGGGATAAATGGGTTTATTGCGGCGCCGTATCTCCCCTCACCCTAAATCCCTCTCCCAAGGGAGAGGGACTTTGATTCCGGCTCCCTTCTCTCTCAGGGAGAAGGGTTGGGGATGTAGAGCTTGCTCTTCTCGTAGAGTGGGCGGTTCATCCCAGTATTCAGCACCATTCTTCGGCAGGACTGGGAGCATCACACCAGATCGGCATTCCCTCGAGGGATTAGGCTCTTTCAGGATTGGGCTAGAATGCGTCTAGCACTGGCATTATTCCTGAATATTTCTATGTCACTACAGCTATCCACGTCGGAATTGCAAACGGCCCAAGACTTGTTGCGGGACTATGGCCCTGCTCAGCCGGGGATTGCGTCTTTAACCCAACATAACGGCGACCTTGAAATCAGCTTGGAGGAGCTGGTGGTGGAAGCGGCGGGGACTGCGGTGTATGGGGATGCGCGTAAAAAATTGCGGCAGGTGTTTATGCGAAACCTGCGGCGGGAAATTTGTGGGGATGAAGGCTTGCTCTCGAAGGTGGAGGAGTACAACAAAGGTCCGGGCAAGGCGGTGGCGCTGACGGGGTTGATTGTGTATGTGATTGATCTGGTGACGTTTCCGGTTAATCCAGCAATAGCGACGGTTGTTGTGCTTTGGTTGTTGAAGGTGGGTATCCGCACGTTTTGCGACTATACGGAACCGGATGAAGGGATGGAACTGTAACGGGTGGAAACATGCGCGGGGAGGCGAGATCCTGGGGTTCTTCAAGAACCCCGGGATCTGGGGGCTGGGGACGGACCTAATTTTGCCAGGCCACTACGAATTGTTGCTGTAGGATGGGCAAAGCAAAGTGCGCCCATCAACCCATCAACCCCCAATATTTGGCCATGATGTTCACGGGCTATGGCCCTTTGCTCATCCTACGAATTGTCTTCAAACAATTGCTTCACCGCTTCGACCGTTGTATTCAAGCATTGAGCCACATCGGTCAAGACGCCCTCCTCTTGAGTGGCCTGATAAAGTCGGGCAAAGCCGCCTAGAGCAAAGCCCATGTTGTGTTCCTCTTTAAACTCAACATAAATCTCTAACGACTGTTGAAAATGGGCTCGCGCCTGCTCATATTCTTCCATTTCCTCTGCAACAACAGCCAACCCCACATAAGTGCTGGCTTGGCTGTAGCGATCGCCAAATTCAATTTTGATATCGAGGGCCTGTTGAAAGTGGGCTCGCGCCTGCTCATACTGCCGCTGTGCTTGCGCAACCATACCCAACTGGTGGTAGGTGAGGGCTTGGCTGTAGCGATCGCTAAATTCAATGTAGATATCGAGGGCCTGTTGATAGTGTGCACGCGCCTGCTCATACTGCCGCTGTGCTTGCGCAACCATGCCCAACTGGTGGTAGGTGATGGCTTGACTGTAGCGATCATTAAATTCAATGTAGATATCGAGGGCCTGTTGATAGTGTGCACGCGCCTGCTCATACTGCCGCTGT
>JAAUYH010139024.1_pt1 | contig 10631 bp, 8 predicted proteins | sample 7278061 | NCBI WGS metagenome assembly JAAUYH01 (sample SAMN14350203, study PRJNA611818) | marine sediment metagenome | isolation source: surface marine sediment (0.6m) | place: French Polynesia: Moorea | collected 2018-08 | reverse complement strand
CCTGCTTAAGTAGGAGGTACTGATAACTGCTAACTGTTAACTGATAACTGAAATGACATCTTACTTTAGTTGGTTTGAGAGCTATAAAGCAAATGAAAACTCTTCTGACAGTTTGATTTGTTCTCTGGCTTTTCTCCGTAATAATTCTCGAATTTTCAGAGCCGTATAGTAGCAACGACTTCTAGCCATTAGTTTTGATTCTGAGTAAATTCCCCAACTGAGATCAGACAATTGCTTGATTGAATAATTCATCATCAATATTTGTACGTAACTTACTTACTATTTAGCTACAAAATTTTCTCTATTACTTCCGCCAAAATACTTGATTTTATCCCTGAGTAAGTAAGTGTTTTTACTGAACTCGTAATTAAGAACTCCGTCCGCCTCAGCGACTACCGAAGGTCATATCCGAACTCCGAACTGACGTGGTTGAGTTTGGGAAAGGGTTAAGGAGAAAAAGGAAAATGAACCTAAAAAAACCTTTAACCCTTCTCCTTGAACTTACAATGTTTATACTTTTGTTAATTGTTTTTTAACTGGTGCGGTTAAAGCAGATTCTAAAGGCGCACAGCCCAATTTATCTTCTAGAATTTGCATCACCTCACGACCAAAATCATGAGGATTTTGTTTCCAAGCTTGCAAACATACTTCACCAAAGAAAGAACCCAAAGGTTCGGGATTCCAGAGGAGTTTTTTGGCTGTCCAAGGCATTAAGCTCATGGGATCGTATCCTGGTTTGAGAATGTTTTTGTCCAAAGCATATTCTTCTAAATGGGTATGGGGTTGTAACCCAATAAAGAAGATGGCAGGCTCTACTTTATCTGCACCAAAAATATTTTCTAGTTCACGATGATAGGCAATTGTTTGACGAATTGTCTCATAGGTTTCGTCAATAACATTGAAGGAATAGTTAACTGAAACTAGATCATTAAATCCTGCTGCTTTTAAGTCGCGACAGTTTTGCAACACAGTACGGAGATTGTAACCCATACGCATTTTCCTCACTAATTCTTGAGAACCGCTGGTAATGCCAATTTCAAAGTAATTCATCCCCGTCTTAACCATCAAATCACACAATTCAGGATTGAGGTTATCCGCACGAATATAAGAAGCCCAATGGATATCTTTCATTCCTGAGTCGAGAATTTTTTGGAGCAACCCTATAGCATCACTAATAAATCTTTTGGCAGGACTAAATTGAGCATCAGTAAACCAGAAATTACGAATTCCTCTGTCATAGAGTTGGCGCATTTCTTCAACTACTTCATCATGGTGATTAATTCTTACTTGTTTCCCTTCTACTACGGTATAAACACAATAGCAGCAGTTATGAGGACAGCCTCTTTTAGTTTGTACCCCGATGTAAAAGTCGTTTTCTTGAAGATAATAGTCAAAATCTGACCAAATAGTTTGAATGTAGTCGTAATTACAAGCAGTTTTCTCTAAAGGAGTAGGTTGCTCATGAATCATTCTTGCTCTGGGTTGAGTTTCCCCAGCTATGTAGCAACGCTCATCACTAAAATCTTGACCTTTTAAGAGTTTTTCTAATAACTGTTCTCCTTCCCCTACTGAAACAATTGTTCCTTTGGGTAATTGTTTTTGTAGTTGCTCATAAAAAACGCTAACAGCACCGCCACCAACTACGGCACGAGCTTGAGAATTATATTTTCTGGCTCTAGTTAATCCTCGACGGATTAAGCCTTCATTGCGCCATAGTTCTCCATAGTAAGCGGTTGTAACTTTTAAGCCTCCTAATGCTCCTTTTAACTTCACTAGGGGATTTTTAGCATAGTAAAATTCAAAGGCATTTTGTAAAGGATTACCGCCTCTACCTCCTACAGGAGCGTATATCTGAATATCACGCCAAGAAAAGACTAGTAAAGTCGGCTGAAATTCATCAATACATCTATCTAAGGCAGTATTGAAGTCTAAAGGCGGTATTGTTCCTAAATCAAATATTTTCTGCTCTATTTCAGGAAAAACCTTATGAATATGATCGGATAAATAGACTACTCCAATAGGGAAAATGGGGTTACAAGGGAGGCGAACGTATAAGATTTTTTCATTCATAATATAGAAGCTACTGTGGAGTTGCCTGGTTTTATGAGTAACTGAGAAAAGTAAATAGAGTATTTATCTCATATTTTGTTTATATATCTTTACTTTAACTACATTATTTGTTTAGGATCAACTATCCCTTATAACAATCCTAAACAGGCTAAAATGGGGAGCGACTGAAAAAAGACTTTTTATATAGTTTTTTCAATAGACTTTACTAAGAGAGATTATGGATAATAATGATTGGCTTAGACAGTTATTAATGATGGGTGTGGGGACAACTTCTCTAGTCGCCGAGAAAATTAAAGAAGCTACGGATCAATGGGTCAAAGATGGCAAAATTGACTCTGAGCGTGCCAAGGCTTTTGTTGATGATTTGATGGGTCAACTTAATGCAGATCCTTCTAACTTTCAAAAACAGATGGAAAGGCAGATGAAAAATATACTGCAAGATTTGGGGGTACCTCGCCAATCAGAAATAGATGAACTTAGGGGACGTATTGATAGATTGGAAAGACAAATCAGGGATTTAGAAAATAAACTTTGGCGATAAGACTAGGTTAGTAGTTATTGGTTAGTGGTAAGTAGTAAGTAGAAAAATTTGCTATTTACCTATTTACTACTTGCTGAATAAATCTAAAATCCTTGTAAATTAAAACCTAATACCTAATACCTACTGCCCTAACTCACTGATTGCAATAAAAATTTTTCTGCCAATTCTGAGGTTAAAGGTTTAGAAAATAAAAATCCTTGACCAAATTCCACCCCTAAAGCCTGAAGACTTTGTAACTGTGTCTTAGTTTCAATTCCTTCCGCAATTACCCTCATATCTAGAGCTTTGGCTAGGGTAACTATGGTTTTGACAATTTCGGTATTTTGCTGATTAATATTCATAGCATTAACAAAAGATCGGTCTATTTTTAAGTTATCTACAGGAAATTGGGGTAAATAGCTTAAAGAAGAATAACCAGTACCAAAATCATCGATTGATAATTGGATGTTACGATTTTTAATTGCCTCTAACACCGCAATAATTTGTTCTGAATTTTCAATCAACATACTTTCAGTCATTTCTAGCTTCAGACAATGACTATTTACTTCAGTCTGAGCAATAATGTAGTCGATAGAACTTAAAAAATCAGGATGGCGTAATTCGTCTCCTGTAACGTTAATACTCATGGTTAAAGAGTTTGCTTCGGGTAGTTTATTTTGCCAAATTTTTAATTGAGTACAAGCTTCGTACATGACCCACTTACCCAAAGCAATAATTAAACCAGTTTCTTCAGCTAAAGGAATAAATTCACCTGGAGAAATGAACCCACGACGGGGATGTTGCCAACGTACCAGAGCTTCAAAACCTGATAATTTTCCATTATGGAGAGAGATAAGTGGTTGGTAATATAGGACTAATTGCCATTGGGATATCCCCTCTCTAAGTTCATTTTCTAGCTCTAAGCGGTGCATGGCTTGAACATACATCTGTTGATTAAAAATTTCGTATCTTGCTTTGCCTAATTCTTTTGCTTTATATAGTGCTGTATCTGCATCACGAAGTAAATTAATTTCTTGGTGATATTGATCTGTACCGATGACAATTCCAATACTTGCAGTAATCATCAAGCTACGATTACTAATCTCAAAGGGTATAGCAAACTTCTCTAAAATTGCTTCTGCAACTACTATTGCATCATGGGGATTGCTAATTTGCTCTAGAAGTATCGTAAATTCATCTCCTCCTAGCCTAGCGAGAGTATTTGGGGCAGCCACACAGCAATTTAATCTTTTAGCGCAAGCAACTAGTAATTGATCTCCTGTTAGATGTCCTAGACTATCGTTAATTATTTTAAAACGATCTAAATCAATGAAGAGAATAGCAAATTGCTGATCGGGGTTATTGATGGTGTGTGTTAGACATTTTTTTGTCCTCTCCATAAATAAACTCCGATTAGGTAATCCTGTAAGACTGTCATGTAAAGCATCATGACGTAATTTTTGTTCTAATCGATGACGTTGGAGAATTTCTTGTTTCAGAACCTGATTGGCAGCTTCAATTTGAGCAGTCCGCTTTTGGACTCTTGCTTCTAATTCTTGATTTAAAGTTTTAATTTCAGCATAAGCTGCTTGCAATGCTAGTTGATTTCTAACGCGAGCTAATACTTCTTCGACTTGAAAGGGTTTACCAATGAAGTCGGCTCCTCCAAGGTTAAAGGCTTTGATCTTATCTTCTAGATCGTCTTGTGCGCTGAGAAAAATAATCGGAATTGAGCGAGTTGCTGCATTAGCTTTTAGTTGTTCACAAACTTCATACCCACTCAAGTCAGGCATATTAATATCTAACAAAATCAAATCGGGCAGATCATTCTTTGCACCCATTAGTGCCATTGAACCATTTTTGGCACGACGTACTTTATAACCTTGTTTGGTTAACGTGGTAGATAGTAGTCGCAGATTTTCGGGAACATCATCAACGACTAAAATTTTACTAGGGGCTGTTGGCGGATCGATTTGATTCATGCTGGAGTAGTTTATTGGGTTAGTTGTAGGATCAGGTCGAAGTCTAAGTTTTCAATTTTATTGATCAGGGCTTTGGCGATCGCATTTTGTTCATCGGGAATTTGGTCAATTAACTCTAGTAGTGAATCTTCATCTAGTTGGGAGGCTGCACGATTCACTTGTTCTTGCCATTGAGAGGGCATAAAAGATAAATCCTCTAGGGTTAAATTTTGATTATTAGGAGCAATAGAGCTTTGAGCTGGCTCTAGTGTTTCATAAATGTAAGTTACGGGTATATGTTGCCCAATTTTGTCAAAAAGCAGTTCATCTTTGATTGGTTTAGTCAAAAAGTCATCACAACCTGCTTGTAAAATCTCTATTTTGCTTTCGGCAAAAGCACTAGCTGTCAGAGCCAGAATTGGGATAGGAGACTCTTTAGCTTGGGCTTTAATGGCAATAGTGGCATCGATACCGTTCATTACAGGCATATGAATATCCATCAAGATTAGATGGGGTTGCCAATCAGACCAAATTGCAACGGCTTCTTTTCCATTGGCAGCTTCTTGAACTTCAAAGCCCATAGCAGTAAGGAGATGATTCATCAAAAGACAATTTTCGGGTTTATCATCCACTACTAAAATGCGATATTGGGGTTGTCCTGGGGCTAATGCGATCGCTCGTCTCAGAGGTTGAGGAGAACTCTCTACTACGGCGACAGCTTTAACAGGTAAAGTTAAGGTAAAAGTAGAACCTACTTGTAATTGGCTCTCTACTGTAATATCGCCCCCCATCAAACGGGCAAATTTACGACCGATAGAAAGTCCTAAACCAGTTCCCTGTTGAGATTTAACTCCTGCTTCTGTCTGTACAAAAGGATTAAATAAATTCTGGATTTCTGAGGCTGAAATACCTGCTCCCGTATCTTGAACAGCAAAACTCAGAATATGGGATTCTCCCCACCCCCTTGTCCCCTTGTCTCCCATAGACTTTTGAACAGTTACACTCACCCTAACTGACCCCTGAGAAGTAAACTTTATAGCGTTATTGATCAGATTAATCAGAATTTGACGGACTTTACCCTGGTCAGTTTGAATATAAGCAGGTACATTATGCGATCGCTCAAAAACTAATTTTAATCCTTTTTCTTGGGCTTTCAATCCCAACATTTCGGCTAAAGAATCCAATATATAGTGCAAGTCAAAGTTATTTAACTTCAGACTGGTTTTTCCTGCTTCAATTTTGGTCACTTCCAAAACATCGTTAATTAAAGCCAGTAAATGTTCCCCACTTTGATTGATAATTCTGAGGGTTTCTTTTTGTTGGGGTGTGGCAGTACCATCCCGATACATCACCTGAGAAAAACCCAGGATCACATTTAGAGGTGTTCGCAATTCATGACTCATATTGGCTAAAAAAGCACTTTTAGCATAGTTAGCTGCTTCCGCTGCTTCTTTGGCTTTAGCTAGTTGCTGACTGCTTTCTTCTAAAGAATGACTATATTCAGCCAGATCGCCATGAATTTGTTTAAGATAGCGGATCATCTGGTTAAAGGTATTTGCTAGAAATCCGATTTCATCATTAGATTCCACTACTGCTTGGGCATCAAAATCCCCTTCCATAATGCTGGTAGTAGTTTCGGTTAAACGTAAAATCGGTTCAGCAATTTTATGACGTAACCATAAACCCATAATAATTGCCATCAAAAACGCGATCGCACTTGCTGCTAAAGCTTGCCACTGAGCTACAATCAACTTCTGACTACCTGTTGCTAATTCACGGCTCAAAGCTTCCTGTTCACTAGTGACAATTTGCTCCAAAAGAGACAACATTTCTGTGGTCAAAGGCTCAACTTCTTGGTTTAAAAGATATAAATCTTGCCTACTTCTTTCTCCTTCTACAATGGTAAACATTTCAGGAGATAGGGCAAAAAAACCACGATGGTTGTTGGCAATGATCGCTAAATGAAGTTGCTGGGATTGAGTAAATAGAGCTTGTTGTTTTTTTAATTTTTGCCATGCTTTCTGATTAGCTTGAACTTGAGCAGCGTATTCAAAGCGGAAAGAAGGTTCTTGCGTTACTAAATAACCTCGAAGCGAAGACACTAACAAGGCAAATGAACTTTGATAATCTGCTAAGTCTTTGAGTAATAAAGTATTGGTAATACTGGAATCTCGCTGGGATTGTTCTTCGATGACTAGGGCAGTTTCCCTGAGAATAATCGCAATGGGAACTTCTCCTTCGTCTTTTAATAGTTTGAGGGCAGGTTGATTACTCAGATAATTATCCTTCAGCCGAAATAGCTGATAGGGTAGTACTTTCCATTGCTCATATTTTGTTTCCAACTCCTGTAACCGCTGTTGATTTAGGGTTGATGATCTATTAGCTGCTAAGGCGATCATTAGCTGTAATTCTTGTTCAAATTCCTGTCTGGCTTCTTGATAGCGATCGCGTAATTCCGATTCTCCCGTGGCTAAATATCCTCTGACATGACCCAACATGCGTAAAAGATCGGCTTCTGCTTGAGCAGAAGTAATAGCAGTAGGGACTCTTAATTTTTGAGTCCGCCGAATGGTTTTGGTTGCCACAGTGCTACCAATATAATTCCCACCTACTACTAAAAAAGTTAAGCTCACTAAAATCCCGAAGGCAATTGATAAAGTGTGACTTATATTTAAGTTTTTAAGTTTAGTTATAAGTATTTTGCTCACTTGCTGCTTCAAAATATTTAGGAAATCACGCCATTCATCACAGAATTGGCAAATGCTAACTCATTAATTGAGTGCCATTGCTGTATTTGAGTGCGAAAAGCTTGCCATTGTTGGTAAATTTTTTTAAAGTCTTGATCCATAGCTGCCATCTCTTCATACAGTTCAAAGGCTGCTGTATAAGCAGCCTGGAGAATATCTTGGCTAAAAGGTAAGAGTTTTGTCCCATCCAGAAGCATTTGCTCCAATACCTCTCCATTGACAGCATTAAATTTGGCTAACATCTTGCCGTTAACATCTGCTGCTGCTGCTTGAAATATCTCCCGATATTCTGGGGGCAATTTCCGCCACTGGGCTAAATTTACCTGAAACTCATAGCTGGTTCCTGGTTCCCACCAACCAGGATAGTAGTAGTAGGGGGCAACTTTATCTAAACCTAAAGTCCTGTCTGCATGAGGATTTTTCCATTCGGCTGCATCAATTTCCCCTGCTTCTAAAGCACCAAAAATCCGATTACCTGGTAAAGAGACAATTTCTACTCCCAATCGCTCCAAAATTAGTCCACCCATACCTGGGACTCTCATTCTCAAACCCTTAAAATCTTCAATAGTATTAACTTTTTGTTTAAACCAACCTCCCATTTGTGTCCCTGTATTGCCCCCAGGAAAATTAATAATGCCCAAGTTGGCATACAATTTTTGCATTGCTTCCAAGCCTCCACCATAGTAGAGCCAGGCATTTTGCTGGGCAGCAGTCAAGCCAAAGGGCATAGTGGTGCCAAATGCCAGAGCCTTACCATATTTGAGATAGTAGTAACTGGCAGAATGACCACATTCTACTGTGCCATCTTGAACACCTTGGAGTACTTCTAGCCCTTCTGTGAGTTCTCCTGCTGCATAGGGCGTAATCACAAAACGCCCATTAGTCATCACATTTACTTGCTGACAGAGTAGATCTGCTGCATCAAATAATATTTGGAGAGATTTGGGCCAGCTAGTAGCCATGCGCCAACGCACCACAGGTTGATTAACTTTTGGATTAGTAGTAGGTTGGGTAGTAGGGTCAGAATTGCGATTGCTACAAGCTCCTAATGCGGTAGCTCCAATTGCACCTAAAGTAGTATTAGTAAAAAATTGACGGCGGGGGATGCTCTTATGCGCTTGCGCTTGTGCTTGCGAAGCTCTACCCGCAGGGGCAGCGGTATCCTTTAGGATTAACCAAGAGCCTATCCAACTGCCATGTTGAGGATGTTTCATTTACTTAATTGTTTTAGAAGTGAAATTAGCAAAGCTCAATTCGTTAATTTGATTCCAACGATAGACTTGATCCCGAAATTTTTGCCACTGTCGATATACTTGGCGGAAGGTTTGATCTTTGTTGCTATATTCTTCTAGTACTTCTAACGTAGTATTTTGGGCAGCCTTGATAATTTCAAAACTGAACGGGATTAATTCGGTTCCGCGATCGCGTATTCGTTGTAAAACTTTACCATTTTTGGCGTTATACTCTGCTAACATGGTGTTATTAACCATACTAGCAGCAACTTTTAATATTTCTTGATATTCTATCGGTAATTCTTGCCATTGCTGAGCATTAACCTGTAATTCGTAAGTTGCCCCAGGTTCCCACCAACCAGGATAGTAGTAGTACGGTGCTGCTTTGGGCAATCCTATAATTTCGTCATCGTAGGGATTATTCCACTCCACCGCGTCTATTTTTCCTTCCAGTAGTGCAGCCACAATTTGGTCTACGGGTAAAACTTGTACTTCTACTCCCAGACGAGACATCACCTCACTACCAAGTCCAGGAATTCGCATCTTTAAGCCTTGAAGATCATCAAGAGTGGAGATTTTACGCCGAAACCAACCCCCCATCTGTACCCCTGTATTACCCGCAGGAAAGCTGACAATACCCAAATCCTGATAGATTTCATTGATCAATTCTTGACCACCGCCATAATAAAGCCAAGAGTTTTGCTGTTCTGCATTCATCCCGAAGGGAATAGTTGTGCCAAATGCTAAAGCTGGATGTTGATCAAAATAGTAGTAACTCGCAGTATGTCCACACTCTACAGTATTTTCTCTGACCGCATCTAATACACCAAAACCAGAAGTTATTTCTTCTGCTGCATAGGGAGTAATGGTAAAACGACCATCGGTCATAGCAGAAACGCGATCACAAATTCTTTTGGCTCCACCAAATAAAATATCTAGGGATTTGGGCCAACTAGTAGTCATCCGCCACCGAATTATGGGCAGAGAATTAGCTTGGGAGGAGGAAATCGGGAAAGCTAAAGTGCTAGTTGCCCCAATTGCAGCCGAACCTAATAAGTAACGGCGTTTCATACAATATTTCTCTAAATAAATGATCTACTTAGATTATTCCCAAAAAAGTCCAATACTCTTCAACTTTGAAATGATGGGTTGAGATGGGACAAGGGAGAAGTAGAAGAAAATTTAGTTATACTTATCCCTATCCTTATTAATTCAGTATATTGAAATACTTTTTGGTTCTTGACGGATTATGATTTGTTCAGCATCAACTTCTTTGACACCTTTTGTTGCCCTGGCAATATTTACTACTCTTTCAAAGGTGTATTTATCTGGTACTGTACCTTTTAAAACTATTTTGCTGCCAGTTTGGGCTACATAAACACTATTGTCATAATCTAAGGCTAGTAGAATTTCATCTTCTCTGAGAGACTGAGTGATTCTTGTTGCTAAACCACTTTCAGTATATCTTCCATCTATACCAATTCTTTCTTTGGGAATTTTGGATAGTTCCTCGGTAGTAATCTTTTTATAACCGCTTACTATTAAAAAAGAAACTAGTATTAGGATGATTGATTTTATCGGAACTAAACTATACCTTAATCTCATTGCTTTTTTAATTTAAGTCTTTTTTAATTTAAGTGTTTATACTGATTAGTATAGTAGTTTTCACTACTTATTTCAAATTATTAAGTGTGCAATCAGCTAAAATTTTGTTGCCTTCTACTTCCTAGCCCCTCGTTAGGTCTAAATACTACACTTCAAAAAGATTTTGTATTACATAGCTAATTGATCATCAATAAATTTTTGCCATGTTTTATTGGGAGTCCAAATTTTAGCTAAATCTATTTTTGCCTGTTCAGGAGCAAAATTTCCTCGCCTCAAACGATAGTAGCTAAAGGGAGCATCCCACTTTTTTATTCATAACTCGTAAAGCAATTTGTTTAATCCAAGATTCTACTGAGCCTGAACCGATACAGATCCAGGGAAAGATATTTTTCTGGAGATGCTAGAGATAGAATTGGAATTACCAAGCGATCGCGCTATTAGAGAAGTGATGGAAGCGTACCATTTCCCAGAACGGTAAACAATGGTGCAAGTAGTT
>JAAUYH010035711.1_pt1 | contig 10632 bp, 4 predicted proteins | sample 7278061 | NCBI WGS metagenome assembly JAAUYH01 (sample SAMN14350203, study PRJNA611818) | marine sediment metagenome | isolation source: surface marine sediment (0.6m) | place: French Polynesia: Moorea | collected 2018-08 | reverse complement strand
CGCAGATAAAGGTGCATTTCTGAACCAGAGGCATGTTTTTGAACCGTAGCCTGTTCCGATAAATAGATCGTCCAATAAATTGAGAAACAAATTCCTCTAAGGATAATGTCACCAGTGCAAGATTGGTTCATTTCTATCTAGAAAAGATTCAGTATTCAAGGAAAGATACTATTACAGGAAGAAATTTGAAGGAAGCAGCGATTTTTAATATACATAGATGGTCTCGCTCAAAGGTTCTACCTTGGTGAACTATGAACCTAGAACTAGGAAGATTCAAGAGTTTGTTGTATTGCGATTCGAAGAGAAACATAGGTCAAATAAAATCCATGCGAAAAGGAATAATGGTACATGAATCAACGTATCAAGCACTTTGAACCTCGCTGTGTCGTACTCGCGCATGGTGAGACTACACCTACGCCATCCATTTTCGAAAGCCAAAAAACCCATGTCAGTGAAGTTGGTGCTTCTTTTTTGAATTCATTTCTTCAATGTGTTTCCATTGAATTGATACAGTCCCACAGCAAACCTGATGAAATAGCATTCCGTTAGATTCGTGACTGTCTCCGAAATTGCATTTTTAGAACTCGACATTCTATTGAACACCCTTATTCAACAAGTTTGGCTTAGATATCGACAGCGAGTTTTTATTCTGCCAAAACTAAGTCAGTATCTTGCACAAGCAAGGTTGCATCGTTGATTTCCTTGAGAAAAGCGTGAAAATTGAACATATTCACGTTCCAGGTTGGTGAAAACTTCGTGATCATATCAGATCTTTCATCTTAGGTAAATTCTCTTAAAGAGTCTTAGATTCTTAGGAACTTTGCGAGCGCAGCAAAATTTGAAGACCATATAGTACAGTTTATGACGATTCGAGAGTGATTTCTTGAGTCCTGTAACATAGATCGATTTTTAGTGATGACCGAGTATTTTCTATAATGCTGATAACTGATTTCAAAATTTTTCAAATTCAAGTCCTCCAACACTATTTATTCAATTTGCACAGTAAGTCCGAGACTTAAGCAACCAATTAAGCCATATTGAACAGTTGAGCGATTCCCTAATTTAATTGATGGTCGGCTGTAATCCGATCTATCATTAGATAATTCAGATCAGCTTCGAAAATAGAGATCTACTTCGATAAATGTTCGGCATGTGTCTGAGCAACGAACTTAACGGTTTCAGTTGTAAATTTGCTATTTGAAAATTCATATTAACAGAGCATGGTCACGAAAATCGGCAATATTAGAGGTGTAGCTACCAAGAACAAGTTGCGAAAACGTTTTGGCGTCTTAGAAGCTCGTTTTCTTGGACACTTCCACTAGAGCGTTACGAAACGAAACCCTAAATTTTCTCAAAATTTTGCCTTGTTTAGTCATTACGAACGATACTCCAAACTTGAATATTTTAGAATTTTGTCACCCCCTGTACATCTAGCTTATAAGAGTGATAGAATCTTGGTTTAGAGGAAAAGAAAGGTGGAAAAGAAAACAAGAAAAACTTTGAAAAGGTGGAATTCGGAATGAAGGTCAGTAGACAATTGTTTCGTTTGTGAGCGCGAGAATTGATTCATTTTTTTGTCCAGCTCGAGCAGGCATTTAATTCGTACATACTAAGCTTAATTCAAAGTGGGCGACTTGTACTACTAAAACACGGCACCTTCTGCATCTTATGTCCGTGAAAACGAACATAATTTACACAACAACATCCTTATTGCACATCTGCTATGTCTGCTACACCAGGTAAGCCTCATGTACGTAATTCAGAATCTTTGGCTCTTCAAACGCGAAATGACCAATGAAATATCAAATTTCAGCACAAAGTATGAGTCATCTGTGATCGAAGTCAATCAAACTTCCTCGATACTATGGCAGGGACTCAATCGTCTATTGAAGCCTCCTGCTATCATAAAACGCTTCAAGTAATCGAAATAAATAGTGGCAAACATTAATCGGTTCGTATAACTAATTATTTTGGTGACGCGCGGTATATAATGTAAAGGGAAAAAATGGAGAAGTTTTTCTTTGAAAAGCGAAACTTTTCTCGGCATGCCATTCTCGGTGCTTAAGCCACTTTGAATCATGCAGTATTCAGCGACCCCAAGCGTGGTTTGGAATAGACGATGAAAAATGCATCGCTGAGATAATATCCGTATCAAGCGACAATCACGACAAAAGCTTCGAACAGTCAAAGTGAACCATAAAACAAAATTAACCTAAGCTCGTCGAGCATGTTTAGTGGCTTATGCGAGAAAAGCATGCGATAATCAGTGTTCCACAGTTTCGTGAACGTGTACAATCCATGATAGTTTCCCCAATAAATCGCCAAGTTTCGGACAAAGGGTTTTGTATACGATTTCTATGTGGTGTATACTGCTCGATCTTTATCAGTCATCTGTGACTGAATTAAATACTTCGACTGCTTCAGAACATCTAAATTTCAAACCATTCTCTCTAAAACAGAAACGAACGATGTGACTGCTGAAAATATCAGATTTTGTTACCACTTAGTTAGAATACCCCATTGAGGCACAATCTCAAATACGACGCGTCTTATTTATTGTATTCCATATACCTTATTTCTTTTCTGTATTGCCTGCGATCTTCACACGTTACAAATACAGTTCTAACCCGTCAAGAACGGCAATCTTTGTACCAGAACAGCCCCAGATATACGCGAGCTTCTCTCATTCATTGAAAAAAACGGCTGACCGCGATTCAGAAAAATACTTGAAACGCCTTATTCGTCTAATTTTGAGTCATGCATACTCCATTTCAGTCACGAACGGAATCCATAATCTAGCAATCGCCCTCCAGTTTTTTAGAAATAAAATTCTACTCCAGCGGTGACGCACTAATGGAAATTTTTGGGCTGTGAAATCAACACAGAAATCTAGCGTTAGGAATACTTTTAGAGCAATTTACTGTTTCAATGGCCAGCTCGTTTTGAAATTCCAATTATACTTAGGAAAAGGAATGCAAGGCAGATTAAGAAGTACTCGGTAAATGCTCAGATCTACTGAACAGTTAGAAATAATTATGTCCGTGAAGATTCTTGATTAGCATGATTTTAAGTCAAATAATTTAAAGGTCTATCAAATAAGATCGAGAATATCAGTAAATAATTAGTTTCCAATAATTACAGAATGATATAAGTGACCGTCAAAATCAGCATTCTGAAGCGCAGTCCGAGTTGATTCTTTGTGACTCAATGGCTAGTATCACTTTTTAAAATTCGAATCATGAGGTCAATTGCCATATAATCTATACTGGAGACAGTCTAAAATATTTTGGCGTATTCAGTCAGCATGGAATCTCAAAAAACGACCTTTGGAACAAAACTTATAGTACAAAAGAAGGAAACTCGTATGGGTCCGGTATGCAAACAAATAATTTTTATTGGTTGGGATGCATTCGAACATCTCGTGAACAAGTCGAATGAAAGGAATCATTGAGTAAAACTAAGAATAGTGAAAATTCAGTCTTGCTTTATGACAGATAAGGAATGGAGAATTAGCAAGTTTTGAGGCACCGAAGGCAAACATAATTAGGATGTTCAGTAGGAGAACAGTAAAAAAACGGAGGATATGTTAGTGTCCAGTTAATAGTCAATCTTTCGATTTTACGGGTTCTTGTCGTAACTAAATGTTTTGAAAGCGAACTGATTGATTTATGGGATACTCTAGTTTTTAGTTTATTGTACTGAAAAGCCAAAATATTAGCGCATGTACTTGAAATATTCCAAGGGAACAATGCGTGATCGTAGATACAGCAAGAAGCCGACCTCTGATTCTCAATCGATCCTGAATAGATCTTGCGTTTCAAGTGAGAAGCCGAAGTCAACTAAAATATATTTCTGCATTGAGTCTCCGTAGTGCGTTAATTCTGCTGGTAACATTAGACCAAAAAAGGGGAAGCATCTGGAATCCTTAACTTTGAAAATTAGGTTTAAGGAGGTTAAAGCTGTACAAAAAATTTCATCCAAACTTCATGAATTAATTGTAAACCGGTCATGTCTTTTTACTTATGGAAGTATAATTTGCTTCCGAAATAGTTTCATATAGACAAAACAGGTAAAGCATATCAAAAGCTTGATTTTGAAAGAAAAAGTTGGATATGCAGAGGCTGTTTAAAAAAGAGTATCATCCAACTTCTGGAATTGATAGAGAACCTGTCATGTCTTGCAGTTTTAGATATGGAAATTTGTTCTAGAATACATTTCCGCAATATCGTTTTGGACAAATTTTTTCCGCACAGATGGTTAGTGTCGGTAGTTGTTTTCAGGTTTAATGATATGCATTCAGGCAAAGGCTCACAACTTTCATATCAGCCTTGCATCAGCATAATGGTTATGCAAACTTCTCTAATGCTTTAGATTCAATCTAGCCTTCGTAAAAGATTGAATAACAGAAGTTTAAAATTCAAACGTCTGATTAGTCTGACCCACACGACTTCTCATAGCTAACTCTGTAGCATTACATATAATTAAAGGGGTTATCCGAAGTGAAATGAAAAAACTATTCACAACGGAGAGTGGAAAGGCTGTTTTTTGATATTTCAACCGATACCAAGCAGTAATACATGTTGAGTTCACGTACGTGACACTATTTCAAATCTTAAATGGACTCTCGTGCTTTACAGAAGTATTCGTGTCACAAAATACTGGCGTATCGCATTGAGTTTTCTCTATGGCACAAAGAAGGCTGCCGAAGAGAAGACAATATGAAATTTAAAATTCATAGATTAAGTAGAAATGTTATGCCTACTTGATAAATCATGTTTTGAAACAACCATCTCCACTGGTTCATTTTGTTTTCGAGTAAAAAGAATAGAGCCGATGAAATCATTGAAGGGACGTGAAGCCGTTGGCGAATATATGAGCTTATTGGACTCTGCGCAAGGAACGAAGATTATCATAGATAGGTTAGCTTTTCTCTCGGATTCCGCGGTGATACTCTGCACCAGCATTACTTTCATCTATCAAGACGCATAGGGTACGTGGGCACAAATTGTTTTTTCATAATTGGCTATTGGAATCGTATAAAATTAATTTGTTGGCACACTAACCAAAGTGCACTATTTACCTTCCACTCAAACGCAAACGCAATTGGATTCTGTTCATGTCCTCTTCATTGCTTTGGGTCCGGTGAATCATTTCATGTATTCCTAATATGCAACTTAAAATATCTTAATTATCCTTAGTATCGACTAACTGGAATAGCGTCTTCTCGCTTGCTACGGAGATAGATAGCGAATAAGTACATAACCGTTCAGGTATTGTAGCGCACGGATATACTGAAGTAGAACGGATTTCACATCCTGCGCTAAGTATGGTGGTTTTCAATGAATCAAGAAGACGCAAACAGAATTCGGAAAGTTTCCATTAGTACACGGTTTTACAGCACGGTTTAAGATTTCGGTTCGCATGCTACTCCAGTAGCTAATCAACCTCGGAATCTACAGTACATGCGTCATTAAGAGCGAACAGAGGTTGCGGGAGGTTAAAATGCCAAGTGAAGATCTTGTTTTGAAGATTCGGTACTTTTCAAAATGATGATTAGTTCAGTTTTATTGTTAATTTCAAAAACAGACCAATTGTTTCCAATACAGAAAACATTCGGTGATTTTGAAAGGGTTGTCACAGCAGGTTGTATTCTAAAAATCGGAAACAATGTGTCGTGTATGGTTTCGCGTGCTCACGGAAATAACATAATGGTTAGTACACAAATAAGATAGTTGTGAAATAGTAGTGTTCAGCTTTGTACTCCTGATTTATGATTCTTTAGAAAGTAGTCTTAAATACAAGCGCGGATTTGGATAGAAAGCACTTAAAATTGTTCTTTGGAACCTAATATCAAGAGCGTTAGGTTGTTTCGTGAAGCATTGGCACTTCTGTATGCCTGGAAAGATAAGGTCGAAATGCGCTGGATCGCATGTAATTCGGAATCTTTGATTTCCTTTCATATTTAGCTAGAATCTTCAGGAATCATTTAGTTCATTCTGCATACGCGTCGTTCTGTGAGTGATAAAAGTAATGGGGTCAGTATGATATAATATAAACCATTTGCTTGTAACGGACAGATTTCAAGACTACTGTGATTTCTCTTTGGACATAAGAAGAAGTGTATTTACTATATCTTGTCGCCTTAAATTCCTGTTATTTGTCGGACGGCCATGTGAACTTCTTTCGAAATCGAAAATGCACATGAAGTGAGGAGAAGCAACGTACAATATTCATTTTTTGAGAAATCGCGTTGATAAAAATCCACAAATCTTTAGAACTACATTCTTATAATCAGTGTTTTAATTCTTGGTCTCCATTATTGATTCAGACAATGCTCATTCCCCAGAAGAATTCAAGCTAATTCCTTGAGATTATTTCGTGAAATCAAGTAACGCAATTTTGAGTTGCAGATGTAATTGTATGTCAACTAACGTTTTCCGGATTTTGAAAATGCTCAGACCATAGTACATGGAGATGAAGTAGCGGGATAAATGTTGAAAAATTCTACCCTAAGTGTCTTGTTCAGAACAAATACTCCTGTGATGATTCTGGAATAGGGTACAGCTTACTTCATTCTTTTCCAGTTCAAAATTGAGCGGAGTTACGTATTTTGCTGATAGATAAATTAAAAATCTCCACGTTAACTTAGTGATGGATGATGAATAGGGCGAAAAGATCATCGAAGTATCTGTTGACTGCAATTTATGTGCTTTCTTCACAATATTCTAACAAAATTTTGTGGAACGAAAAAAAATGCTGCCATCCGTGGTGCAGATATTTTTCTGATACTGCTAGCTCCACTCTTCAATTTTGAGCCCTGTAGCCTTCGGCATTGTAGATTGCAAATCCGAATACGAAGGTACTATATAAAGGGCGCCCCATTTATAGCGTATTTTGAATAAAGAAGAAACTATGGTAGGTTGCGTTATTGAATGTATTTTAGATGAAAAATTGCTTTGTTATCGAAATTCAAAGGAGAATTCATGTGAAATCGATTCAAATTGTACGTTATTCTATTAAAAAATCGTATGTAATGCAAGTTTATTACCACCAAAAAGGGATCGAATTCCTGTGGAAGGCAATTTTCGGTATTTTTGAGTAAATTTATGTATTTATCCTTTGATTGTGCTAATGGTGAGGCTATCGACTGACTACACTCAATTTTATTCATTATATATCAATAAAAATTGATCCATGCGTTCTGAATTAGTTCAAGTATTGAATATCGCCGTTCCTAGGACACCTTTATCTCTATTTATTCTATGTTAAAATAGCTGAAAGTCGTGAAGGAGATTTTTTGAAAATTAATTTCTGTTCTTCTTATTGAGCGCAGCTTCAATATTTGTCACATTTGAGAGCGCGATAATCTTGCATCTCGTCAGAATAGTCTTCTTCCACAGAGGTTCGGTATCGGGCTTTGTTTAAGGGCATTTTTGTCATTTACTGTGCTTTCTAGTTGATTTTTCACGAACGAGCTATCTGGAAAATTATTCTGCATTGAAGAAGAATGTCGGTTGATTGACGTTTCCTGAAGTATTAATCCGTGAAGATTTGCAGGTATCACGGCTAATGATCAAAACAGATAAGTGGATGTAAACAACTGGACTCAGGTACCCACATATGTTTTTGTTTGTCACCCCTTGCACACCGTCAAAGATAGAACCTAAAGTTTTGATAGAGAAAATAAGCAGAATACATTACGAAGCAACCCTAATTTTCATGTACGAAAGCCACTGCGCTTAATACTCTGTGAGAGCATCCTAATGTGACCTACCTATAATTTTACTGCACTTTGGTCGCAATACGCTTAGCAAGTGAAAGAATTACTGAGTAGGATCTCCACCAGGCGAGTGAAATCTATTAGTGAGAGTCCTGTCAAACCAAAGCTCGAAGCGTGTTGTGCCAAAGTCGGCAAGCTATCTGCATACCAGTTCAGAAAAAGTCGAGTCGTGCAAAGTGAGCAGTACAAAAGGTAACGAGGTAGGTGGAGCACGAACTTCACTACGTTTTGATAAACTTTGTCGACTTGGAGAGAGGAAGGTTTAAGATTCTAAATTCAACGCCGGCCATATACAGCTATGTATTCTTATTCTAATTGAAACAATTTCAGAATACATCCAGAATAGAATACGTAGCCGGTCGAATGCGGATCTTATCGGTCCAGAGACCATTAGGAAGCCAGATCCCTCATCCAGGATAGGGAGTGGTGTTGTACCTGTCTCATAGGCCAAAAATTGGAAAATAAAGGAGAAGAGTCCAGGGTTCTCGTTCCTTCCAGTAATTCTGAATGAAGAAATCAAAGCTGGCAGCAAAGTTCGATCCTATTGCAAGACCGACAAGAACACTTTATGATGACGCGAGTTGATGGAAATCCATAATCAGTTATTATTAATGATTGCCAAGTACAACTTTGTTTCGAATAAACTAAACAGGCATTTTGCTTCGATGAAATCATATCATTTTGAGTGTTTTACATATTTCCGTCAACGAAAAGGAGCGACAAACCTTAAAGAAATCTGTCGTATCAATTCTACTTGTAATCGGAGTTGTACACAACTACTCTCTGTATCATACCCCAAGGCAGATAGTCTTCTTGTAATCGGTACAGAAAATTCAATCCGCAGAAGTGGATGGGGCATGTATTAGAAGAAAAGTTTCAAATTAAGCGAAATTTCAAAGTTTATGACTTCGAAATCACGAACCTAGTCTGAAGAGGCGCTGTTTGAATCATGGAAACTTAGGCTCCGAAAAGACCTATTAATTTGCAGCACTACAATTGTTCGTCAAACTACATTTTATCCAATAGTGGGTATGGCACAGATAATTTTTTTCCACGTTTGGACCAAAAGCATATATCACGCATACTCACAGTCCATAACTGATCTACTACACAGGTTGTAAATGAAATGAAATCATGAATAGAGGTATCCTGCTGAATATGTGCAGAAATGAGCGCGACCGCGGTGAGGTCATGCGCTTGGTGCTCGATAAATAATTCCGTATGTGCTGACGCTTTACTCGCTATCATCCACAATTCAACATCTGAAATCAGGCTAAATTTTCTTTTGCGTCGTAAGTAGAATAATGCTTGTTTACTGCACTTTGCCATTCACAATAGTCTACGAGTTTACTTATCTGTGCTTGGTGGAGAAACAAACGACTTTTCAAGTAAATACGACTTCTTCTGACACGGAAAGAAAGATTCGGATAACAGAAAAGACCGGCACATACCACTGGTGATGAATTTATCTTACATCATAACCGAATGTGAGCAAAAACAAGAGGGTTACCATCCGATTGATCTCAAAGCCGTCTATGATCCTCAAAATTCACATGCGATATCCAAATTTGGTTTCTAATGTGTTTTCACAGTCCAGCGGATCGTATGACTGAACTTTTCCAAGTTTATCTTCTGAATAGCTTGCTACGTATCAGCAAAACAAATTTTACTGTCGAAGTATCTGCGATCGGATAGACTAGCAAAAACCTGGAGTCTAATTTTGCAGAAGTTGCAGCAAATGCTGATCATGATTCAAGCGCAATACATCCAATCGATTATGATGAACTGACATGTTCCCAAACTCGAAGTATTAACAGCAATAATTGCACTATATACCGCAGCCTCTTGCGGAATAATCTTTATTTTGTTAATCGTATACAACAATCAAGTACACACATACAGAAGTGTTCAGAAAAAAATCAGAAAAGCAATTGCTATTCCCTAAAAATGCACAAATACTATACGGTTCTTTCAAGCCTGATCTAACAAGTTCTTCAAGCGATTCGAACATTCCAACATCTCATGAGCTTGAGAAGAGAATTGGAGCGAAGTGAATACTTCTCATGTTCCACAGGTAGTTCAAGTGCAAAACCGCAATGTCGTACAAGTTTAGCAATAATGATTGAAGAAATGCGAGAGCAGTTTCTCCTTGATGTTCCTTCGATATTGACGGATGCACGGCTGTTATGTCCGGCCTGATATGGCTGGTTAGAACTCCTAAAAAGCCCTTAAATTTCCACAGCAATTCAATTGTAAAGAACTAGAATCACTTTTTTAAGTGATATTTAATAATTCCATTAGCACAAAATTTTCAGACATTGATGTTAATACAACCACACTGTAGGCGTGGATCTTTATATCCTTGAGTAATTCTATTGCCATAGACTTCTGTATGGAAAAGGAGCCCTGTAAGCTGTATTAGATAAGATATACGAACTAATTATTTCAAGTCACAAAAAATGCCATTGGACTACTAGTGACCAACTAACAAGTACTCAGAATTGTTCCCTGCCGGATCAATAATTTCTAAGTAAGTGCTCGTAATCATTATTCAAGCTCAACTGTTGGTGTATGACCAGCTATTCGGAAATAACTCTAAAAACAAATTTCATATGGAAGATGTCATTAAATGTTGGTTCGAATGAGCAGATTGCTGAATCGTGAGACCTTTACTGTCGGATCTGCCATTCTATGCCGCAACATTATTTTCAATCCGATTTTAAGATCCGCCATGCCATTGATTACAGATCTATGCCCGTAGTCCATAAACGCTTCAAATTTTCTGCAATTAGTTGCAATTGAGTCTTAATCAATAGTGCAGAAGCAAATCAAAATATTGCCTGCTTCTCTTT
>JAAUYH010020992.1_pt1 | contig 10632 bp, 11 predicted proteins | sample 7278061 | NCBI WGS metagenome assembly JAAUYH01 (sample SAMN14350203, study PRJNA611818) | marine sediment metagenome | isolation source: surface marine sediment (0.6m) | place: French Polynesia: Moorea | collected 2018-08 | reverse complement strand
CCCAGGTCGTCGTGCATCCGGTTCACAGGGGCCAATGCCCTGCCGGTCACGGCCCAGGCGATTCCCCCGGCGATGAGGGCGAGCAGCGGTGCTCCCCCGAGCAGGATCGTGCGAACCGACGAAACGGCCTGGCGGCTCTGCTCGAGCTCGGAAGCCACGACTACTCGGGCGCCGTCGCCGGCGAGCACGACAGCGGTCCGGAGACGTTCCTCACTGAAGTCTTCGTCGTGGCCGTCGCTGTCGCTGTCCACGAGCACGATGTCCTGATCGGACAGCCCCGATGGCAGCGAGGTGAGGGTCGTGGCATCGGCGGCACCCGCAACGGCCAGCACTGCGCCATCGCCGCCGACGATCACCACCACCTCTTCCTCGCCGACCGTGCCGACCAGCGAGGCCGGGTCGGCGCCGGCGTCGAGCAGGGCGGCCCGATCGCGGGCCTGTTCCACCAGCGTGGCGTCGAACGCCTGTCGCACCTCGCGCCCGACGACGTAGCTGATGAGCAGAACGGCGAGGGCCAGGAGCGCCGCCAAGGCGACGATCGCGCCGGCAGTCGTGCGGAACCGGACCGAGCGGGTGTTGAGCCTCATGAGCCGGCGGCGTCGTCGACGAGACGGTAGCCGGCGCCCCGCACGGTCTCGATCGAGCGGCGGCCGAACGGCTCGTCGATCTTCTTGCGCAGTGACCGTACGTACACCTCGACGATGTTCAGGTCGCCGTCGAAGTGAAGGTCCCAGACCTTCTCGACGATCTCGGTCTTCGACACGACGGCACCGTCCGCCCGCACGAGTTGCTCGAGCACGGCGAACTCGCGGGCGGTCAGATCGAGGTCGGTGCCATTGCGGGCGGCGGCGCGGGTCGCCGGGTCGAGGCGAAGGTCGCCGACGTCCATGATGACGGGTGCCGTGCTCGAGGCCCGGCGCAACAGAGCTCGCAGCCGGGCGAGCAGCACCTCGAACGAGAAGGGCTTGGTGAGGTAGTCGTCGGCGCCGGTGTCGAGCCCCTCGGCCTCGTCGAGCTCGCCCTGTTTGGCGGTGAGCATGAGGATGGGCGTCCAGTTGTCGTCCGCCCGCAGCTCGCGGCACACCTTGTAGCCGTTGAGCCCGGGCAACATGAGGTCGAGAACGATGGCGTCATAGTCGAACTCGCGGGCCAGGTGCAGCCCGTCGGTTCCGGTCGACGCCACGTCGACGGCGAAGCCCTCGGCCTCGAGGCCCCGTTCGAGCGCCTGGGCCATCGGCTCCTCGTCTTCGACGACCAGAATTCGCATCGTCGTCAAACTACGCGACTGCCGCCCGGGCCCGGCGCCGGGCCGGGACCCGCACCGTGCGCCACGCCGTCAGGAACGTGGTGAGGCCGATGAGCCCGGCCAGTCCGAAGCGGAACCACGGCTCACCCGAGTCGGTCCCGGCGGCGATGCCGTGCCACGCCCCCAGCGGCAACATCGCGAAGCTCGCCAGGTGGATCCACTTCCAGAAGCGCCGGGGCAGCCGCCTCATCATCAGCGACGTTCCCTGCACGGCGGCGAGCAGCCACATGGCGACCACGCCGGCCGCGACCTCGACGGGCTTCCACGCCGAAACGAAGGGCACGAGGAGCGCCGCCACGCTGAACTGCACGTAGCTGTCGAGGTAGAGGGCGACGACGTGGATGGCGGTGAAGATCACCGTGAGGCCGCCGAGCCAGCGGTGCATCGCCAAGACGGTGGCACGCCTGGCGATGCCGTCGAAGTACTTGCTGCTGACGAGCAGGCCCCAAACGACCGACGCGAACGCCAGAACGAGAGCAACGATGCCGCCGCTTCGAGCCACGTACCACCAGATCTGTTCGGTCATCTCTGGAACTCCCGGATCGGGCCGCGTTCGAGGCGGCGACCAGCGGCGTCGGTGGCGATCACCGTGAAGTCGCCGTCGAGGCGGAACAGCAGACCGGGGGCGCCGGCGGCAATCGCGGTGGCGATCCACTCGGCGTCGGTCGCCCGTCCGGCCACCACCGTCACCGCCGCCGGGGGTTTCTCGGTGGGACGGCGGTTGCGGGGGTCGATGAGGTGGTGGGCCCACCCGGAGTCGGTCAGCCAGCGGCGCCGGGCGGGCGTCGAGGTGGCGACTCCGCCTCTATCGAGAACGAGCACCTCGTTCGGCACTCCGGCCACCGGATCGCCAACCTCGATCACCCAGCCCGAGCCGTGCGGCCCGGCGCCGTCGCAGCGGAGGTCGCCACCGATACTGACCAGGGCGCCGTCGACGCCGGGACGGGCGAGCAGTTCAGCCACCACGATGTCGGCGGCCAGGCCCTTGCCCAGTCCGCCCGCATCGAGCCCGAGCCCGGCCGGAAGCCGGACGCAGCCGCCAGGGTCCACCTCGACCTCGGCCAGATCTGCATTCGGAGTGGGCTCGGTTCGCCAAACTCCAATGGTGCTGGGCAACTCGGAGAACGGGCGGTCGTAGCCCGCGGCGATCACCGCCGCGCCGACCGAGGGGTCGAACCGGCCACCCGAGTGTTGCCAAGCAGCAACCAGCTCGGTCACCAATCGCACGGTCTCGGGACTCACCGAGAGCCATTCCCCGCTATCGGCGTTCAGCCGACTCAGCTCACTCTCGGACCGGAAACGGCTCCAGAGGCGTTCGAGCTCGCCGATGCGCCGCAGGGCGTCACGAGAGGCTTCGAAGACCTCGGTCGTGCCGCCCACGACGATGACGTGGGCGTAGGTGCCCATCCCTGACGCCCGACGCTCGGCGACGACCGCGGGGCTTTCGACGACCGCCATTCAGCTTCCCTCCGATCGGGCCACCGGCGTCGTGTTCACGCCGGCGTCGGCCGGCGTAGCGCCCTTGATGACGATCACGTCCCGGGTCCCGGACGGTGCGGAATCGTTTTCGGACACGCCGGTGGCGACCGGGGCCGGCTGGACGATGACGGGTGTCGGGTTGACCTCGATCACTACGTCGTTCTGGCTCGTGCCCGCCAGCACGGCGATGAGGCCGATGCCGAGCGAGACGCTTCCGGCCGCCGCCAGGATGCGACCGGGCGACGGTCCACCGACCGCAGCCGGTGCGCCGGCCGACCGCGGGGCGGCCCGCTGACGCACCGACTCCGGGATGCGGGGTTTCGAGGTTCGATCCTCCGACGATTCGGCGCGGTCGGGAGCCGAAGCGGGTTGGTCAGTCATCGCCCTCCTCCTCACCCTCTTCGTAATCCTCGTCCTCGTAGTCCTCGTACTCGTCTTCCTCGTCGTCGTCTTCGTACTCCTCGTAGTCGGCCTCGTCGTGCTCGTACTCGTCGTGATCCTCGTACTCCTCTTCCTCGTACTCGGCGTACTCACCGGCCTCGGACTCGGTGTACTCACCGGCCTCGGACTCGGCGAACTCACCGGCCGGTTCGGTGGTTACGGGGTCGGACTCCACGAGCGTCGGCTCGCCGTCGGCCAGCGCCATGCCGGCTCCGACGGTGGTGGCTCCGACCATCAGCACTCCGGCGATGGCGGCGGCGATTGACTTGGTATTCATGGCAACTCCTCCTCATGGGAATTGGTTGGGGGGTTGCCGATGAAGATGACGGAGCGAACCTGAAGCTCCGCTGAAGCCCGCACGGCAGCAGTGTGGTGCTACCGTTCGCCCTCGATGTCAACGCATCTGCCAGTGGGGTTCCGCCGTGGCCTCACTTGACGACTTCCTCGCCGAGGCCCGGTCGGGTCTCACACGAGTCGAACCGCACGAGCTCGCTGAGGCCCTCGCCACTGGCGCGCTCGTGGTCGACATCCGAGACTCCGCCGACCGGATGATCGAGGGCACGATTCCGGGCAGCATCGCCATTGCCCGCTCGGTACTCGAGTGGCGACTGGCGCCCACCAGCGCCCACCGGAGCCACGATCTCGACGCCGACTCGCTGGTGGTACTCGTCTGCAACGAGGGCTACTCGTCGGTCCTGGCCGCCGCGACGTTGCAGCAACTCGGATTGCGGGCGGCGACGGACCTGGCCGGCGGTTACCGGGCGTGGCGGGACCATGTCGACGGAACAGCCGTCGGGGCGGGCGATTCGCCCGTCAGTCGGGGCGGTTCTGCACGTACTGGTAGCCGAACCGGCCCTTGACGCACAGGTTGCCATGGGTGACCGAGTGGTCGTCGGGCGAGGTGACCTTCACGATCGAGTTGTCTTGCACGTGCAGCTCGAGGTTGCAGCCCACGCCACAGTACGAGCACACGGTGCGGGTGACCGTCTGGTCCTCGGGTCGCCAGTCGGCCATCTTGCGCAGGTCGAACTCGGTCTTGAACTGCAGGGCGTTCGTCGGGCACACGGCGATGCAGTTGCCGCAGTAGACGCAGGCCGAGTCGGGAAGCGTGACGTCGAACTCGGTACTGATTCGGTTGTCGAATCCCCGGCCCGACATGGCGATCGCAAAGGTCCACTGGGCGTCCTCGCCGCACGCTTCGACGCACTTGTAGCAGAGCACGCACCGGTCGTAGGCCCGGATGTACAGGTCGTCCTGAACCTTTACCTCGTCCGTCATTCGTTCGGTCGAGTCGGCCGGATACCGGTCGACGTCGGCGCCGTAGTCGTTCATCCATCCGACGATGTCGTCGGCCTGGCTCACGTCGGCCGACGTGGCGAGGAACTCGAGCACGAGCTTGCGGCTGTGGTCGACCCGGTCGGTGTCGGTGCGCACGACCATGCCGTCTTCGGCCGGCCGCGAGCACGATGGCACGAGCGTGCGGCTGCCCTCGAGCTCGACCACACATACCCGGCAGGCGTTGACGGGCGTGACGGTAGGGCCGTAGCAGATCGTGGGCGTGTCGACGCCCGCGGCGTTGCAGGCGTCGAGGATGGTCTGGCCCTCGGCCACCGACACCTCGGCTCCGTCGATCGTCAGGTTGACCAGCGCCGGCTCCGAGGGGGCATGTCCGCCGAGGGCGGACGTGTGATTGTCGATGGTCATGAGGCACCGCCGATGAGGCCGAGGTCGAACGCCGACAGGACCGCGCCCGATGCGGTGTGACCGAGGCCGCAGATCGAGGCGTCGGCCATGACCTGGGCGAAGTCGTCGATGAGAGCCCGTTCGGCCGCCCCGTCACCACCGTTGCGGATGCGCAGCAGCGCCTCTCCCTGCCGGACGGTGCCCACCCGGCACGGTACGCACTGGCCGCAGCTCTCGTCGCGGAAGAAGCGGGCGATGCGGGCGGTGAAGTCGTCGAAGTCGACCGTGTTGTTCAGCACCATCACCACGCCCGAGCCGAGCGAGAAGCCGTTCTCGCGGCTGGCCTCGATCGTGAGGGGTACGTCGAGCATGTCCATGCCGATGAACGACCCGGCCGCCCCACCCATGAGTACCGCCCTCGGGTCACCGACGGTCCCACCGGCGAGGTCGAGCAGGTTGCGGAGCGTGGCACCGTAGGTGACTTCGTAGACGCCAGGGCGGGCTACGTGCCCCGACAGGCAGAACAGCTTGGTGCCCGTCGAGCTGCCCCCGCCCTGGTCGGCGAACGCCTCGCCGCCGATGAGCAAGATCTGGTTGACGTTGACCATCGTCTCGACGTTGTTGATGGCCGTCGGCCGTCCGAACAAGCCGTTCGTCGTCGGGAACGGCGGCTTGTTGCGCGGCTCGCCCCGGTAACCCTCGATCGATTCCAGCAGCGCCGTCTCCTCGCCGCAGATGTAGGCGCCCGCACCGATGCGCAGCTCGATGTCGAAGCGGAAGCCGTTCCCCCCGACGTCGTCGCCGAGCATGCCCCGGCTCCGAGCCTCGGCGATCGCACTGCGCAGGCTGCGGGTGGCCTCGGGGTACTCGCCCCGGATGTAGATCCAGCCCTGCTCGGCGCCCATGGCGTAGCCGCCGATCGTCATCGCTTCGATGAGGGCGAACGGGTCGTGTTCCATGATGACCCGATCCTTGAACGTGCCCGGCTCGGACTCGTCGGCGTTGACGACGAGGTGGCGGGGGCCGGCCTCGCGGGCGACCGCCGACCACTTGAACCCGGTCGGGAAGGCGGCCCCGCCCCGTCCGGTCAGCCCGGAGTCGCCGACGTGGGCGATGACCTGCTCGGGCGTCATCTCGACCGCCTTGGTCAACGCCTCGTAGCCGCCCGCCGACACGTAGCCGTCGTAGTCGCCGACCGCAGAGTCGAAGACGCGGCGCAGCAGCGTCAGGTCGTCGACCGGCTGGTGGACGGGCGGTTCGGGAAGGGGCATGGCGCCGGCCAGGGCCGCGTCGACCTTGGCAGCGGTCGCGCTGCGCACGCTCACGTGGGCCTGGCCGGTGCGCTGCACGAACGCCGCCGGAGCCTGCTCACACAGTCCGAGGCACGGGCTGCCGTGCACGTCCTTGCCCTGAGCCCGGAGCTCTTCGACCAGCTCTACCCCACCCTGGATACGACACGCCGTGTCGTCGCACACGTGCACCACGTCGGGCGAAGCGTCGGGTTCGAACCGGAACAGCTCGTAGAAGCTGGCGACGCCGAAGATCTCGGCCGGCGGCACCTGAAGAGCCTCGGCGATGGCGTTGACCCCACCTTCGCTGATGTGGCCGATGGCATCGCGCAGGGCGTGCAGGACGGGCAGCACCAGATGACGACGGTTGAAGATGCGCTCCTGACCCGAGCGGGCGATGCGGTCGCCGTCGAAGGTGAGCACCGGGCCCATGGCATCGAAGGTGATGAGGCCCGGGCTCTGGAGGGCGATGGCATCCTCGACGGCGTTGCGCTCGGCGTCGGTGGGCCGAGCGTCGGTGACGGCGAGCTCAGGCATGCACTGCCGCCTTGGGCCGCACGTTGATGGCAGTGGCCTTGAACTCGGCCGTGCCCGACAGTTTGTCCCACACCTCGTTGGTCAGCTGGTTGACGTCGGTCGTGTCGGCGAAGTGGAAGGTGGTGAAGCACAGGCCCTCGGGCAGGTCCTTCTCGACGCGAACCGTCATGTCGATCGTCGCCCGGCGTGACGACACTTCGACCCGATCGCCGTCGACCAGGCCGAGGCGGTTCGCGTCGGCCGGAGCCATGTCGAGCGTGTCGCCGCTGCGGATCGGCGAGGCGAAGCCGTCGCTCTGCACGCCGGTGTTGTAACTGTCGAGCACCCGGCCGGTGGTGAGCATCAGCGGGTAGTCGTCGGAGAGCTCGTCGGCGGGCGGGATCCACTGGTTGACCGTGAACGGGGCCGGGTCGCGCCCCTCCAGATCGTCGGCCCACAGCCAGCCATGCAGGAACAGGCTGCCGGGATGATCCTCGGTCGGGCACGGCCACTGGAGGCCGCCGTGCTTCTCGAGCCGCTCCCAGCTCATGCCGCCGTGCATGGGCGAGATCGTGCGCAGCTCGTCCCACATCTCCTGGGGCGACGGGTTGCCCCACCCCGGAGCCATACGGTCTGCGATCAGGTTGATGATCTCGAGATCGTCCTTGGCTTCACCAGGCGGGTCGAGCGCCTTGCGGCACAGCTGAACCCGGCGCTCGCTGCTCGTGACCGTGCCCTCGGTCTCGGCCCAGCCGGCCGACGCGGGCAGAACCACGTCGGCGAGCTCGGCGGTGCGGGTCAGGAAGATGTCCTGCACGACCATGAAATCGAGGCCCTCGAGCAGCTTGCGGGCGTGGTTGATGTCGGCCTCGCTGTCGGCCGGGTTCTCGCCGATCACGTAGAGAGTCGTCAGCTCGCCCGCCTCCATCGCCTCGAACATGAGGGTGAGGTGCTTGCCGGGCGTGGCCGGAATCGTGCAGTCCCACGCCGTCTCGAACTTGGCGCGGAGCTCGTCGTTCGCGACGTCTTGGAAACCGGTGAGCTTGTTGGGCAGTGCACCCATGTCGCCGCCGCCCTGCACGTTGTTCTGCCCCCGCACGGGCACGAGGCCCGAGCCGTAGCGGCCGACGTGACCGGTGAGCAGCGACAGGTTGCACAGAGCCATCACGTTCTCTGCGCCGGTCTGGTGCTCGGTGATACCGAGGGTCCAGCACAGCTGGGCGCTGTCGGCGGTGGCGTAGGCCTCGGCCAGCTCGGCGATGGCGTACTCGGGCAGGCCGGTCACCTCGGAGGTGTGGGCGAGCGTCCATTCCTGGATCGACTCGACGTAGGCGTCGAAGCCCCGGGTGCTGTGCGCGATGAACGCGTCGTTCTGCAGACCGTTGTCGACGATGTACTTGCCGATGCCGTTGGCCAGGGCGATGTCGGTACCGACGTTCAGGCCCAGCCACAGGTCGGCGAACTTGGCCGTGTTGGAGCGGCGGGGGTCGACGCAGTACATCTTGGCGCCGTTGCGGATGCCGGCGAGCGCGTGGTGGAAGAAGATGGGGTGGGCCTCACGGGCGTTGCTGCCCCACATGACGATGAGGTCGGTGGTCTCGATCTCCTCGTACGACGAGGTTCCGCCACCGGCTCCGAAGACTGTCGCCAGACCGACGACCGAGGGAGCGTGTCAAGTTCGATTGCAGGAGTCGATGTTGTTCGACCCCATGACCATGCGGGCGAACTTCTGCGCCGCATAGTTCATCTCGTTCGTGCTCTTGGAGCAGCTGAACATGCCGTAGCTCGTCTCCCCCGTCGGGCGGGCGGCCTCGAAGGCCTCGACGACCCGGTCGAGGGCCTCGTCCCAGCTGGCTTCGACGAGCTCACCGTCCTTGCGGACAAGAGGCGTGGTCAGTCGTGTTCGGGGCATCGTTGCCTTTCGGGTGGGTCCGACTACCGGCCCCACAGGGTACTCGACACCCCGCCGGGCGTATGGGCCAGATCGGTCGGTGGCCGGACCGCCGATTCCTGCTAGACCTCGGAGATGCGCTGGTCCCGAATGTTCATTCCGACGTTGCGCGACGCCCCCGGCGACGCCGAGGCCGTCAGCCATCAGCTCCTCGTGCGTGGCGGCTTCGTCCGCCAGCTCCACGCTGGTCACTATTCGATGCTTCCTCTGGGCTGGAAGGTCCACGAGAAGGTCGCTCAGATCATCCGCGAGGAGATGAACACGATCGGGGGGCAGGAGTTCCTGCTGCCCGCCATGCACCCGACCTCCCTGTGGGAGACGTCGGGGCGCTTGCCGGTCATGGGTGAGGAGATGTTCCGCCTGCAGGACCGGTCGGGCGCCGGTGTCGTCCTGGGAATGACCCACGAGGAGGTGTTCGCCTCGATAGCCACCGAGGTCGCCTCCTATCGAGCTCTCCCCCAGATCTGGTATCAGATCCAGTGGAAGTTCCGGGACGAGCCCCGGCCCAAGGCGGGCCTGTTGCGGGTCAAAGAGTTCGCGATGAAGGACAGCTACAGCCTCGACGTCGATTGGGATGGCCTCGACAAGAGCTTCGACCTGCACCACGAGGCCTACACCACGATCTTCGCCCGCCTCGGTCTCGACGCCATGCCGGTCGAGGCGTCGTCGGGGGCGATGGGTGGCAGCGGCTCGATCGAGTTCATGGTCGACTCGCCCGCCGGTGAAGACGACGTGGTCCGCTGCCCCACGGGCGACTACCGGGCCAACGTCGAGCGGTCGCAGGCCGCTCTGGCCCCCATCGCGGACGACCCGGGACCGGACAACCCAGAACGCTTCCCTACGCCCGGCATCAGAACGATCGCGGCGTTGGAGGAGGCCGGCGCCCCGGCCGATCGCCAGATCAAGACGATGGTCATGGTCATCGACGGCGGCGTGACGCTCGCCCTGTTGAGGGGTGACCACCAGCTCAACATGCAGAAGCTCCATGACTCGACGGGCGGTGCCGACATTCGCCCGGCGACGGCCGAGGAGACGGTCGAACACCTCGGGGCGAACCCCGGATCGCTGGGCGCAGTGGGCGTCGATTCCTCGATCCGCATCATCGCCGACCATGCCCTCACGGGCCGGACCGACATGACCACGGGCGCCAACGAGGACGACTGGCACCTGCGCGGCGTCGACGTGAGCCGCGACATCGCGGTCGACGACTACGCCGACCTGCGCGCCGTCGAGGCGGGCGAACCGTGCATCAACTGCGGCACTCCGCTCGAAGTGGTTAGAGCGATCGAGGTCGGCCACATCTTCAAGCTGGGCACGGAGTACAGCGAGGCCCTGGGGGCTCGGGTGCTCGATGGCGACGGCGAGCTGCGGCCCATCGTGATGGGCAGCTACGGCATCGGCGTGGGTCGCAACATGGCCGCTATCGCCGAGACCCACAACGACGACAAGGGCCTGGTCTGGCCGCTCCCGGTCGCTCCCTTCGAGGTGGTGATCACGGTGATGAAGGTCGATGACGAGGACACGGTCCATGCCGCGGAGAACCTCTACACGGACCTGCTCGCCGCGGGCGTCGATGTACTGATCGACGACCGCGACGCCCGGGCCGGGGTGAAGTTCGCCGACGCCGAGCTGATCGGCATCCCCCACCGCCTCACCGTCGGCCCGAGAGGCCTGGCGAACGGCGTCATCGAGCACACGGTGCGGGCGAGCATGCACACCGAGGAGATCCCCCTCGCCGAAGCGGCCAGCCTGATCTCCGACGCAGCAATCGAAAGCAGATAGCCCGGCGCTGCGCGCCTCCAGGGCTCGGATCCGTCGGCCTCCGGCCTCCTCGACCTCGCGCCTGCCGCCTGGCGGCACTTCCGCCCGCCGCTACAGCCGGCGGACTTGCGCGCAAAGGTGCCAGGCACCCTTCGGGGCAGGGCGGAGCGAGCCTGCGGCGAGCGACCAAGTCGACTTCCGCGGAT
>JAAUYH010006833.1_pt1 | contig 10632 bp, 6 predicted proteins | sample 7278061 | NCBI WGS metagenome assembly JAAUYH01 (sample SAMN14350203, study PRJNA611818) | marine sediment metagenome | isolation source: surface marine sediment (0.6m) | place: French Polynesia: Moorea | collected 2018-08 | reverse complement strand
TGGTAAATCCTGATTATGGGAGTCAGACATTACCCTCAAAATTATTTAGCTATATAAGTTTAGGTTAGCAAGAATCCCCAGAGAATCCCCAGAGAAATAATATCGTTTTACTTTGCTAATCTACAAACTAAAGAGAGACAAAAAAGTCCTCAATCGTATTGGGAGATTCAGGAATTTCACCGTTAGGGAGCCAGAATTGATCCGCCCCTGAGTTATCGTTGATGCTATTACCACCATCAGTAAGGGTAAAGATGCGATCGCCTTCTCTTAAGGTAATGATATCGTTACTGCCTCCTGCATAGATACGATTGCTACCATCGCCAGTAGAAAGATCGAGCAGATCGTCACCTTCACCTGGAAACACTAAGCCCTTACTACCAGTAAGTTCGATTTCCTCAGTTTCCATAGTCCCGAAAAAGGTGTTAAATTCAGAATCTTCATGGAGATCGGTAACATCAATTTGATAAATGCTTACCGTACCACTTACTTCATTGGATACGGTTAATAGAGGTTCGCCGTTGGGACTATCTTCGGCAGAGATAAATTGTAAGTCTTCGGGGGCGAGATCTAAAGCGTCTTTTGTCTCTTCATCGATGGGGTTGACATATTGGATAAATTCTGCATCAGCAGGATCGCTAATGTCATAAACCATTATTCCGCCCGTTCTTTCTAAACCAACAAAGGCATAGAATTTGTCTTCGATTTCACCGATTACCACACCTTCGGGTTCTGCACCTTTAGCATCGCTGCGGCTATCAAAAGAATCAATCGTTCCATTGGAGTTAAATAATTCGGGTACTTGTTCGGCAGTAATTTGGGCAAATGCGTCCCCACTATCAAATACTAAGTTGCCGTTGGCATCGCGGATACTAAAGGAACGTCCGCCATAGGATACTAAGCGGTCATAATCTCCATCTCCGTCGATGTCTCCATCGATGGTAGATACCTCTAACCGTCCGAGTTCATCTTCGGCTTGTAGTTCCTCTGCATTGGGGAAAGCATCGGGGTCTAATTCTAAATCTTCAAGGCGTTCGTCTTCGTCTCTAGCATCCCCTTCGTTAGCAGTAACGTAATATACTGCGCCGTCTACTTCATAAGCTGCGATCGCATCGGGTTGATACAAGCCATAAACGGGTTGGTTACCAATATCAATCCCGTCTTTATCGCTAGCATCTAAACCATTAGAACCCTTAAACTCAATGATGCCCAAGACAGTTTGAGTGGGATCGGGGTTAAAAGGAACAGAACCATCTACGGCTATTTCTTCATCCAACAAACCAAAATCATTATCGTTGATGACTGCCAGGGAACCATCATCCAATAATGCCAAACCTTCGGGCTTATCTCCTGCGGTGTAACCGATAGAAGGCAGGTTTAAGACTTGAGTTTTAGTTACAGGCTGAATACCCATCACTGCCAACTCATCGGCAGTCATACTTTCTAAAGCAGTATCTTCTCCCGTAGCGGTAGATAACTCCGTACCGAGAATGTTAGTGGCAGCCGTTAAATCTACTTCAAAGATAAACTTCTGGGCATCCCTACCAGTAGCCGAATCTCTCTCAATAACGTAAAACTTACCGTCTCCTGCATAGACAGCATCGCCGATTTTATCTACTCCTGGGGAACCTGCCAGAAAATATACATATTCCCCTACTGCTTCCCCTGTAGCGGGATCTACCTCTAAAATCCGCAGTACTTGGGAATTGCGGGAATTAAAATCGCTTTTCTCGTCTAATGCGTCTGCTTCTGTGTTGCTAACATCGGGATTATCAATGGGACTTTGAATAAAGGCATACAAGTTACCATTGTCGGTATTTAATGCCATCCCCTCAAAACCGCGATTACCGCGACGTTGGGCATATACTGCGGGTAGGGTTTCCGTACCAAATGCCCCCTCCAGATTGCCTACAGATGCCGCAGTACCCTGGGGAATAAAGCGATCGATTAAGACCCCATTAGTATCAAAATGATAAATTGCAGGGCGATATTCAGACGCTAGCCAAAAACTACCGTCTGGGGCAACTAAAACCGATTCTAGATCCGCGCCAAAAGGATCGTTCTCCAAGGGTTCGCCATTGAGATCTACAGGTACTTCATCGGTATAAGCCGAACCAGCATCCCCTGCTTGTAAGTTGGGCAAACCAGTCAGGGGAGTTCCATCTTCTCTAGTTAAAGGAATTTCTTCGGTAATTGTAAATTCACCTGTTTCTCGATCTAGAGTAAAACGAATTAACTTGGGTTGGTAATCTGGCAGAGGAAATGGTCTTTCTTTTTCACCGTCTCCATCTACATCGGTAGGTTCGCCATTAGGTCCGCGATCGGGTGTGGCGATAAACTGTAGTAAATTATCCTCGGTTTTTCCTTCGTAATATAGTCCCGACATTCCCCCCAACAGGATTTCTTGTCCTGCGGGAGTTGTACCTAAAACTTCCCCGCTTAAGTCCCAAGTGTAGTTAGTAACTTGGGGCAAACCGCGACTGTAATCTTTTAACCCCAAAGGTTGAATATCGCTAACTTCTCCTGCTTCTAAATCCACTACGGCGATCGCATTATTTTCTTGCAGCGAGACAAACGCCTGAGTACTATCGGGACTTACGGTAATGTATTCTGGTTCGGCATCATTGGCAAAGGTTTCTCCAGGGAAAATTCTGACACCTCTACCTATTAATTCTGCTTCCTGTCCGTTATAAGCAGTAAAGTCAGCAGTAGTTAGGCTGGCATTTTCTACTTCCCCAGAAATATCAATAATACTAATTGAACCTTCAGGATTGTTAGTAGGATCGTCTTCATCGGGTTCGCCTTCGTTAGCTACTAAAATCTTTGTGCCATCGGGGGTGAATGTAACCATGTCGGGTAAAGCCCCTACAGTAACTTGGTTTAAGATTTCCCCTTCTGTATCGAAAAACACAATACTACCGGGATCTTGTGCCGATTCTCCTTCAATGGCTGCTGCCACTATACCATTTTTGATGGCAATACTATTAATTCCCCCTCCAAATTCTTCAATAGAAATGGCTGAAGTAAAAGTAGGCTGAGTTGGATCCCTAAGAGCTAAAATATCAATCGTACTGTTAGCACCATTAATTACCCATAAATTTTGGCTTTGAGGATCGTAAGCGGTGATTTCCGCTGCCCCTTCATCAAAAATACCCGAATCGTAGCGACCAATTTGAGTTGATTCAACAGAATTATTCATGTAAATTTGAGATAGAAATTTTGACTTTAGTTGATTGGCAATTTTTTTAAGTATCAACAATTAATTGATATCGAATAATTCTTAGCCAAGTAAAATAATTTTTAACTGGTAAATATAGTTATTTAGTTACGACTAATTAACTCAAGGTATTAAATATCAAAATAGTTTAAGTTGTTCGACAAGGGAGCAAGTCATTGAATTGAGAAAGTTTAAAATCAATTCTTTACTTTTGGCGATATATCAACTAAAATATCGTCGATCTATTTACCTCGAAAAAATAATAGTCAACTATAAAAAAATAGTCCATTAATAAAGATATCAGTTATAAGTAAATTAAAGTTAAATCAATGATTAAGAAAAAGTTATCCACCTACTACTTTTTTCTTAACAAACAGCGATCGCTTTATGAATAAGTTAAGTTTTTTGAATTTTATTAATGGTAGTTTTGGATACAAAGTATTGGCTAAAAGAATTATTGTAAATAGATATAACTGTAAATTATCAATTATTTTCAATCAATTTCTATGGTTTAATTGCAGTTAATTGTAGTTTTTGCCTCAATTATAACTACTTTGTCTTTTTTAAATAATATCCTCAATTATCTTTAAATTATTAATTACCAATTCTTAATGCGATCGTGAAAACCTAAATAACGGGAATAATTAGTATTTCCTCAATTTAAGCGATTTTAAAGAATTACATCATGACTAATCAACTAGCTGGTTTTGCTTCTTTACCAGCAGATACTTTTGCTGAGGGTACTCCTGCGGGGGGTAATGACGGCGAAGGTAATCCCATAGATGCCAATGGACGCACAGGTCCTTTTGAGGGGCAACCAGTCCAGGGTTTTAGTGGGGTACAGTTTGCCCCAGGTAATACTGGGGCATTTTGGTTTTTATCGGATAATGGCTTTGGGGCGCAAGAAAATAGTACCGATTATTTATGACGAAAATGGCGATATTTGGGTAGGGGATGAATTTGGTCCTTATTTATTACACTTCAACTCTGATGGGGAGTTATTAGAAGCACCCATACCTACACCAAATATTACTAATTTAAACACCCTTAACGGACAAGACCCTTTAGTTATCGCTCATCGTGGGGCAAGTGGTTTATTACCCGAACATACCCTAGAAGCCTACAGAGTTGCGATCGCTCAGGGAGCAGATTTTATCGAACCAGATTTGGTGACTACTAAAGATGGAGTCTTAATTGCTCGTCACGAACCCCTATTAGATGACACCACTAATGTGGCAGAGGTTTTCGGCGAAGAAAGAATATCTACTAAGCTTCTCGATGGCGAAGAGGTAACGGGCTATTTTGCCGAAGACTTTACCCTGGCAGAAATCAAGCAATTACGGGCAGTACAGTCTCGCGATTTTCGTTCTGATGAATTTGATGGGGCTTTTGAAATTCCTACTTTTGAAGAGGTTATTCAACTGGTTCAAGAGACGGAAACAGAAACAGGGGTAAAAGTGGGCATCTATCCCGAAACTAAGCATCCCACCTTTTTTGACCAGCAGGGTTTATCTCTAGAACAACCTCTGATTCAAACCCTCAAAGATACTGATTTTACCGACCCCGAGCGCATTTTTATCCAATCCTTTGAATTTCAAAATCTGATCGAACTTCAGGGAATCTTAGATGCCGAGGGTTTGGGCGATATTCCTTTAGTGCAACTTTACGGGAATACTACAGAAGATGCCAGTCCCGATGATGGTTTTTCCGTTCCCTACGATATTCGTTATAACATCGAACAGGGTAATGATTTGGCTGCAATTTACGGTCAAGACTTCGTGGATGCCGTTGAAAACGGTTTATCGGCAAATACTACCTATCGCGATTTAGATAGTGCCGAATTTCTGCAAATTATTAGCGATAAGTATGCTGAAGGTGCTGGTCCTTGGAAAAATAATATTTTACTCCGAGAAGAGGTGGAAGAACCAGTAGATGCCGATGGTGACGGTGAAGCGGAAATTACGACTCAGTTAACAGGAGAAGTAACTTCTTTTGTCGGTGATGCCCATGCTGTTGGCTTGCAGGTTCATCCTTATACCCATCGCAACGAAGAACGTTTTTTAACCTTAGATGGTTCGGGCAATCCTCAAACCCCAGAAGAGGAAATTCAACAATACATCGAAGTCGGCTTTGATGGCTTTTTTACTGACTTTCCTGCAACTGGCGTAGCGGTAGTAGATTCCGTGACTGGCGAATTTGTGCGATCGCCCCAAAATCCCGATTTAGGAGATGACCTGGCTAATTTAGCTCGTTCTCAAGGTTTTGAAGGCATGGCGTTTAGTCCAGATCGTTCTACTCTTTATACTCTTTTAGAAGGAACGGTTGATGGCGATCCTGAAAATGCTTTACGCATCTATAAATTTGATGTTGAATCAGCTTCCTTTAATGGTTTAGTGGGCTACTATCCCACTACCGATGGTAATCCCATTGGCGACTTTACTCCCATCAACGACAATGAGTTTCTGGTTATCGAAAGAGATAACAACGAGGGAGAAGAAGCGGAATTCAAAAAGATCTTCAAAATCGATCTTTCCCAAGTAGATGAAAACGGTTTTGTAGAAAAAACAGAAGTGGAAATTGACTATTACCGCCCCGAATTAGCGGGGACAGCAGTGGATACTGATGGAGATGATAGCATCCAAGATGAAATCGGCTATGATGAACAAGGATTTGCCACTCAGGTTCAACAGGATGCCCTCGGAGCAGCAGTAGGAGCTTTCCGCTTCTCCCGTCCCGAGGACGTGGCTACTAATCCCCAGGATGGAACTCAGGCAGTATTGTCTTCTACTGGACGCAGTAGTATCTTCCCCAGTGACAATTGGGGTACTACCTACAAAATTGATGTTAATTTCGGCAAATCTGGCGACCCCCTCACTGGTCAAATTGACATTCTTTATGATGGTGATGATGCTGGTGCTGGTCAGTTTGCAGGATCTGATTTTGGTCTGCGTAGCCCTGATAACCTAGATTGGGCTGATGATGGTCACATTTACATTCAAGAAGACCGTTCTACTGAACCCAAAGAATTATTTGGTAGCGAGTCTGGCGAGGAGACATCAATTTGGAAGCTGGAACCGAACTCTGGTCAACTAACTCGCGTTGCCCAAATAGATCGTTCTGCTGTTCCCGAAGGTCAAACTGATTCTAAACCTGACGATCTGGGTAACTGGGAGTCTTCTGGTATTTTAGATGTTTCTAGCTTATTTGGTGCAGACCCAGGGGAACTATTTATCTTTGATGTACAGGCTCATAGTCTTACTGATGGTCGTATCGGCGGAGCTGAAAATCTAGTTGAAGGTGGTCAACTAGCCTTCTTAGCTACTGAAACACTTTAGGAAAGCCTTGGTACATTATTAAACTGCGAGTCCCTTACCAACTTTTAGAGCGATCGCTATCAGCTTCTGACTCGCCTAGCTAAAAAGGCGATCGCCTCATCTGAATTCAAGTAGAGTTGGGGGACGTTATTGAGGCTCAGAATCCAGCGTGAGTCTGCTGTTGCAGTTAATTTCCAAATTGCTCCTTGTTGCTGCGGTAAAATCTGCCAGTCGCTTTGTTCGTTTAGATAATAGGGAAATCCCCTACTTTTTGCCTCATTTAAGACTTGTTCTACCATCAACTATTTTGCCGATATTGTTGTTTATATATTCAGTTGGGACATAACCTCACAATCATGTCACAAAATCACGACATAATGAGTATCAATGCTATATATATAAAAAGAATATGTACAAATCCATTGAATACTAAGATTTATTCGCCCACAAACCACAGTCAAAATTAAGTTCTGGTAAGTTTTTGATTAAGATTGGGCTAAAAACCAAGTTTTGGCGTTTGCTCGTGATATTCTGTCCGTAGTCGGGCATCATTGGCTGGCAAAACCATGAGTAATTGGTATGAATTAAAGTCTGCCGAGGTTCTGCAACAACTTGGTAGTGATGCTTCGTTCGGTTTGAACAACATAGAAGCAGCATATCGTCTAGGAGAGCAAGGTCTTAATGAGTTACAGGAGCATGGTAGCAAAAATCCCTGGTTAATCCTCTGGGAGCAGTTGATTGCTCCCCTGGTGGTTATTCTGATCGTGGCAGCTGTAGTTTCAGCCTTCTTGGGGGATTATAAAGAGGCAATAATTATCTCAATCATTGTTGTACTCAATGCCCTACTAGGATTTAGTCAAGAATATCAGGCTGAAAAAGCAATGGCTGCCCTCAAAGCCCTGGCTGTACCAATAGTTAAGGTGCGTCGTGAGGGTCATTGGCAAGAACTTGCTGCTCCCGAACTAGTGGTGGGAGATATTGTGAGGTTGGAAGCAGGTAATTTAGTGCCAGCGGATATCAGGTTGCTGGAGGTAGCTAACCTCAGAACTCAAGAATCTTCCCTGACGGGAGAATCCGAGCCAGTGGACAAAGTATCTTCACCCCTCATCGGTAACAATTTAGCCCTCGGCGATCGCCGTAATATGGCTTACATGGGAACTACGGTAGTTTATGGGCGCGCTCAAGGAATTGTAACGGCAACGGGGATGAATACGGAATTGGGCAAAATTGCCACTATGCTGCAAGCAGTATCTTCTGGCTTAACACCCCTGCAACAACGTTTAGAGCAATTGGGAAAAGGCTTGGTAGCTGCAACTTTAGCCCTGGTGTTAATTATCTTTGTCTTAGGTTTGGTACGGGGAGAAGAACTCAAGTTAATGTTTCTCACCGCCGTCAGTATCGCGGTAGCGGCAGTACCTGAAGGCTTACCAGCAGTAGTGACCATTGCTCTGGCTCTCGGCTCGCAACGAATGTTGAAACGGGGAGCGTTAATCCGCAAGCTACCAGCGGTGGAAACTCTAGGTTCAGTAACTACTATTTGCGCCGATAAAACTGGCACTTTGACCGAAAATCGCATGACAGTTTCGGTTCTCGATGTGGTCGGTCGTCGCCTCGACCTTACCTCTTATCTATCCAAAGCTTCCCCCTGGCTAGATGCCAGGGAAGAACAACCTTCTCTACTGAGCGATCGCCCAGAACTAGCATTACTTTTAACGGTCAGTGCCTTGTGTAACGATGCTCAACTAGAAGCAATTCCAGGTCGTTCCCACTGCTTTCAGATTGTGGGAGAACCTACCGAAGGGGCGTTAGTGATGGCTGCTGCTCATTTAGGATTGTGGAAAGCAGAATTAGAGCCTTCTTTCCCGCGATTGGCTGAAGTTCCTTTCGATGCCCAACGCAGGCGCATGACGACCATCCATCAGTTTCCTCCCAGTTCGTCTCAATTACCTTCATCCCTGCAAGTTCCCTGGCAATGGTATCGGCAGATGGGAAAGTTGCCTTATGTGGGCTTTACTAAAGGGGCAGTTGATAGTTTGCTCGAAATCTGTAGTGAAGTTTGGGTAAACGATCGCCCTGAACTCCTGACTGAGATGTGGCGCGACTATATTTTGGAGACTAACAATGAATTAGCCCAACAAGGAACTCGTGTCCTGGGAATAGCTTTTCGACCAGGCTTATCAGACCAGATTAATGGGGGCAAAAACTGGGAGAGAGACTTAATTTTTATCGGGGTGGTGGGCATGAGCGATCCAGTACGGGGAGAAGTTCAACAGGCAGTCCAAACTTGCATTTATGCTGGTATTCGTCCCGTCATGATTACGGGGGATCATCCTCTGACTGCTCGATACATCGCCCGTAAGTTGGGCATTGCTGATAATGGGCAAATTCTGACGGGGCAAGACTTGACTAATTTAGCTATCAGAGAATTGGAAAAACAAGTTGGAGCTGTATCGGTATACGCACGAGTTACCCCAGAACATAAGCTCAATATTGTTCAGGCTTTGCAGCGTCGAGGACAGATCGTGGCGATGACTGGGGATGGAGTTAACGATGCACCAGCCTTAAAACAGGCAGACATCGGTGTGGCAATGGGCGTTACTGGTACCGATGTAGCTAAAGAAGCGGCGGATATGGCTCTTCTCGATGACAACTTCACTACCATTGTTGCTGCGGTTAAGGAAGGGCGAATCATTTATGACAATATCCGTAAGTTCATTAAATACATGCTCAGTAGTAATACTGGTGAGGTCTGGGTGATGTTAGTAGCTCCTTTTTTAGGAATGCCGTTACCGTTGCTGCCTCTCCAAATTCTGTGGATCAACCTAACTACAGACGGTTTACCTGCCCTAGCTCTAGGGGTAGAACCTGCCGAACGCCATGTCATGGGTCGTCCTCCCTACTCTCCAAAAGAGAAAATTTTTAGTCGAGGTTTGGGTTGGAATATTATTTGGGTAGGCATCCTCATGGGTCTGGTTTCGTTAGGTACGGGTTACTGGTATTGGTTTCACGCTCGTCCCAGTTGGCAAACAATTGTATTTACCGTCCTTACCCTATCCCAGATGGGTAATGCCCTAGCCATTCGCTCCGAACGGAACTCACTGTTCCAAATTGGCTTGCTCTCCAACCAACCGCTGTTGGCAGCAGTAACTCTAACCCTTGGTTTACAATTGGCAGTAATCTATGTTCCTCTATTACAGCAACTTTTCCACACCATAGCCCTGTCAGCAGGTGAACTAATTGTCTGTCTGATTCTAAGTACGGTGGTTTTTTGGTGTGTAGAGTTAGAAAAGTGGCTGGTTCGTCGTCGGCTGTTCAAACCAAAAGTTTTTTATTAAGTTAAAAATTCTTAACAATTATCTCGCTCTCTTGGATAGATTTTGCCAACACCAGACCATAAGTCTTTAACTTTTGATAACTAATGTTTTTTTGGTGTTGGTTTCAAATTAACCTAAAAATATACACTTTGAACAAAAACAATAAATTAAGAAAAAGTTATCAATTGATAATATTTTTTAATTTAATCTTAATAGTGCTATTTATAAAGAAAGGCAGTCCGAGAAAAATTTAAATTACCAATAAATAAATCATCCAAAGGGGATTTTAATTATTCTAGCTCAACATATTTGCCCAAAATTTCGGCATTAGTTGGCAAATATTCCCTTTTAGCAAGCCATCTTTTTAAGTCCCACAACTATTTGTAAGTAGTTTTATAGGCAAATATACTACTTAAAACTTCCAAGACTTTTTACTGAATTTGAGCGATCGCTACTATGATTTTCAATCGACTAACTTCTCTAAAATTGCCACTGAAATTATCTTGGATTAAACAGCCCCAACTAGCGTGGTGGTTAGAAATTCAAACAATTAAACCCCAATGTATCTATTACTTTGGTCCTTTTACTAATCCTGAAGAAGCACGATTTCATCAGACTGGTTATGTAGAAGATTTATTACAAGAGCAAGCTGAGGGAATTACGATTCAGCTTAAAAAATGTCAACCACAGGAATTAACTATCGATCGCGAAGCAGAATTAGATTGACCAATAATTGCGGAGCAAGATAATGACATTATCTCCAGATCAGCCCATTGCTAATCAAATTATT
>JAAUYH010147784.1_pt1 | contig 10633 bp, 9 predicted proteins | sample 7278061 | NCBI WGS metagenome assembly JAAUYH01 (sample SAMN14350203, study PRJNA611818) | marine sediment metagenome | isolation source: surface marine sediment (0.6m) | place: French Polynesia: Moorea | collected 2018-08 | reverse complement strand
TTACCACCCCGTCATCTTGCTCCTTTGGTGCGAGAAATGGAGAAATTACCCGATCTTCACCTAGAAGGTATCAAAAAGGAAGTTGCAGATAGTCCTGATATTGATACGGTTAAGTTAATGACCTCAGAGGCGAAAAACCTGGCTAAATACCTTGATTCTGCTGCTCAAGTACAAACTATTAGAGATGGTAATGTTGACATGGAATTGGCTCTAGACGAAGCCATGCGGTTAAATTGTGTTAATACTGCTGCGGATTTAGTCAAACAAGCTACTAACCTGGAACAACTTGTCGGAAAACTCTATACTACCTGGAAGCGAATGGGCAATGTCGCAGATCGCCTCTATGTAGAGACTGGCGCATCTAATCCTCATCTGCGATCGCTCCTTAACTGTTTGGAAAGTTTAACTAATGAAACAATCCAAGTAAAGTTAGATGATGGTGGAGAAAAAATAGTTAGGTTAAAGATAATTAGTGATGGGAATAATCGAGAATTTTGATTAATTTGTAGTTCTTAAATGACTTACTATAGCTTCCAATCCCAGAATGTAGCTGTTACTACCAAAGCCACTTATCTGACCAATTACAACTGGGGCAATGTAGGAATGATGGCGGAATTCTTCGCGACGATAAATGTTACTCAAATGCACTTCTACAGTAGGAATATTGACCCCCGAGATAGCATCTCTTATAGCTACACTAGTGTGGGTATATGCTGCTGCATTGATTATAATTCCTTGGTGTTCTAGGGGAGCTTTGTGAATTGCATCTACTAAGTCCCCTTCATGGTTAAACTGCAAGCACGAAACTTGCACTTGCAGCTTATTTGATTCCTCTGTTAAGGATTGGTTAATTCCTTCAAGAGTTACTGAGCCATAAACTTCAGGTTCTCTAGTTCCCAGGAGATTTAAGTTTGGCCCGTGTAGCACTAAAATACTAAGCCTAGACAATACTCAATTCTAAAATGAAATTTTATTAACGGTAATTACGATGACGAGGGTCTTTTACTGGTATAGGTATCAGTTCTGGCTCTGTTTCAGTTTCTGACCCTGCTAGGACTTCAATTAATTTCTGGGCCCACTCTTTCAGTTTTTCCAGTAGTTTTTCTAAATAGTCCATCGAATAGACGGCTCCTCTGTTTTAATTTACACTACTTATATTGGTTTTGCCTTATGGCTAAAAAAGCTCCTACTTGTATGTTTTAAATAGGTTAGACTTCTACTTATTTTTAGACGACAGCCCAAAAAAAACACTTAATAGGGGTGAATTTATGTTTTAGACTTACTATTTACAGTAGCACAAATTAGCAGTATGAACAGAATTTCTGTAGTGCTTTCGCCGAAATAAAGAGTTTTGCATGATCGAATGACTGTAATTTTGCCGATTCGGATAGGTATTGTTGCTTAACTTCTCATCTTAGGCATTAAGATTTATTGCACCGTAGCTTACCGAAACGATTAAAGTAGCAAGCTGAAATATGTGTTCGGTATTGAGATAGAGAGAGATTGCTCAATTTTTATATTCAGGAAGAAGTCAATGAAATTAGCTTATTGGATGTATGCAGGACCTGCTCATATTGGTACTCTTCGTGTTGCGAGTTCTTTTAAAAACGTCCATGCGATTATGCACGCTCCTTTAGGAGACGACTATTTTAATGTTATGCGCTCGATGTTGGAGCGAGAGAGAAACTTTACCCCTGTTACTGCTAGTGTGGTAGATCGTAAGGTATTAGCAAGGGGTTCACAAGAAAAAGTAGTGGATAACATCACTCGTAAGGATCGAGAAGAACATCCCGATCTCATTGTTTTAACTCCTACTTGTACTTCTAGTATTCTCCAAGAAGACTTACAAAACTTTGTAGATCGCGCTCGAATGGATACTCAGGGAGATGTCTTGTTAGCAGATGTCAACCATTATCGAGTTAATGAGTTACAAGCTGGCGATCGCACTTTACAACAAATCGTAGAGTTTTATTTAACTAAAGCCAAGAAAAAGAATGAATTACCCCAAGAGAAAACCTCTAAACCTTCAGTAAACATAATCGGTATTTCGACTTTGGGTTTTCATAACCAACATGACTGTACTGAACTAAAACGCCTGATGGCTGAGTTGGGAATTGAAGTTAATGAGGTAATTCCTGAAGGTGCATCAGTTCATAATCTCAAAAATCTAACTCGCGCTTGGTTTAACCTTGTTCCCTATCGTGAATTGGGTGTAATGACTGCTCAATATTTAGAAGCAGAATTTAATATGCCTTATGTGGATATTACTCCTATGGGTGTGGTAGAAACCGCAAGGTGTATTCGCAAAATTCAGCAGGTGATTAACGCTCAAGGAGCAACAGCAGACTATGAAGAATACATTAACAATCAAACTCTCTATGTTTCTCAAGCTGCTTGGTTTTCTCGCTCCATTGACTGTCAAAATTTAACAGGAAAAAAAGCAGTAGTCTTTGGTGACACCACCCACGCTATAGCTATGACTAAAATCTTGGCTCGTGAAATGGGTATCCGTGTTGTCTTAGCTGGAACTTACTGTAAATATGATGAAGATTATTTTAGAGAACAAGTAAGTGAATATTGTGATGAGATACTAATTAGTGATGATAACGGAGCAATTGGAGATGCGATCGCTAGAATTGAACCTGCTGCAATTTTTGGCACACAAATGGAACGTCATGTAGGAAAACGTCTGAGTATTCCTTGTGGTGTCATCGCAGCACCAATTCACATTCAAGATTTCCCCATTGGTTATAAACCTTTCCTCGGTTATGAAGGAACAAACCAAATTGCGGATTTAGTCTATAACTCGTTTACTTTAGGAATGGAAGATCATCTTTTAGAAATCTTTGGCGGACACGATACCAAAGAAGTTATTACTAAAAGCATCTCTGCTGATTCTGATTTGAATTGGGATAAAGAAGCTAAAGCCGAATTAAATAAAATTCCTGGTTTTGTTCGCGGTAAAGTGAAACGGAATACAGAAAAATTTGCTCGTGAAAGAGGCTTAAGTGAAATTACTCTTGAGGTAATGTACGCAGCCAAAGAATCTGTAGGAGCTTAGTTTTAAGTAAGCTCATCCCCGTCAATTTTATTGCGGGGATATAACTTCTTACTTGACAGTTACAGTAATTGGATCGGACAGAATTGGACGTTCATGGGGAATATGGGCGTAGTTTCCCAGTAATAATTGCAATTTATGCTCTCCTGGTGGCAAAGTGAGAGTAGTTTCGGTTTGTCCTCCACCAAAATGCCTAATGTGTTCTGTAGCTGGTAAGGATGCACTTAAATCGGGTAATTCTTGGAGATCCACTAACAGATGATGATGTCCTGTATTTTGCTTGTCGATACCAGCAGGTGCAATTCCCATTCCCGATAGTCCAAACTGGACTTGAAAGGAGTTTGGTAAAGTATCTCCATCTGCGGGACTGATAATATAAACTTGTGCATCATCGGGTGCAGGGGAAACTAACTCGTTAGCAGACATTGGTGGTGTTGCTAACCCAAAACCAAATAAAAATGCCGATAAAATGCCAATAAATGCGATCGCGAGTTTCATAATATCTGGTTGATTTAAGTAATATTTAATAATTTTGACACAAAGGGATAAGTCTTGTTTAATCTCCTAACTGACCCTAATAGCTGTGCAGAATAAATTACATAGTGAGGATAAGGAATGGGGACTTGGGGACTTGGGGGACTGGGGAGATTGGGGGACTGGGGGACGGCGGAGAGTGGGGGGAAGTAATACTTATTACTTATTACTTATTACTTATTAATTCATCATGCTTCATCCTTGGGAATAGGGAATAGGTAACACCTGACGCTAAAAATGTGTAAATAATTTTGCCTGGGTACTTAATTAATATTGCGGTGCATTATTAGACTATTAAGAATTGTTTTTACTCATAAAATTAATCAGATCGCTTAATTGAGATACAATTTGACGCACTTGTTGATCTTTGTCAATTTGTTTGGCAATTTTTTCGCAACTATACATTACTGTTGTGTGATCTTTTCCGCCAAATTCTTCCCCAATGCGGGGTAAACTAAGGTCTGTGTGTTGACGCATGAGATACATTCCGATTTGTCGTGCGGTGCTAATTTCTCGACGACGGGAGCTACCTTTTAAGTCTTCTATAGGAACTTTTAATTCTTGAGAAACTACTTTCAAAATAATTTCAGGGGAGGTTGCAACTCTTTCTGCAGGAGGGTTTAATACTGGTGCAATATTTTCTACTGTCATGGGTAATCCTGACATGGAAATATAAGCTATCGCCCGAATTAATGCCCCTTCTAATTCCCGAATATTGGAAGTGCAGCGAGTTGCAATATATTCGATCGCCTCTCTAGACAGACGGATGTTTTCATATTCCGCTTTTTTTTGTAAGATCGCCATGCGAGTTTCCAAGTCGGGTACTTGTATATCTGCTACTAATCCCATAGAGAAGCGAGAAATTAATCTTTCTTGTAGTTTGGGAATTTGATTCGGTTGGCGATCGCTGGCTAATACTACTTGTTTTCCTGCTTCATGGAGAGTATTAAAAGTATGGAAAAACTCTTCTTGGGTATATTCTTTTCCTTCAATAAATTGAATATCGTCAATTAACAAAATATCCGCAGTGCGATAGTGTTCCCGAAAACTTTGCATATTATCATTACGGATAGCAGCAATAAGATCGTTGGTAAACTGCTCTGTAGAAACATAGAACACCTTAGCATTAGAATTAATTTCTAAATGGTAATGTCCAATAGCTTGCATGAGATGAGTTTTTCCTAAACCCACTCCTCCACAGAGAAACAAAGGGTTAAAATCTCGCCCAGGAGACTCTGCTACTGCTAAAGCAGCAGCGTGTGCCATACGGTTAGTAGGACCTACTACAAAGCGATAAAAAGTGTATTTAGGATTTAATTCTGTAGGATTGAGGGGATGGGAAATAGTCTTATGTTGTAAAGAATTGCCGTTAATAAACAAATTATTACCAAACCAGGTGTTATCTCCTCCTTGAGCAGATTTAAGACGAATTTCTACAGTATTTCCTACAATATCTTTAACTACCTCACTAATAGTTTTTAGATAATGCTTTTGTAGATGATTGAGGATAAAAGGATTAGGGGTACAAATAGTTAGACAGTTATTTCTAAAATCTTCTGCTGTAGCTGATTGAATCCAGGTTTCAAAAGTTGGGCGACTCAATTGTCGCTCTAAACGCTCTAAAACTCTTTGCCACAGTTGTTGAGAAGATATTGACACTCTTATTACCGATGTAACCACGATGGAAGAATTGTAACCTAGAAATTAAAGCTCAAATACAGACTATTTAAAAAATGGAAAAACCAATTTTAGATATAGCTCAACTAGGTAATCCCATATTACGCACAAAAGCTAAAGCAGTAACAGATATCACAGACCCCAAGATATCACAACTGATAGACTCTCTGATTGAGACTGCGATCGCATCCAATGGAGTAGGGATTGCTGCACCCCAAGTATCCCAGTCTTTTCGCTTATTTATTGTCGCTTCTCGCCCCAATATCCGTTATCCTGACGCACCCAAGATGCAACCCACAGCAATGATTAACCCCAAGATTATTTCTCACAGTGAGCAAAAGGTTAAAGATTGGGAAGGTTGTTTAAGTGTTCCTGGTTTACGGGGTTTAGTACCTAGATATCAAACTGTAGAAGTAGAGTATCTTACTAGAGAAGGTGTCTTGGAAAGTAAAGTCTTAACTGATTTTGTCGCTCGTATCTTTCAACATGAATTAGATCATCTTGATGGCATCCTATTTTTAGACCGTTTAGAAAGTAACCAGGATTTATATTCAGAAGCAGAATATCAGAAGCGAATTTTTGACAATACAGCAACTGAATTATAGTGCGCAGACATCATAATCTTGGGGAATGGGGAATGGGGAATGGGGGACTTGGGGGACTGGGGAGATTGGGGAGATTGGGGAGATTGGGGAGATTGGGGAGATTGGGGAGACTGGGGGATTGGGGAGAAATAATACTTATTACTTATTACTTATTACTTTATCCTCCATAACAAATGACCAATGACTAATAACTAATAACAAATGAGAAAACTATATTTTTTGTTACCAGGGACAAGAGGTAAATTTGGTGGTGGTGGATTATGGGCGGAGTTGAAAACTGTTAATCTGGTAAAGTGTTTTGCTGAAGCTGAAATTGTTACTTACCGTCAAAGAGAAGACAGTCATCTTTTTTTAACGGATATTCTGCAACAAGAGAATCTGCAAAATATTATTTTTGTCGTGAGTTGGGGTTTTGATGTTCCGAAACTAATCCCAAAATTGCGAGATTACAATGTAATTTATCATGCTCACAGCGCAGGTTACAGTTTTCGATTACCTTCTGATATTCCCATTGTTACGGTTAGTCGCAACACTATGGGTTATTGGGGACAAAAGTCTCCTAATAGTTTAATTTACTATTTACCCAATGAAATAGGAGCGGAATTTTATAATCAGAATTTGACGAGAGATATTGATGTTTTAGTACAGACTCGCAAGTCATCGGAGTATTTATTAACACAATTAATTCCTAAGTTACAATCTCGTTGTCGAGTACAACTGATAGATAGTTATGTAGAAGATTTAGCAGGTTTATTTAACAGAAGTAAAGTTTATTTATATGATTCTGCTGAATACTGGGGAGTAAGTGGAGTAACAGAAGGTTTTGGATTACCACCTTTAGAAGCTTTAGCTTGTGGTTGTCAGATATTTTCTAGTGTTAATCACGGTTTAGCTGATTATCTCGATCCAGGTTTTAATTGTGAGAAGATTGCTGGCTATTCAGTAGAGTATGATTTAAAAAGAATTTTAGCAGCGATTGAAAATAACAATCATTCGCCATTACCTGAGTCATTCTTACAACAGTATAGAAAAGATTATTTAGTAACTAGATTGCAAGTTATTTTACAAGAAATTAATCAATTTTTTGAATTTAAACAGCAGCAACAGTCTGCAATTTCTGATTTAGACTTCTGGCGAATTCGTAAATTATCCTTTATGCGATCGCTAGATAAAGTCAAACGCAAATTTTTTAAAAATTAAATATCTATCTAGTTATTTTTGATTACTAATTGTTAGTTGTTAGTTGTTAGTTGTTAGTTGTTAATTGTTAATTGTTAATTGCTACTCGCTACTTGCTACTTCATCCTTAGTATCCTCCACCCTTCCTTCCTCATCCTTTATCCTTCATCCTTCACTCTTCATACTTCATCCTTCATCCTTCATCCCTTCCTCCTTCATGCTTCATGCTTCATACTTCATCCTTCATCCTTCACTCTTCATACTTCATCCTTCATCCTTCATCCCTTCCTCCTTCTTTCTTTGCTTGTAATTTTAATCTAATCTCTTCGTGGACTTCTTTAGTAATAGGATAGAAATAAGCCAACACTAAACCAATAATCAAAACTACAGTAGGTAAAGGTGCAACAGCAACTCTAATAGCGAGTAATGCACTATCAGGTTGAATGGGGATTTCTCCTCCTGGTGGTCGTTCAATAAATCCTGACCATTCTAAAGCTAATCCTACTAAAAATAGTGCTAAAGCTAAACCAAACTTTTGCAATAAAACCATGAAACTATAAAAAATACCTTCTCTTCTTTGTCCTGTATTGAGTTCATCTAGTTCAATAACATCAGGTATCATTGACCAAGGAACTAGATAAGCTACAGAAACTCCAAAACCTGCTAAAGTTGCCAACAAATATAATTCAGTTGTTTGTTCTGGTTGCAGTAAAAATAAACCACCTTGGGCAATAATCCAAAATCCTGTACCCATATAATAAACTGCTTTTTTACCAATTTTACTACTTACAAATTTCCAGAAAAACAACATAATTAAGGATGTTCCTTGAACGGCGATCGCCACAGTAGGAAAAGCAGCTTCGTCCATTCCCATCCAACTAACTACAAAATAAATTAGGATCGATGCTGTAAGTTGTACTGCTAACCAAGAGCATAAATAAATACCAATAAGATAGAGAAAAGGTTTATTCCTAAAAACAATTTTTAACTGCTCTAGAATCGGGATAGTAGGAGTTGATCCAACAGTATTACGATGTTCAATCGCCTCGCGATCGCATAAATGAGATTCAGTTTTTGCCCAGATTAAAGTAATCCCAAATCCCAATAATTGTAACCCGACTAAAAATCCTAATAACCCAAACAAAATAGCTGAAGCTAAATTGATAATGCTGTAAATTATAGCAATGACTGCAATTCCAATTAAAATATAACCAATATTGCGTTTTAGTGGCTGCTTTAAAATTGGCTCTGCGCCTCGTTCTTGAATCCGAAAAGTACACCAAAATAAAGCAATAATAGATAGTACAGTACTAACTAAACCTAATATTAAATACTGTTGGCGAGGATTGTCAGGATAAGCTTGAAAAATAAACGTCGCCAAAATCAAAGATAGAATACTTCCCCCAATAGAAAAAGCAAAACGAAAACTATTAATATTAGTGCGTTCGTTATAGTCTTGAGTCAACTCTGGGGTTAAAGCTGTGTAGGGTAAATTAACTGCTGTATAAGCTAAATTAAATACAATTGCAATGAGAATATAATATACAAACAAACACCACTGATTAAGATCAGGATCGCTACTAAATTCAGGTACAATCCATTGCAAAAAAAAGAATACCCCAAAAGGAATTGTTCCCCATAACATCCAAGGAATCCGCCTTCCCCATTTGGTGCGAGTGCGATCGCTTAAAATCCCCGCAATAGGATCGTTAATAGCATCCCCAATCTTCCCAATAGCCAAAATACTACCTGCTAAACCAGGAGGTAAACCAGCCACATTAGTAAAAAAATAGAGCAAGAAAAAGACTAAAATATTAGCCGTGATTGCAGGACCCATATCCCCTGAACCATAAGCTAATTTAGTAGTAAAATTAAGTTTTTCGGTTTTCATATTGCTTTTTATCACCCCATCTTCCAGTTAACACTAACCCATCAAGCTATATTCATGACAGATTTATACATCTCTTGGGCAGAATATCACCATAAAATAGAGCAATTAGCAATTAAAATTCATCAATCTGGTTGGAAGAGCGATCGCATTGTTTGTATAGCCAAAGGTGGGTTAAGAGTAGGGGATATTCTTTGTCGTCTCTTCGATCGACCCCTAGCAATACTATCTTGCGCTTCCTACAAAGGTAAAACCCGTGGCAAAATCGTATTTTCTAAAGACCTATCTATGACAGAGTCTAGTTTAACAGGAAAAGTCTTGTTAGTAGATGACTTGGTAGATTCGGGAATAAGTCTATCTGAAGCAGTTGCTTGGCTGAAAAATAGATATGGAGATGAGATTACACAAATTAAAACGGCGGTAATCTGGTATAAAGCCTGTTCTGCGATCGCGCCAGACTATTATATAGATTACCTCCAAGATAATCCTTGGATTCACCAACCCTTTGAAAAATACGAACAACTCACCCCACAGGAGTTATCTATTAAATTAGGACAAAAAAGCGGATAATTAGCTTAATGGGCGATAATTCAGGTGGGTTATTCATAAATAACCTATTCAATGCTAATTTGCCCAAGTTTGCTCAAGGAATATCTTATACCGTTTCTCAAAAGTAAGAGGACTACCGTTAGGTGATCTCTGAGAAAAAATATACCACCTTGAAACAAGGGAAACCCTATGATGCCTAACTAGATGATCTATAGAAGGTGGTATATTTTTTTCTGGAAAAGACCTTAAACCCGCTTTGGGTTAACGGTCAGATGAATCAAAATCAGTTAACAAACATATCGGAGCGCTACCCAGAGCGTCTTTCGCGCCAAGCGGGGGGAGAAGTCCGCTTTATAGGCTTTATCCTCTGTATATAGAGTTGAATTGCTGTGTTCTGAAGCGGACTTCCCGCGCTCCTCATTTTAGCCTTTTTAAAGTTTCTACACACACTTTCCGCGTTGTGTAGGCTAAAATATAACCATGCTTACTTTAACTTACGAGTATAAACTAGAACCAACTAAACAACAGATTGCATATATTGAGAACACCCTTGATGTATGTCGCTCTGTGTGGAACTTTGCTCTCTCGAAGCGTAAAGACTGGTGTGCCTCTCGTAAGTCTCCTATAAATGCTTGTTCGATTGATTTTGAATATATTATGTCAGTTGACGAGCCATTCCCAAACTATCACAGACAAGCTAAAGATTTAACTGAAGCTAAAAAGAATAATGACTTTCTCAAGTCTGCTAATGCTCAAGTTTTACAACAAACATTGAGGAGTTTAGATAGGGCTTGGGATGATATGAAAGCTAGGGGGTTTGGTTTTCCGCGCTTTAAAAATAAGTATCGGATGCGCTCATTTGTTTTTCCTCAATTAAACAAAAATCCCATATCAACTAAGTCAATTAAATTACCAGGCTTGAAAGAAGTTAGATGGAGAATGTCTCGTCCCATCCCTGATGGTTTTGTGCCAAAGCAAGCAAGGATAGTTAAAAAAGCATCTGGTTATTTTGTGATGCTGTCACTACAGCTTATAGTTGATGTTCCTAGTCCCATGCCTCATGGTCATCCGCGAGGTCTGGATTTGGGATACGACTTTTTTGTAGCAACCAGTGACGGCGAAGAGATTAAACGACCTCGATTT
>JAAUYH010038023.1_pt1 | contig 10634 bp, 7 predicted proteins | sample 7278061 | NCBI WGS metagenome assembly JAAUYH01 (sample SAMN14350203, study PRJNA611818) | marine sediment metagenome | isolation source: surface marine sediment (0.6m) | place: French Polynesia: Moorea | collected 2018-08 | reverse complement strand
GCGGGGGTGAGGGCCCTGGTGGAGGCGCTTGAGAACGAGGCGCTGTCGCGCAACCTGCGCTGGCGGCTGCCGGCCGCCATCAGCCAGTGCGCGCCGGAGCGTGCCGGCACGATTCTGCTCGAACGCTTGGTGCGCGAGCGCGACGGCCTGGTTCGCTATGGGTGCGTGCAGGCGCTCGAAGGCCTAGTGCGCCGCAATCCTGCGCTGGCCTTCGACCGCAATCTGCTGCAGAGGTCGGTGGAGAGCACCGTGAGTCAAGCGTATCGCTATGTCGATCGCCGAGTGAGCCTACAGCGCGGCGCTGCCGCCGACGCTGGCCGCCGCACTGACGGTTTCGAGCTCCTGGACCGGCTGCTGCGCGACAAGGGCGCGCACGCCCTGGACCGGCTGTTTCGCCTGCTCGCGCTGCAGTACCCGCACGAAGACGTGCGCCAGATCGCGCGCGGTTTGGACAGCGACAAACGCGATGTGCGCGCCAGCAGCATCGAGCTACTTGAGTCGATCTTGCGTCCGCCACTGCGCGAGGCGGTGGTGGGCCTGGTGGACGACATTCCCGACGAGGAGCGGCTGGGCGCGGGCCGCGCCTACCACGAGCCGCTGAACCTCGATTACGATGGGCTGCTGCAGCACATGCTGGATTCAAACAGCGCGTCCGTGCAAACGTTGACTGTGCACCATATCGGCGAGCTCAAGCTGGAGCGATTTCGGGCGCCGCTGGTCGAGCTGTCGATGGAGCTGTCGGGCAAGTTTTCTGGCAAGTTTTCTGGCAAGTTTTCTGGCTCGCCATCGGGCTCGCTATCGGGCGATCTGTTGATTGAGCAATCGGGTGAGCAAGCGGGTGAGCAATCGATTGATCAATCGGGGCACGCCGTTGAGCGCAGTGAGCTCACGCGTACGCTTGAGCGATTGGGGGTGGCATCGTGAATGAAATCCCCCTCGATGGTCTGCGCGACCGCGTGCTGGCACTGCGCGCGATGCCGTGGGCCGCCTCCCTCGACCACGAAGGTCTGGTGCTGCTCGGCGAACACGCCCGCCATCGCAGCTGTCGCAAGGGCGAGGTGCTGCTTGAGCCGGGCAAGCCGGTGCAGGCCATGTTCGTCGTCGAGCGCGGGCTAGTGACCGTGAAAGTGGCGGGCCAGTTGCTCACCCAGGTCAGCGCCGGGCGCGTAGCCGGCGTGACGTCGATGATCGCGCGGGATCCACGGGGGGCATCGGCGATTGCCGACGAGGACAGCCGGGTCCTTGAGATACCGGCGGAGGCGGTGTTCGCCGCGTATGAGGAGAATTTTTCGGTCGTGCGCAACGGTATTCGCTTGATGTCGCGCGGCACCCTACAGCGCCTAGATCGGCTGCCGCGCCCGCTGGACCCCAGTGCCCCGGCGCCCATGGGCGCCTACCGGGAGAGCCATAGGACGCTGACGCTGGTCGACCGGGTGCGCGAGGCGCGGCAGACGCCGCTGTTTGCCAATGCCAACCTGGACGCGGTGTTCGACATTGCCCGCAATACGGTCGAGCGTCGGCTTCGTCCCGGCGAGCGGCTGTGGAGCATTGGCGAGCCGTCGTCGTTCTGGGCGTACGTCGAGTACGGGCGGCTCCGGTGCACCAACGCAGAAGGCCGCTCGACGCAGATCGGCGCGAGCTCCGTACTCGGGCAGCTCGATTGCTGGGCCGAGCTGCCGCGCTCGTACGAGGCACAGGCCGAGACCGAGCTGATCGTGCACCAGACCGACATCGTGCCGATGCTGGGCGTGCTTGAGAGGCATCACGATATGGCCATGGAGCTGTTGGCCATCATTGCGCGCATGAACTTGCCGGCCAGCGGGGCGCCCGAGGCGATGGCGGCTGCGGCAGCGCATGACCTTAGGTCGTAGGGTGCGAAAAACTTGCAAAAACCTGCGAGAAATTGGTAGCCGTAGCGTAGCCGTCGACCCAAGGTCACGGGTGGGCCGATGCTAGGGGCAATACAAATCGACTCATCTGCGACAGGATCTCGGTCTTGCGAGGTACGATGAAGTCGAAAAGGTCGATTTTCTGTCTTGACGGCGCGGCCGATCCGACTACAGTGAACTTCGTAAGGACGGTTTGGTCGAAGAATTCGTTCATCGCCCACCGAGCTAATGTCACGTAGAAGCGAATGGGCCCAAGTGGGCACAACAACGCAAACATCATCAAATACGTAAGGGGATCAGCATGTTAACTCGTATACTTATCGCCACCAGCGCTCTCGCCTTTGCCGCCTGCTCTCAGTCGACCGCTCAGGCTCCCGAGACCACGGCCTCGGCACCTGCAAATCAAAACTCCGCGGAATCACAATCAGCGGTCAACGGAAACACCGTCGTCGATATTGCCTCCGAGGCCGGCTCCTTCAATACACTCGTAGCCGCTATTCAAGCTGCCGGTTTGGTGGAAACCCTATCCGGCGATGGTCCGTTCACTGTATTCGCCCCCACCGACGACGCATTTGCTAAGCTCCCTGAAGGAACTGTTGAGGCCCTGCTGCAAGATAGTGAAAAACTGACCGCTATCCTCACCTATCACGTTGTACCCGGCAAAGTCATGGCCAGCGATGTCATGGGACTTCAATCTGCGCCGACCGTCCAGGGGCAATCGTTGGCCATCGATACCTCGAACGGCGTCAAAGTAGATAATGCAAGCGTGGTGAAGACCGATATCGTGGCCAGTAACGGTGTTATCCACGTCATTGATACCGTGTTGTTGCCGCAGTAACGTCGCATATATATTCTTTCGACCCAAGGTCGTGGGTACGAAAAACTCGCAAAAATCTGCGAGAAATTCGTAGGCGTAGCGTAGCCGTCGCCCTAGGGTTAGAGGGGCTAATAATCCCTGACACTCAACCCCACGGCGAGCCGGGCAAGAGGATCGCGGCCACACATAGCTCTTCAAGTTCCTCGCTTGCCAGCAGCTTGCTATCGCGGGCGGTGTGCACATCGGTGGCCTCCAAGGCGTCGTCGAGCATGCGTTCAAAGCGCTGCAGCGCGGCCCGCGAAGTGCGAAAGTAGCGGAAGCGCAAGCTGGCGCGGTTGCCCGGCGCCATGGCGCTTTCGATGGTCATGCTGATAAGGGTCTGCTTTATCGTGGTGCGAAAGTGCTCGCTGCCCGTGAGCAGGGGAAAAGGGCCACACGCAAGTTCGATGCGATCGTCCGGCAGCCAGCGCAATAGGCCCACTTCTTCCAGGGCGCGAATGGCCTTGTACACTACGTTGCGGGCCAGTCCGTCGCGACGCATGATCTCGGCCACGCTCCAATTCTGATGCGCGAGGCGGAAGAAGACCCGCAGGACCGAGGTATCGCGCAATATGCACTGTTCCTGCTCGGGGCTGAACTCTAGGATATTGCGCCGCGCTCCGTCGATGAGTTCGAAGAACTCGCTCAGGGTGAGGCCCAGGACTTCGCAGACGGCGCTCAGGCGCACGAGCGAGATATCGTCGGCGTTGAGCAGCTTTTTGACCCCCGACTCCGACATACCAATGCGCTCAGCCAGATCTTTATATGTGAGCGAACGATGTTTAAGTAGGTTTTTTATCTGCTGTACGACTTCGCGAAAAAGTTTTGGTTCCAATGGTGGGCCTTATCGCTGACGAGTTGGTACCGCAACTGGGTACCCGTGGGGTTGGCGGTTGCGGGGCCAAATCCCGGCGCGTATGTCCGAGTGGTTGCAAGAGCGATTGAAGAACGGGCGTAATCCACGCCCGTTAGGGGCATACCACGCGAATACCACCATGTTAACAAACCTACAAGATAGTGAAAGCAATATCACCGTAAACACGCCCGAGGAATACCATGCGATGCCGGACGAGTACCGTGAACTGGTGATCCGCCAGCTGATGGTTCACACCGAAGGTGAGCTCAGCGGGGCCGATGATTACGTGCAGATCTTCTATCCCATGGCGCCCAATGCCTACGAAAAGCAGGTGTGCTGTGAGCGGGCGGCCGAGGAAGTGGATCACTTCATACGGGGCGCGAAGGTCCTGCGCGATATCGGCATCGACGTCGACTATATGTTGGAGCAGAACCTGGAGAGTCGCGAGCTCTATGCCACGGAGTTGGTCAAGGAGATCAATACCTGGACCGAGCGCGGTTTCTTTTCGTTCTTGGGCGAAGCCGCGGTGATGGATCACTTGTTGGAGATGGCGCAAAGTAGCTATATCCCCATACGGCGTATGCTTGAGTCCGTGATCCGCGACGAAAAAGTGCACGTGGCCCACGGCTTCCGCATTATCCGCGAGCTCTGTCGAACCGCCGAGGGTTGCGCCGAGGCCCAGGATGCGCTCACCCGCATGTGGCCGGCGACGCTGGATGTATTTGGCCGCTCCAATTCCAAACGCTCTCATCTCTATCGCCGATGGGGCTTGCGCCAGCGCAGCAACGAAGAAGCGCGCAACGCATTTATCGCGGCCACACAGCCCAAACTCGCGGCTCTGGGGCTGACCGTCCCCGATGCCCAGCTGAATCGGAAATTTATTTGATCGCGGAGACCCAGCCATCATGACCCAGATTTCTCGAGCCGAAATGGCCCACCGCATCACTGCCGTCCTCGCCGAGGATGTCTCTTTAGCTCGACGCTTCCAGGCGGTGCGCGACTTTTCCCGCACCGTGCGCGTCAGCGAGTACCACGTTACCAACGCATGCAATATCCGCTGCAAGGGATGTTGGTTCTTTGCCCACGACTTCGATAAAGCCAGCCGAGAGAATAAGGAGCTGGAAAAGCTGCGCCAGTTCATTACCAAGGAACGGCAGCGCGGGGTCAACTCAGCCCTCCTCATCGGCGGCGAACCGTCGCTATTCCCCGAACGAGTCGCCGAATATGTCGCTGCGATGGAGACGGTTTCGATTTCGACCAACGGTCTCAAGGCTTTGCCCCGCGAGGGCTTTGAACACGTCAACGTTTTTGTGTCCCTCTTTGGCGGCGGCAAGCTCGACGATGAACTGCGCGCCATCCGGCCCAATGGAAAGCCGTTTAGCGGACTCTTCGCCTCGGCCTTGGGCAACTACCGTCACGATGAGCGCACCACCTTTGTGTACGCCCTCACCGAAACCGGTATCGACTACATCGACGATACCGTGGCCAAGATCGCCGACAATGGCAATCAGGTGACCTTCAATTTCTACAGCCAATACCACGCCGACGATCCGCTGCATCTCGAAGACAGCCAGCGGCTCCTCGATGAGGCGCTGCGCGTCCGCGATCGCTACCCGCAGGTGGTTTTGAGCACGCCCTACTACATTCGCACGATGATCTCGGGCGAGACGCCCTGGGGGGTATTTGGCTATGAAAATTGTCCCAGTATCAGTATTGCCCATCCCGCGCACAAAGATCGCTTGACCAACGGCAATCGCACATTGCCCTTGTTCAACACCTATGCACCCGACTTGGAGACGGTGAATTTTTGTTGCACTTCGGGACATTGCGAAGATTGTCGTGACAGTCAAGCGGTGTTTTCCTGGCTGCTTGTCAGCTTGCCTCATTTCACTGACTCTCTGTCGTCCCTGCGCACCTGGGTTGAACTGTCTGAGAGCTATTGGAGCCAGTTTGTCTGGTCCCCCTTTCACCGCAGCAAGCGGGCGACATTGGCTCAGACCGGCGCCGTTATCTCTCACGGTGTGAGTCTCGGTCGCTAAGTTGTCCCGTGATGTGCCTCACAGCGACTGGCAATCGCCGTGAGGTGACCTAGAATCGTCATATAGGGGTTCCCGGTCTCGACCCCCCGAGGTACCATGTCGATGGTTCTGTCGTGAGGTCTCTCGGTAGGAAAATGGAGTTTTTTCAAGGCCAATACCAAATTATCGAAAAGCTGTCGGAAGGCGGTTTCGGGGTGGTATACAAGGCGCAGCAACTCACCACCGGTCAGCTTGTCGCCATCAAGTGTATGCACCGCCTGCAGATGGTCCATTCGTCCCGCGGCGCCGCGAATGCCCATATACAGCGATTTCAGCGTGAGGCCATGCTATGCGGGCGGCTCCATCATCGCAATATCGTGCGCATGATCGATGCCGGGGAAACCAGCTACGGCCAGCCATACGCGATATACGAATACGTCCCAGGTCGTGACCTAGCGCAGGTATTGGCGATTGAGACGCGGCTCACACTGACCGAGAGCAAGAACCTGTTGGGACAGGTGTTGGACGCGCTCAGCTGTGCCCACGCCCTCGGGGTGGTGCATCGCGATCTCAGGCCCAAGTGCATTATGGTGACCCACACGGGAGCGCGCCGCAATGCGAGCATTCTCGATTTTGGCATCGCCGGCATGGTCGCCGATATTGCGACAGATGGCGCCAATGCGACGACGAAACCGACGACCAAACCGAAGCATGGAGTGGGCACGCCCGCGTATGCGGCAGCGGAACAGCTCCGCGACGGACGGGTACACGCCGCCGCGGATCTCTACGCATGGGGCTTGATGTTTGTCGAGTGTATGACTGGCAACCGTGTGATCGGCGGCACTTCGGTGGATGACATTGTCCGTCATCAGCGCCATGGCCGTCCGATTCCGATCCCGCCGGCACTGCGCGAGCATCCTCTGGGCGAGTTATTGCGTACTGTGACGAGCAAAGACCAAGAGGTGCGCCAGCAGATGACGGCTGCGCGTGCTCTTGACATCCTCAAGCGCTGTGATGTCGGTGAACTTGAACGAGCGATGGATCTGTCGGGCGTAGCCGTGATGGGGCGGTATGGTCGTGCCCATATGACTGCAATGCCGACGGCAACGCCGGCTTCGCTGGGGTCGCCGGTACCTGAGGCGGCCGGCGCGGTCGTCAATACATCGAGTTCGGTGACGACGTCGGATACCCTGGACATCGCAGTGTCGCAAGTTGTCGTGGACAGTGGTGCGCAGCTAAAGGGGGGATTGGCGCGAACGCTTGCTGCTGCGCAATCCAGCGAGCGCCATCAGGTGACGGTGGTGCGCTATGATTTCCAGGTGCGGCGGCTCAAGACGTCCCGCGCAGCATCTCCCACGAATGCGGCAGAGGTGGATACCGACCAGGGCCATGGTGGGCGTGCGGCGTCCGGCCGAGCCGCTCTCTCTGAGGAGATCGATGTATTGTCCAAGTATCGCACGATGTGCCAGACTTTGATTCAGCAGTCGCGCGCGCGCGTCATGAGTACGCTCGACAGCGCACTGGTCGCCATCTATGGCTACCCCAAAGCCAATGGCGACGATGCGCTGCGGGCGGTGCGCACGGGGCTCGATGTGCTCAATATGTTCGGCCCCCGTTCTGCGGCCTTGGGCAAAAGTCACGGATTGGAAATCTCATTGCGCATTGGCGCCCATACCGGGATCGCGTTGGTGCAGAGTCGCGGTGATTCTCTCAATGTCGGCGACATATACGGCGATGCTCCCGAAATCGCAGCCCGACTGAGTAGTGCGGCGCGCGCGGGTACGTTCCTCCTCAGTCGCGTGACGCGGCAACTGGTGCGCAGCGCGTTTGTCATGGGGCCGCCGCAGCTCCGTCCCGGCGCCGATCTCACGAATATTCGCCGCGTTTTCACGCTCCGGGGCGTGCGACGACCCGATGCGTCGAGACCGGGCCAAACGTCTGCGACGTCCCAAAACACTGAAACGCTTGAGACGCCCGCATCGCCTGCGGGGCCCAATGCCAACCGGGATACCAGTCGGGGGACGAAGTGGCCGTCGATCCTCTTGGTTGGGCGCGACGAAGAGCTCGCCGTTCTCAAACGACATTGGAGCCGCGTCCTAGAAGGGCGCGGCCAGGCGGTTCTCATCACTGGCGAGGTGGGGATGGGCAAGACCCGCCTCACCCGCGAACTCGCAGCCGCGATTGCGGGCCAGCGCCATCATCGGATCGAATTGCGCGCATCGGAGGCGACCCAGCGCGGCGAGTTGCGACCCGTGATCAACTGGCTTGAGAGTCGGCTCGGATTTTATCCCGCGCTACCGGGGACGGATAAGGCCAAGCGCCTGGCCGCCTATATCGCCCACTACGGCTTGAATGTCGATGAAATGATGCCGCACCTGGCGACGTTTCTCGATATTCCCTGGGATGGGCAATCTACGCATGGTTCGGGTCCGATAGGGCTGCCGGAAAAACGGCCGCCGAGTCAAGGCGAGTTCGAGCGGCGACATGATAGTGAACGACGCGCTGAGCGAGAGAGTGCGGCACAGGCCGGTCTCGCTCGGCCGCGCCCGGCGCCAGTGATGGCGGCGCTTCTGTCGCTGATCTATCAGATTGCGGCTGAACGGCCGACGCTGATGGTGTTTGAAGATCTGCAGTGGGCCGATGATACCACCATGGCGTTTGTGTCTTCGCTGGTGGCGTCGATGTCGTCAGCGCCCATCTATCTGCTCATGAGCGCTCGTTCCGGGTTCGAAAGCTCCGCGGCTAACTTCATGACCGACGTGGGACGCTTGCCGCTACAGCGCCTATCGCCGTCCGAGGTGGAGGTCTTGATTCAGCGCGTCAGCAACGGCAAACGGCTGCCTAACAACGTCTGCGAGCAGATTGCGTTGCGCGCCGAAGGGGTACCGATGTTTGTCGAAGAATTGACCCGTTCGATCATCGAGTCTGGCGCGCTCATGTTGAACGGCGAAGACTACGTCGTCGGCGGGTCGATGACCGAGATTGCGATTCCCCGGACGCTGCGCGACGCGCTCATGGCGCGTCTCGATCATTTGCCCACCGACGCCAGAGAAACGATCCAATTGGCGGCGGTGCTGGGACGCGCTTGTACCTTCGATGTTCTCAACGCGGTCTCTGGCCTCAGTGCAGCCAAGCTCGAGAAGGCATTGCTTGTCTTGACCCGCGCCCGCTTGATGTCGCGGCGCCAGCATATCCAGGGCACGATCTATACGTTTGCCCATGCACGTATCCAGGACGTGGCCTACGACGCGTTACCCGATAATCGACGCGCACAGCTCCACGCCGCGTTTGCCGAGATATTGTCGTGCCGCTTTGCCAAATCATCGCATGGGCGGCCGTCGCGACTGATGTATCATTACGCGCGGGCGGGGCATTGCTTGCGTGCGGCCGAGTATGCGTACTTGGCCGCCAACGCTGCGGCCCAGCGCTCGGCATGGTCCGAGGCCCTGGCGTTGGCCGAAGAGGGATTGTCCTGGCTTGCTGTGCCCACGACAGAGTTTGTCGAGGCCGGGGAGGCCGGGGACGCCGACGACACCGAAGACGGACAGTTTGATGCGTCGGTCGTCGAATTGGCCATTCCCAATGAGATCTCAGAGCCGACCCGAGATACGGTCCCGGTTGCGGCCCCAGTGATGTCCCTGGAGGCCATGCCGAGCGAGACCACACAGGTCGATGGACTGCTCGACATGGACGTGAGCGCTCCGAGCACGGATGAGCGAGGCCGCCGATCGGAGCTTGAGCAAGCGCTACATCAACTGCTCATCTCTGTCCGTGGCACTTCTCACTGACGGCTACGTTCGGCGCTGACTCACTTTGACCTACCCATAGCACTGCTGAACAGCTCCCGGAGCCCGCCGCCTTTGTGGCGGGCGGCGAGTTGAGGATATTTGTCTAGTTCTCGGCAAGGGCCGTGGGTGGATTGGTCTGCCCGGAGGAGGTTCGAATTTCATTCACGTGTCGTTTGAAAGGCATGTATCGCCCGCGATCGCACTGCCTCTACTCCGGTACTTTTGCAAAAGTCAGCCTTGAAATACCTTTATGCCTTGCCGAGGATGTGCCGATATGCCTTACCGAGTATGTACCGAGGAAACGCTATGAAACTTTCCCCCCAACGGCACGTCCGCCACACTGCCGGCGCTGCTCTCATCGTGGCCATCGCTCTCTTTGCGGGCTGCAAACAAGAAGGTGGCGACAAGCCTGCCGACGACAAGGCCGCTGCCAAGGCCGCCAAGGTCGCCACCACGGTCGCCAAGCCCGACAGCGACAAGGCCGCGGGCGACAAGGTCGTCAACCTCTACTCCCACCGCCACTACGAATCCGACAAGGAGATCTACGCCGCCTTCAAAGAAAAGACCGGCATCGAGGTGAAGGTGGTCAAGGCCAATGCCGACGAGCTCATCCAGCGCCTCAAGACCGAAGGCCAGCGCTCCCCCGCCGACCTCTTCTTCGCCGCTGACGTTGGGCGTCTGTCCCGGGCGCAGATGGCCGGCGTGCTCCAGCCCCTCGAGAACGCCGAACTCAAGAAGCGCGTCCCCGAGCACCTGCGTGCCCCGGACGGTTCGTGGTTCGGTGTGTCCAAGCGCGCTCGGGTCATTGTCTACGACAAGACCCGCACCAAGCCCGATGCCCTCTCGACCTACGAAGCCCTGGCCGAGCCCGCGATGAAGGGCAAGATTCTCGTGCGCAGCGGCACCAACATCTACAACCAAAGCCTCCTGGCTTCGATCGCCGCCCACGCTGGCGCTGACAAGGCCGAGGCCTGGGCCAAGGCCGTCGTCGGCAATATGGCTCGCACTCCGAAGGGCAGCGACCGCGACCAGATGAAAGCGCTGGCCGCCGGCCAAGGCGAGTACGCCATCGTCAACACCTACTACGTCGGTCTTCTCGTCAACTCCGAAGTCCCGGAGGAGCAGGAAGTCGGCAAGAAGATGGCCGTCTACTTCCCCAACCAGAGCGACCGTGGCACCCATGTCAACGTGAGCGTCGCCGGCATCACCAAGTACGCCCCCCACAAG
>JAAUYH010176902.1_pt1 | contig 10635 bp, 6 predicted proteins | sample 7278061 | NCBI WGS metagenome assembly JAAUYH01 (sample SAMN14350203, study PRJNA611818) | marine sediment metagenome | isolation source: surface marine sediment (0.6m) | place: French Polynesia: Moorea | collected 2018-08 | reverse complement strand
TTTAGATAGCGAAACTTTAATTAACTTTGCTGGCGCGGATATTATCAATCTTAACTTCGGCTACGACAATGCCCCCCCACCGCCAATAATAGCCTGTAACGCGCCTTTATCGCGTTTCGACTGGGGTACGGGAGCAACCGAACAAGACTATCCGATCGGAGTAGTTAATACACCGCAAAATTATACCGTTAACGGTGCAAACGTTACAGTTACCGTCACCGGCGACCCAAATCTTTTAGTCGCATCGCCAACTCCATCCCCAGCAGTTCCAGATACGCCCGAAGATGTAGCTCGTTTTCTCGGTTTAGGCATTAGTGGCGGCGGAATTGGTAACGAATCTTTACTATTTGATGTCGATTCGCCCCAATTAACTAGCATTAACGATACGTTTCCGGTAGTTTTTGAATATACTTTAGACGGCCCGCTAACTGACGTGCGCTTTGCGATCGCAGATATCGATACACCGGGGACAAACCTTGAAAGCGATCCGAATGAAAGAATCGATCGCGTTGTTGTTCGCGGATTTGCTGGTGCAGTAGAAGTAAGTCCAATTCTAATTCCCGACAACCCAGCCCAAGCAACTTTTAGCGTTTCTGGCAACACGGCTACAGCTTCGACAGACAATATTGGCGATGGCAGTTCGGCAACAGAAAATTTTGGCACTCTCAATGTTTATTTCGACCAAGCGATCGATCGCTTTACAGTTACTTATTCTGAAGCGATCGGGATTTACTACGGCATTACTACTAATACGGGAACGCCTCGCAATCCCCAAACCAGGGCGATCGCGATCGGGGATATTTTAACTTGTATTGTGCCGCCGACTATAGATTTAGATGGAGACGATAGTTCTGGTGCAACTGGCAATGATTTTACCAACTTGTTCGATCCTACCGTTGGAACTAGCATCCCAGCAGCAGATAACGATGTGGTAATTACGGATGACTTAACCACGATTACTACAGCAACAATTGTCTTAACTAACCGTCCTGACGACACTGCAGAAAGCTTGAGTATTGATGCTACTGCTGGAGGTACGGTTACTGGGGTGACAGCTTCGGCATACGATTCGACGACAGGTACTTTAACTTTAAACGGTTCTGCTACTTTAGCTCAATATCAAAGCATTATTAGCACTTTGACTTACAATAATACTTCTAGCAGCACCGCGATCGATCCGAGCGATCGCATCATTAACGTTCAAGTAACCGATAGCAGTAATTTGCTTAGCAATACGGCAACTGCAACAATTAGGATTAATAGCGAACCTTTATTATTATTAGTCAAACGAATCACGGCAATTAACGGACAAACTACTACTAATGGCGGCGACAATTTAGCTATTTTCAACGACGATCCGGCCGATCCTAACGATAATAATCCTAACTGGCCCGATCCAAATACTAATTTAATTGGCGGTATTAATGGCGGTCAAGTTCAACCTGGCGGTGAAATTGAATATACGGTGTATTTTCTCTCTACTGGGGGCGATCCGGCCAGAAACGTGAGAATCTGCGATGTAATTCCACCAGATACTACTTTTGTAACCGATAGTTTTAATTCTACTAGCGGCATTGGTTTAGCTTTAGCTAATACAACTATCGATCCGATTCCGACTGCACCGAATAATTTGTTAACAAATACAGTTAACGACGGCGATCGCGGCGATTTTTATCCTCAATTGTCTCAAACTCCCGATGTTTGCAAGGATAATCCTCAAGCTCCTCCAGCCAGTCAAACTCCTTTAATTGCTGCTAATAATACTAGCGGTGCGGTGGTTGTTAATGTGGTTAACGATCCTGATTCTTTACCTAACGCTCTCGGCCCGGGTAACCCTGCTAATTCTTATGGTTTCATTCGTTTTAAAGTTCGAGTTAAGTAGATTGGCAACTCTTATAATTTTCCTAAATTGTAGTTATTTTTGTAGTCCAATTATAAAGCGGTAATATTATACTTCCTTTAGCGGCAAAGTTATGCTTCGAGTCACACTTTATTGCATTATTTATCTTCTAGGACAGCGATAGCAATTTGTTAAGATAGCAAATAGTTTGTTACTGTCTAACCGATCTAATTGCGACAAGATCGGTTTAATTTTAAGTTTACATTTTTGTAAAACGTACGGTATAAATTATTTTTTAAACTGCATTATTTACCGTTGCTTCGAGAGTTTTGAGATACTCTGTATTGACACCAGACTCTCGAGTTAAAGCAATTTTTCCAGTACGAGCAATTTCGCGAATGCCAAATTTATTAAGCATTTGAATAATTGCCACTATTTTGCCAGGATCTCCGACTACTTCTACAGTTAAAGACTCTTCAGAAGTATCGACAATCCGAGCGCGAAATATTTCTACGATTTCGATCGCTTCGGAACGATTAGAAGAATTAACATTAATTTTAATTAGCATCAATTCTCTTTCGATACAGGGAGTTGTAGTAATATCCTGTACTTTAAGAACGTTAATCAGCTTATAAAGTTGTTTAGTTAACTGTTCGATCGTGCGATCGTCTCCCGGTACTACCATAGTGATGCGAGAGACACCAAATTGTTCGGTAGTGCCGACTGCCAAACTCTCAATATTATAACCGCGACGAGCGAATAATCCAGCTATTCTAGTTAAAACTCCGGCCTCATTTTCTACTAAAACGGAAAGTGTATGTTTCATTGATTAAAGATCGATACCTATAGGAAGACTCGAGTTTAGCAATAATAGCGATCTAGCTAGGGTTTTCTGTTGTTTTTAAAGTTTTTTTCCAACCAGTCTAAAATAATTCGGTTGAAGCGATCGGGGGATTCGTCGTGAGGACAGTGTCCGGCGCAATCTAATTCTACTAGATCGATTTGCGAATTCAAAGAGGCGAATTTTTCAGCTAAATTAATTTTACCCAACCGAGGAGGAATAACTCGATCTTGAGTTCCCCAGACTAATAAGGTGGGTATTTTCAGTTCGGGTAATAAGAGTTTAGCAGGAAGACCAAAAGAGCTTTGAGTTGTACCGATAAATAGTTGACAAAAGGCTTTAGTTGCTCCCTCATCTTGAGGTGGAATAGCTAAAATATCAATCAACTCCTCGGTGATTGCAGTGCGATCGCAATAGGCTAGTTTAACCCAATTGGCGATCGTTTCTCTGCGACGCAAAAACTGAAAGATAACTGGGATTAAAAGAGAAGATGCGACGATCGCCTTAAGAGTTTTTTCAATTGGTTGCACCCACTTGGGAATCATTTCTTGTTGTGAGGATAAATCTAATAAAGAAAGCATGACTAATCCTCTAGCCATTTCCGGGTAAGTGGTTGCTGCTGTTAAAGCAATTAAAGAGCCGATCGAATTACCAACTAATATTGCGGGAGTATCGATAAAAATTTGCCAAAAATCGTGTAATTGCTCGACCCAGAGATCTATATTGTATTCAGTAGGGGCTTTTCTCGACGCGCCAAACCCTAATAAATCGATCGCATAGACTGTATTATTTTCGCTCAATTGAGGAATATTTTTGCGCCAATGTTCGATCGCCGCGCCAAATCCGTGAATTAAAATTATTGGCATCGTCGCAGGATTAGTATGCTTCGCTCTCATGAAACTGAACCTAGTTTGCCAACCTCGCCAAACCCAATCCCTTTGATTGCCAATTCTGTGATGCCAAGGAGCTAGACTCGTCACTATTTTAAAAAAAATTTACATACTGCTGATTATACAGTTATTCTGTCGAATTAGGCTTTTTGTTGTATTTTTCGATAACTAGCATACAAATCTATCCAATTAAAATAACAGAAAAGGCTCAATCTTAGATGCAGCTTGCTATCGATTGTAAGTAAAATAAATGGTAGATAAACTTTAATTTAAATTCAAAACTCTAAGTAGAAAATTCAAATACGCCTGTGAGAGATACAAGAAGTAACCAGCGCGACGTACCCAAAATCAACGGCAAGATTCGTTTCCCCAAAATTCGTGCGATCGACCCCGATGGCGAACAGTTAGGCATTATTACACCCCAAGAAGCTTTAAAAATAGCTGAAGAGAAAGAGCTAGATTTAGTTTTGGTGAGTGAAAGTGCTAACCCTCCTGTTTGCCGAATTATGGATTACGGTAAATATAAATTTGAACAAGAAAAAAGAGCTAGGGAAGCAAGAAAAAAACAGCATACTGCTGATATAAAAGAAGTAAAGATGCGTTACAAAATTGACGACCACGATTACAACGTGCGCGTTAATAATGCAAAACGGTTTTTAAAATCAGGGGATAAAGTAAAAGCTACAATAACTTTTCGCGGTCGCGAAATTCAACATTCTAATTTAGCGCAAAGACTGCTCGAGCGTATGGCAACAGATCTCGAAGAAGTAGCAGAAATTCAACAAGCACCGAAAAGAGAAGGTCGCAATATGATGATGCTGCTCAGTCCTAAAAAATCTTAAAAAATCAATAATTTTTAATTCAAACTTGCGAAAATCTCGATTTCTTTGACTTATTTAAGAATTATCGAGGTTTTTTTGATATCAAAAATAAAGATCGACTTAGTATTGTCAGTGATTTCTGTGATACCTTTGTTGAGTAAATTGCAGTAAATTAAAAATAAAGCCAGCTTTAAGAGCTATGGATGTACAAGAATTAAAATTTCTGATTAAATTAATAACTCAAGCAGATTATCGCGCTAAATTTGGCGAAATTACGATCCTTAAATCTGCCGAAAAAAATAGAGCTTGTCGTAGCTTGAAAGAAAATAATTATATCGATCTTATTGAAAAAATTGACAAATTAAGAATAACCGACGCAGGTAAGATTTTATTAACAGAAGATAGTTCAAATTTACCAATTACTCCAGAAGAGTATAAAGCGATTAAAGCTTTTTCTAAACAAGATATTTTAAGTCCAGGAAAAACAAATACTAAACCAGACAAGCGTAATGAAATAATAAGTAGTTTAATCGATAAAGGTTTTCTTGAAGCAATAAAAATTCTTATTAAAGAAGTTTGGCTGACAGAAGAAGGTAAAAAGTTTTTAGCAACAGAATCTAGCTTCAATGGTGGTGGAAATATTACTTTTAGTAAGAAAATGTTCGCCGATTATCTTGGTTTTATTCGTAATTATTATGCAAAATCTGCTCCAGCTCAAATATCAACAAATGGAAAAGCACCAGCAACAACAATAACAGAGAAGCCAACAGATGAAGAGATTTTAAATGCGATCGTTGATTTAGACAGTAAACTAGCAACAGATAATTATTTACCGATCTTTCACCTCAGAAATAAATTACAACCTCCTTTAAATAGAGAAGAATTAGATAATGCTTTATATCGCTTGCAAAACGACGACAAAATTGAATTTAGTAAATTAGCTGATGGAACGCATTACAGCAAAGAAGAAATAAATGCAGGAATTCCTCAACCTGTAGGAGGTTCTTGGTTTTTTATCATGGTTAACGATTAATCAATTGAAAACTAAATAGTATTACAAAAAAGAAGAGTAATGAAATCCATCGACAAAATTATTTGCCAAGAAATTAACCCATTCGATCGCGAGTCTTTAGTACCTGGTAATTTTTGGGAAGAACAACAAGAAGCAGCCTTTGCGGTTAATTCTATTCATGAACAAGAAATAAAACAAATTGAAGTTATCTTGAATTCGGTTCAAAAAGATGCCCTTAGTCGAACCATTTTACTTACTGGAGATAGCGGATCTGGTAAAAGCTATTTATTAGGAAGATTAAAAAGAAATCTGAACGATCGCGCTTTTTTTGCTTATATCGGCCCTTGGCCCGATAGTAAGTATATGTGGCGGCATACTTTGCGTCAAACGGTAGATAGTTTAGTTTGCAAACCAGAAGGTCAACAAGAATCCCAATTATTATTATGGTTAAAGGGTTTATCTGCATTTAGATCTCAAGGTTTAGCTAAAAAGATTTTAGGTGAAAGAGGATTATTCATTAAAAATCTTCGCGATACTTATCCTACTGGTATTTATAATGCTAAACAATTTTTTGGAGTATTATACGATCTAACTAATCCAGATTTATATAATTTAGCTTGTGATTGGTTGCGAGGTGACGATCTCAGCGAAGAAGATTTAAAAAAACTAAAAGTTAAAAAATCGATCGATAGTGAAGAAGCGGCTCAAGGAATTGTCGGTAATTTCGGAAAAATATCAGTTGATAATCGACCAATTGTATTGTGTTTCGATCAATTAGATTCTTTGCCTAAAGAAAATGGTTTTATTAACTTTCAACCATTATTTACTCTTAATAGTACGATCCACAATAAAAAATATACTTTTAGAAATTATTTAGTAATCATTAGTGTTATTACAACTACTTGGCAAGAAAATAAACAAAGCATTCAACTTGCAGATCTCGCTGAAGGAAGAATTAACAAGTCAATTCGCCTTAAACTTATTAATATGAAACAAGCGGAAGCATTATGGCAAATGCGATTGCATCATATTCACGAACAAGCAAATCCCAAACATCATTCAAAGCTTTATCCTTTATGTCAACAACAATTAAAAATCAATTTTCCTGGAGGTAAAACTCATCCAAGGGATGTTTTATTAGTTGGTAGCAAATTATATCAAACAGTAAAAGCTGGTATTTGTAAAATTATCGGGCCAGAACCACCAATCGATTTAATCACAAAATTCAAACTACTTTGGCAAGATAAACATCAAAAATCTCAACAAAAAATCAAAAACATGACTATTTTAAATGCAACAGAACTGATCAAGATGTTGCAAGTAGCTTTGACGAGTTTCAAAATTTCTCAAATTCAACCAAGATTAATTCCAGGAAAATACGATATTTATTCTTTTAGTTATCTTCATCCTAAAACTAAAGCAAGAATCGGTATAGTTTGGAATGAAGATCCGAATGGAACGACATTTTATCATGTTATGAATGCTTCGCAAAAAGTAGTCACCCAAAAAAAATCCCAAAAGCTTTATTTAATTAGATGGAATCATCTTGGATCATCTCAATCAAAGGGAAATCAACTTTATCAGAAAATATTTTTCAATACTTCTAATCATCATATTAAACCTAATGTAAGTTCAGTCCAGTATTTAAATACTTGTTTTGAGCTATTTAAATTAGCACAAGCTAGAGAGTTAATTATTGGTGAGAAAAATATTAGCATTGAAAAATTACAAGATTTAATTAGAAAATCTGGTGTTTTAAATGAATGTCAAGTTTTAAGAGACTTGGGAATAATCGATCGCCAGTTAGAATCAGATTCGGAACAAAAAGCAGATCTAAAACAAATCAATCCTAAAGTAAAAGAATATTTATTGAATTTGGTTAAAACTAATCAAATGTTAGCCAAGGGTACTTTAATGGGACAAGTTAAAACAAATTTTTCAGACGTGACAGAAGCACAAATAGAAAAATCAATTCAAGATTTAGATCGAGAGAAGAAAATTAAGTTAATTAATGCTCAAGACAATTCAAAAGCACAATTAATCTGTTTTGTACCCCAAGGAAATGCAGCTTAATGCGCTATCTTACCCAACCCGAAGAGATGAGTCAAGTTATCAAAAAACTCGTCTCTTTTCCCATTCTTTGGTTAGATACGGAGGTCGCTCACTGGAATACTTCAACCCCGAAATTATCTTTAATTCAAATTTTAGCCGATCGCACCGATAAAACTGGCGAATCTGTTTATATTTTTGATGTTTTAAATTTACCTAATTTGGTAGATGAATTTGTTAACCAAATTATGATGAATCCGGCGATCGAAAAAGTTTTTCATAATGCTAGCTTTGATGTGAAATATTTAGGGGGCAAAAAACGAGTTAAAAATATTACTTGTACTTATAAAATATCTAGAAAAATATCTAAAGTTCGTTTGGGTACTTCTAATTTAAAACTAAAAACTTTAGCAGCAGAACTTTGCGGTTTCAATGATGTTGATAGCGAAGAACAAGGAAGCGATTGGGGAAGACGTAATTTAACCGCCAAACAACTAAATTATGCCAAAATGGATGTAGTTTATTTGGCTGCGGTTCATCGAGTTTTATTGCAGGAACAAGAACGAATGAAACCGAGTTTAACTGTTACCGATATTAGAGTTGCTTTTGAATGTCCGCGTTTGTTTTATTTGTCTAAAAAATGTGGCGGAAAAACTTTATTTATCCCCGATAATTCCCTTAAAGGAGTTGGCAGTATTTTTCATAGATCTGCTGAAGATTTTATTAATTTAGCCAAACAAGAGCCTGAATTTCAAAATATATTTACTTCGACAGAAAATTTAGAAATAGAAACAGTTTCAGCTCGGATGCAACAACTGTTTTACGAGAAAGTTTTTTATCCTAAATATTTATTACCGGTTATTATTAATAACGAATCAAAAGCAATTTTATTAGATCGGATTTGGCAAAGTATCGTTCAATTAATTAGAAAATGGGGGGAATTGATAATTGGTAATAGTAAATATTGCGATCGCAGTAAATTGATAAATCAAACGTTCATTGCTGAAGAAAAAAAAATAAAATATAATTTCAATTTACCCAATAACAATCAACAATTAATTAACGGCCAATTTGATGGTTTAATTTACAATTGGCAGCGCAAACGCTTCTGTGTTGTCGAATTAAAAAGTTACGATCCTTTCGATAACAGCTCTCAATTAGCTCAAGTCGCTTTGTACAGCTATATTATCAACAAAAAATATCTTAATAAACAAGAAGTTCAAACTCCAGTAGATGCGGCAATTTACTGCGTTTTACCGGAATTCAAAGAGTATCGTTATTCTTGGGAACAATTAGAAGATACTGTCTATCAATTGATTCCCTATAAATTACAACAAATGCAACAGTGGTTAAAATGGGAATCTCCGCGATCGAATCCTCCACCAGTCACTACTAATCCTAATTTATGCAATATTTGTCCTCAACAAGAAAAATGTCAAAGTTATTTTGGTGAAGAGCCTCAACAACCAGTAAAAGATACTAGTGAAAAAATCGAAAATGGTTTTAATTCTGAGACTGCAAATAATAATTTAAACGATTCAGATCCAATTGAATCCGATCGCCAGGAAGATAATTTAATTAAACAGCAAAGCAATCCCAATCTAGATAAATTGGGTCATAATTTAGTTGATATTTTAAAATCTTATAAAATTAACGTCGATTATTTGGGAGCTGTTGCTGCTCCTGCTTTTATTAGGGTAAAAATTAAACCCCATCCTGGAGTTACTGTCGCTAAAATTGTCAAATTGGCTGAAGATTTGAAAGTACAATTAAGCATTTTAAATCCTCCTTTGATTGCAACTCAACCAGGGTATGTCAGTTTAGATTTACCGCGAGAAGATCGCCAAGTAGCTGAGTTTAATAACTATATTCAAAAACAAAAAAATCCTTACCAAAGCTCGATAAAAATTGCGATCGGAGTCGATCTAAACGGTAAATTGATCGAAGCAAATTTATCCGCTCCTGAAACTTGTCATTTTTTAGTTGGAGGAACTACTGGAAGCGGAAAAAGTGAGTTTTTACGCAGTATTCTGCTCAGTTTAATTTATCGCTATGCTCCAGAACATTTAAAAATAATTCTGGTCGATCCGAAAAGAGTTACTTTTCCAGAATTTGAAAATATCCCTTGGTTGCTGCGATCGCCAGTCAAAGATACCGATGTTGCGATCGCATTGATGGAGAATTTAGTGAATCAAATGGAGCGCAGATACAAACTATTTGAAAATGCTCGATGTTCCGATTTAACGAGTTACAATCGCTCTAATCAACCCGAACCCCATATAGTTTGCATTTTTGATGAATATGCCGATTTTATGGCAGAAAAAGAGAGCAAAAAAGCTTTGGAAGAAAATATTAAAAAATTAGGCGCAAAAGCAAGAGCAGCTGGAATTCATCTCATAATTGCTACTCAAAGACCAGATGCGACAGTTATTACTCCTTTAATTCGCTCTAACTTACCGGCGAGAATTGCTTTAAAAACAGCTACGATTCACGATTCAAGAATTGTTCTCGGAGGAACGGAAACAGGAGCAGCGAACTTATTAGGAAAAGGTGATTTATTATATAAAAATAGTAGCAGTTTGCAACGATTGCAAAGTTTGTTTGCAAAGAAATTTAAAATATAGTTTAAATTCTTTTTGCTATTTACTTCGAGTTAGCACTCAATTTAATTGACCTCAGAGGTCAGAAATAAGCAGTTTTTTCAGATTATTAAATAAAATTGCGATGTATTTTGCTGTTTTTGAGAATTAGACTTAGTAAAAATATTTTTACAATATAACTTAAAAGTAATGCGATCGCCAAGACAATGTTTAAAGTCAACGATCGGCTTTCCCGCACAGAAAACTAGTAAAATCTAAGGTTAAAGATAAAATAATGTCAAGTAAACTAAAAGAATTAATATAAAAATAAGCAACGCGGGGAACTTTTAAAATCTGCTATGTCATTGACACCAATCCAACTTATTATTAATCAGGAGAACGAACTACTCAATAATTTTGTTTTTTCCCGAGAATCGATCTCTATTGGTCGCGCACCAGACAATCAAGTTGTTCTAAGCGAACCGAATATTTCTCGCTACCATGCAAGAATTATTAATAATAACGAAACTGGCAAATACACGGCGATCGACCTCGGAAGTTCTTGCGGAACCTATCTCAACCAGCAAAGGCTAACTCCCAATC
>JAAUYH010024002.1_pt1 | contig 10636 bp, 9 predicted proteins | sample 7278061 | NCBI WGS metagenome assembly JAAUYH01 (sample SAMN14350203, study PRJNA611818) | marine sediment metagenome | isolation source: surface marine sediment (0.6m) | place: French Polynesia: Moorea | collected 2018-08 | reverse complement strand
TGGCACGGCCATACGTAAGCCATCTGTCATCCTGAAGACGACGTTGCACGGTCCGTAGCGAACAGGTTACGCCTGTAGAGCGTAACATTTTGCTTGCATACTGGTCTTCTTTGCGGCACTTGCCAAAACACGAATTGTTCGAGGTGTCAAGTATTTTTTCCCCATTGCTTCTCTTTCACGCTACGTTTTTTGTCCCTGACATAGTTTCTTACAGCTGTTTTGTAGCGTTTATAGTTTTCGCTATCACGTCGTAGCTCATTTTGGAGGAGAAAAGGGCATGAATTTGCCCTTTTTTGTAGTCGCTCAAATGCTGCCGGCGACCTATTGTTTACGCTTGAATGCTTGCGGTTGGCGCAGCCATTGGATTGTAAGTGAGTTCATGTTGATGCAGTACGTGTCGCAGTGTTCGTAGACTGGGTTGTTCAATCGCAAAATGAGGTGCAAAATAGTCGATCTTAAATTTGGGCGTGTGTCAAAAACGTCCCTATTCCCTTTCTCTTCCACTGCACGAGGGTTTGATTATCTGTGTTCCAACCAAAGCTGCCAACAGCCGCATCGTGCCACATGCTTTCCACTTTATCAGCTCAGGAATCCCTACAGTCTACAACTAAGGCAGTGTGGACTGAACATCTGCAAAAGTGCACCGGTCCTATTGTTTTGGCGACCAGTGCACAGTACATGCATATCGCATTCTGATCGACAGCACGGACTTTTGTATAAGTGAATAATTGAGGCGTTTGATGCAATTGTAACACCAAGAAATTGAATTATGAGCTTGTCTATCATCCTAAAATTCGCTTATTTTTCATGAATGGATCCGGAACCATGCTGATACAGTACGACAGCTACTGCACGTTTAGTTTTGTCGTAACAGTCTCGAGACCAATGGCACGCACGAGACAAACTGCAAGGAAATCAAACCGACGAAGAACTGCGATACCTGAGAATATACTGCATCTAAGGAACAAAGTTATTCGCGCAACGCATCGAGATGAGACGGAAAATAGTCTGGTGAACAACTTTGTGGTTTCTAGTGGCCCTATCTCCTTTCCTTCATTCAGTCTAAGTATTGCACCAGTTGGTGATATCACTCTTCCCCTTTCACCGAATGACGCTGTCCGTCTGCTGTCTCTGAATGAAGAATCTCAATCAGGCGAAAGTACAACAACTCCTACCGATAATTCTACGGTCTCACATTATTATCGCATTGATACTAATCGAATTTCGATTTCACAAAGTTTCACTGAGGCAGTGATGGAGCTCGCTAAGAAAATGGGAAAAGATGCTGGCGTTACGAACCCTGTCACTGCCAAATTTTGTGGCGCATTTTTATACCCACCTGGTGGTTCCATTTCCACTCATCGAAAAACAAATTCAAGCGCGCTAATGTTTGGTTCGCTCATTGTTCAAATCCCGTCCTTGTTTGAAGGCGGAGGAGATCTAGCTGTGCAGTTTAGAAATAATGACAAGGTATTCGATGTGAACATGTCGCAAGATTGTAGCACCGCCTTTCATGCCACTGCCTTCTCTATCTACAGTGAATATGAATCGGAACCTATTGAAAGTGGACATCGATTATGCCTAATGTACAACCTCCTTGATTGCGAAGACGTATCGTTTTCTTCACTATTGAGCGCTGATTCCAAAGTTGTTGACTAACTTGAACAAATAAATCGAAATGATGAACAGTGACTCTCAGACAAGTATTCTAGTTCACCGTATTCTGATATTGGAATTCGTTCTGCATTTTCTGGGGGAATCGGTTCATTGAAACGACTCTTCCCATTCACAGGTTAGTGTTGCGCGCATCGTTGCGCCTGGATGAACCTCACACTCTATTGGAAAGAAAGGATCGAGGGCAGAAAGGTGCAATGCAGTACAGTACAGTGCAGGGGTCATAATTTAGTAGTTTACTGTAGACAGGATAAGAGCAGTAACAGAGAGAACGCACAAAGGCGGTGGCAGGCAGCAGCAATAAGGACAAGCAGAGAAACGATTTACGAATCCACAGGATCTCCATGAACACGTAATCTATACACGCATGTGAAATTGGCACCGTGGTTGTCTAGAATATCAAACACGACCGCACGAGTGACTTGTGCTTTCGCATCAATTCTCCACGTCTGCAAGTGCTCGCGCTCTACCTCATACACCACATCACCCGCGTGCATCCATGCCGATGTGTTGCTGGCTTTCGCTGTACGAGGCACCACGCTGATACGCACATTTTTTGGTGCACTGCTAGTATTGCTAGTTCGACTCGGTGTGTGTTCGATGGTTATATGCGTCGGAATTAACGGCCGCGCCAACCGAATGACCACCGTGCCACGTTCACCGGTAAACCACCAACATTCGCCCGGCGTCACATCGGTTCTCAACATTATGGAGGGCGGTTGAGGGCAGTGAGCAAGACTGGAAGATACGAGAGAAACAAGGTATTGCTTTGCGTAATGAGCATACTGCGAAACGGATGACGGGACAGTCCACAACACAGCACCACCAGCACTCTCTAAAGCATAGTCCGGAGGCAATCCTTTGTCGGCCGCATATCGTTCACGATGTGAACGAAACGCATCAATCGAAGTAGATTCTTCACGGGCAATTTTGCGTGCTTGCTCAAGTATAGCAGGTGCTAGCACGTCATCGAACTCGGCCCGAGTAAGCACACGCGAGCGGCGACTCCATGCGCCGCCGAACGCAAACTCGACGAAACTTCGTAATTTGGGCCACACATTTCCCAAGGAAATGGCGCGAAAAGCCAAGTCGGAGAATTCAAAGGCAGGTGTGACAGCAGTAAATGGGTGCATTCGCGAACCCTTTTGCGCAGATAACGAACCCAATACAATCGCAACAACAGCGGCAATAACAACGAGAAGTATGAGGGAATGAGAACTGTTGTGATGTTTCGCAGCATAGTCTCTCACAGCCATTACCATTTTGCGAGGAGTTTCAACGGCGGGCGTAAGACTGAGCCTAGTGGCAGCATTTAACCAACTTGCACGTCGTTTCGGAGTTTCCACAATCTCATCGGAAGTTTCAACAAGGTCGTGAGGTGATTGAATGTAGCGGGCACGTTTAGAGTCTGGAGCGAGATTCAAGGCCGATGAAGTGGCAACCGACGCTTCGGATTCGCAAACGTAACTGGAACCATACAACGTGAAAGCAGCGGGACGAGTCAAACCCGGAGTAGACTGACGTGAACCAACGCCCTTCCGGCGTAGACGCTCAGATCGGCGCGTGGTCATTGTGGCGTGGCGTCGAATGTGTGGGTGGAGGACAGATGGTGGCGTTGCAGAATGTATGGGTAGGTTACGGTAGAGGAGGGTGAATTGGCATGAAATAGTGCCGTATATAGAGAATGGAGATAAATGATTGGTCAGATAAAAGGGTCACAGGATAATAACCAATAGAAAGTAGATTAACCCCATAACGGTAAAAAAAGGCAGGTGCATGTGCAGATACCCACCCAGAGCAACTAAAGGAATTAAATCTAGTACTCTGTACAGGGGTACTGTACCTATATTGTACAGTACCGTACATTATGTTGACGATTTGGTCAGACGACCGGAACCGAGTTGAAATGGTTGTACTAAATGATTATATACAGTGCAGCTCAGTACATTCTTGTACAAGTACAGTACTGGTACCTTGTACTGCTCTGTGCAGTAAAGTACATTACTGTACATAACATAAGTTGGGAGGTATAGTTCTGTAGTTTTGAGAGTACTGCTAGTAAAGATTAACGATAGAGATAAGTACAGATGTATGGTACTGTGTATGGCACTGTACCCTTGTACTGTACTGCAGTGAGTTGTGTGTGTGTGTGTGTGTGTGTGTGTGTGCGGCTAGTGGGAAAGAGTTGCAACTGAGAAATGATGAAAGAAAGCGAGTTTTACCACAGATTTACAGTAACATTGAATGCCACGTCTTCTATGTGGCATATAAATCCTTGGTATGCATGATTAGTACCGTGCCCAATTTCGCAAGCGTGCTTGTGTTTGTTTTTTCTTGGCTGTTTGTTTGCCTGTTTGTTTGTTGTGCGTGTATGTGTGCGTTAATATGGTACCCATACTGGGTGCAGTACAGTACACATAGGAATAGATATCAGGACTGTTCTTATAATGAATGGTTGAAATAGAATTAGCACAGAAACTGATTAACCCAAAAAGATAATGATGACAATGACTGGTTGGCTGCTGCGTAGTGTACGTAATCCGCGTGCACATCTGAGCTCGCCTCATACTCTGCGTAATAATCATCGTCAGACTCATCACTTGCGCTACTGCTGATGCTACTAGTTTCACTAGCTGAGTCATCATAATCTTCTTCATTCTCATCTTCCACCTCCAAGTCGTCATCCGATTCATAGTCTGTCGAACCTCCATCACTCACCTCGTCATTTTCATCTTCGTTTTCGTCATCTTCGTCTTCATCTGTTGCAGGTTCAACCGAATATTTCTTTCCAATCTTAATCACGATAAACTACGGGTTTTTCAGAGTTAGTGGTTGTCAAGTAAGAGCGGGATGGCGGTACGAGCAAAGAACTTACCTCAGGGCCATAAGGACTGGATTCAGAGAGTCTGATGAAGCGGTCAGAGCGGAACGAGCTAGATAGAGCTTGATATGAATAACAACAATGATTGCCCTTGTTGGGATTCATCAAGTACCCATTAGGCCAACTGTCGTAGTCAGAGTAAGCAACCGCATGACCAACACGACTGTATCGAGGTCTTATTAATAGCATGTAGGAACCGGAACGATTCCACACAAAAGAAAGGCCATCATCAACGGTGGAGAAGCGATAAGTGCCCTCATCGGTCATTCCACCTATTTCGGGAAACATATGATGACGAATGTAGTGATTTTCAATATGTTCCTGTAGTGAACGTGAGTAAGACACATCGGGCCACGAGGAACGAGGTTGCATATCATCTTGAACGATTTGTTGTAGCCAAGCAAGGGTCATGCCTGCACAAATACCGGGACGAGATTTCAAGTACAGTCGTTCCGCACGACTTGTAGTAGAGAGCAATTCATCACGTGAGTAAACCTCCATGATGTAAGAGTTGTTGTTGCCATCATCGTTGTCGCTCGCCCATTCCTCATTCTCATCAATGTCATTATTGTACACAACGGTTGCAGATGACGATGACGACGACGCTGGTGTTGATGATGAGGCGCGATTGCGAGATCGTGAATGTCTACTGTTTGATTTACGGGTGTTGACACTCATTTTTGCGAAAAAGGTGGAAGTCGACGACAGGAGACAAGTAGAGAAGTGAGGATGTTCGGTTTCAAAATGAATGTGCGTAAGTAGCAAGAAATGATAACATGTGGAGAAACCGCTCCATCGACGGCGAGGGAGAGCCAGGGATATGTCCCAATTGATAGAAAAGAGCACAAATATGTGACTGGAATACGCTGAGCGAGGTGCGTCATTGTAAGCTCCGTTTTTGTGTACCGTACTGTATATTGAACAGTTGCAGTAAATACAACCAACGATTTCAGTATCAACGCAACTTTGAGTGATGTTCTAGTCAAATGATAAAGATCAGTTGACCATTAGGTTTGGAAATTTGTACAAAACACACGCGATCTCCAGCAGCCGATACAGTCCAGTATTGAGCCAGGGTTATATCGGACTACACTCTTCCCTAGCATGGGGTAAATATTTTTATTACTTCCATGGCTCCATTATTGCGCCCGTACCCACTGATTAATATGTACGAAACCAGTACAGTGTCTAACCTAGCATTTGCATATACTGTAGAGTAACCTGCTGTCCCTCGCTGTCTCAAACTCTTTATCGTAGTAAAGTTTACTGTACTGCAGCGGATATTATACCTTCGTTCACTGTACTTTTGTTTATAAACTTGTTTGGTTTTTAGATACCCTGCTGTATAATACAGGATCAGTACAGATTTCTACCCCACATCCATCAACATACGTACTGTATTACTATGTTTGTGATTGATACTGCACAATAGTGCTGAATTGTACAGCTGCTACATACAGTTAATTGTTTTATCCCTACACTATGAATAATGGATACTGTATCTTGGTACTGTAGCAAATTTTTGTTTTATTCCTAAGATCAATACCCTATGCAATTGCTGCCGACGCTGCTACAGTACTCTGTACTTTAATAACCAATCGTTCAATTCGTGGGATTACTGTTTTGAATGGCGAATTGTTTTGTACAGTGTTCCCTCTGAATATGACCATCAGTTAGACCCTTCTCAAATAATCTTATTTAAAGGTACTATCGAATTTCGAAAACTTTCTGGCAGCTCTCGTGAGTGTACTGGACCGGTACTGTACTGTCCCTTGTCCTGTACATGTACAAAACTAAGTACTTCACTTGTTACCAACAAATGGATGCACACACGTACGCGCGTTCGTTTGTTTATTCGTTCTTTAAGTATTTCGTTCCACTACTGTGATTTGTAGATAGTCTAATCCAGTACGGTACAGTATGAATTACCGCACTGTATTTTAGAGGAATGAAGCATTTGCTAAACCTGAGTGTTCTGTACTGTACAGTACTCTAACGCTACAGTACAGTACCGGTACTGTACAGTAAATTTATAGTTAAATACTGTACTAATCCATTATGCTGTAGTACGGTACTGCAGGAGTACAGTAAAATATTTCTGCCCTGGATCAAATTCGGACCAGCGTATCTTTCCTTCCTACCGCTATCTTTACTTATGTAGCTACAGTCCCTTTTTGTTTCCTGAGCTTGGTGCAACTTGACAATATCGTACTGTATTCGACTAGCCACTAAATTTATTGTTCTTTGCGGTACGCAGTACTGTAGACCAACTTCTTTCTCTGCTTGTACTTACCACACCGAGTAGGAATGTACGTGCCGTGTTACAGGCCTGTACAGTATAATTATTGCTCGCTACATATTGTAAAAGCAATCTATTTTACGTTTATTTTTTGTCAACATTTTGATCTTCAGTCGCCGCATACTAACCTATCCATGTTTTGACTTACATCCCCCGCCTCGAGAACCCTTGCCTTTGTGCTGCGGTCTTCCTCTAGTCTGCCCTCTCACCTCATCCAAACATCACATCGACAGACACTTTTGCAATCTCTCTCATCTTTTCATCATGTCGAACAACGAATGGGACAATGATTCCGGTTCCGATTATTCTTCTGACAATGTTTCTCCTGCCAATTCCGATGAGGAATCTATTGATATTTCTTCCTCCGATGAATCGTCTTCCGACGAAGCACCCCAAGCTGAGCCTCCTATTCATTCTGCTCTTATCTATTCTCGTTCTGATTTACTGACCACTGCTCCTTCTCGTGAACGCGCCTATCTTCGTAGCCGTCCCGGCATTTGTGCTGGTCTTTCTCTTGCTTGGCTTCAACTTATTGTTCGTGATGACGTAGCTCCTTCGAATAGTTGGCCTCAGGTTTCTTTCGCTCGTCAACTTCAAGAGTACATTGAAAACAATTCCATTCGCCATCAATATTTTCCTGAAGTTGGCTACATGGCTGATCATGGTCGCAAACATTTCGACGATGTTGACACTGCTTTGAGTTATGTGTGGCTCAATCCTGGTTCTTACATCGTGCTTATTCGTCCTCGTCATGCTCGTGTTGGTCATGCCGTGGCGTATTCCGATCGCTACAGTTATCCACGAGGATACTTGATGAATCCCAATAAGGGTTCTCATTGTTGTTACACTTACGAAGGTCTTTCTGAAGAGTTTCGTTCCGACCGTTTCATTCTCCGCTCTGAGTACAGCAGACATGGCCCTGAAATTATCACTATTCGAATCGGCAAGCCCAATGGCAATGAGCAGGTCTCGTGGTACGCAAACGAAGATGACAATGACGATGAGCAAGAGTACATTCAATATGGCATTTAGGCCTGGAGAGTCGACTAGTAGTGTTTGTACCTCTGTACTGTACAGTAAGAAAGTAAGTACGATAGTAGCACGTATCCGAGTACTGTAGCAACTCAGCACCTGTGCAGAAGTGAAAGAGGGAGTACAGTAAAGTATGGACCCTCTCAGCCCCAAAATCATTCTCCTGACCTCAACTTGGTTGTTTTCTTCCACTTTTCCCTCACCATACAGTGCTCTCTCCATCCCTTTTCGCCTACTCAACAAAACGTGTGCCATATCGTTAGAATTCACGAGGAAGACCCTCGTAAACAATTTTCGAACCCAATTCCATCTTTCTGCATGCTGCCCTTCCATTTGATAATACACGCTATTCGCCGCTCTACGCGCAATGTATGCGCCACAACAGATTTTAAGTCTTCATCTGAACAACCCGCACTTCCATAAAGTCCTGACAATGCACAATCGATTTGGTCTTGCAGTTGACCACCACTTCCAAACTTGCGCGCAAACAATGCGCCGGAATTGAATAAACCGTCATGTAACAACGGAGCAAGTGGACCGTCTAGCTGTGCTGGTCGAGATAACATGTGAGTGCCATTGCTCCATGCGATGTGACGCAATGCATCCCAAACTACTGGAAATTTGCCTTTAGGTGCCATCGCTTGTAAGGTGGGGAAGAAGTGCTCATCGGCTGCTCGCACATTAGCAAGTAGCGCAAGCAGCGTGCGCGAGTCAGATGAATTCAATGCATGTTGCGCAAATTCGTACCAAAGAATAGTCCATCCTTCTGCTTTTCGCACTGGCAAACCTTTGGGGTGGGCAAACGTATGTGGCACATTCAAATTATTCAGGTCTCCCGACTTATTCCACAAGCTTGGGTCTAAGTGGATAGTGGCGAAGCGTCGTGTAAAAAACCATTCAGTGGTTTTAGTCGCAAGTTGAGATTGGAAAAAATTGAGCTTTCTAAGAGCAGGGTACGAAAATGCCTTTCGCATGAGACGTGGTGCGACAAGCGGATAGTCAGCTGCAGACAAGTTGATATAAAACAGCCAAGGAACATCAGTACGACGTGAGACGAGAATCGATAGACAATCGAGCGTTGCGAGTAACATTGATATACCAGCGTAAGCGATTCGACGTGACGGTACAAGAATTACGTTTCGAGGATACTGGAGGAGAAGAGAAGAAGCAAGTCGGTTACGGTCGTCGGAGGGGATTTTAGCATCAAAGTGAATGGCGTACAGATTACATTCGTGCCACAATGCGTCGAGAAGACGAGGTACTTGTTTGGCAGTTTCTGACGAGGCTTGGATAGAATAGGCAAGGCGTGGATCAGTCTCACAACCCGAAACAACTTGATTGTGAGCGTAGAAAGAAGCAAAGGTGAAGGAACAAAATAGAAAGAGGCCAAAAATGATTTTCGAGTTGATCTTATTAGGGATAGAGTGCCGCGAAAAGGAACGCCAGTAAGATTTTGAGTGCAACCGCGGAGCCATAGCCGTGCACATAAATCGAAAAAAGAAATAATGAGTCGATGCAACTTGACGAAGAAGTAGAAGACGGTTGACGAGTTAGCGGAGAAAAATCGAAGGGATTGAGGGTGAAAATAGAAGGCGCTACAGAAGGAACATGTTGAGTTTTCTCGGGAACAATTGGGAATAATGTTATGGGCCATGTGACTCAAAATTTGTTCCCAAGAAAACTTCATCTCGCAGCAGAAACGGTCCGAACTGAACACAATCTCCTCAAAGAGCTGTTCAACATTTAGTATACTTCATCGGCTACATACAATTATTGTTCGTTCTCAAATCATCAACGCAGTGTGTGAGTGATTCACAAGTTATCGACCGTGACGAAGGACGACGATGGGCTCGAGACAATGCATGAACGCGAGCAATTCTTCAGGCTCAACTGGATCGTGTGAAACAACATCAACAATTGCATGGTCTTCTTTGTGAAGATTCGTCACTGATTCGGCGTTCCCTTGCTGAGTAAACTTCTTGATGACGTACACCTCAACCGTAAAGCCCGCGCGCGCGCGGAATCGCAGGCCTGAACGCACATACTCATATTGCATTGTACATCCAAGCTCATTTAGCAAGTCAAGCGCACCTTGGCCCATCGCTACCGAAGTAAGTTGTCGACGTTCGACTGGTTGCGAGACACGACGGTCTGGAATTCCATACGTGAGTAACAGGAATTCTAAATTCGCGTGACGCGTCTCTTGGGGTCCTGCCTTCAGGATGCGACGACGAAGGCGAATCGCATTTTTCGGTACGCCACGCACCTCGGGTGCAGGCGAGTAGACTCGGTCGTGGTCACGAAATTCACCAAGATGCCCGACTTCGGGACAAAGTGCACGAATCAGAAACACAACACGCGTTAAATCAGATACCCCAATAGTTCCGCGCACTAGAGTCTCTGTTACAGTCACAGATGCCTGCTTGTTAGTTGTGGTGTTGCCAACAGTGGGTGGAGCCATCTCGGTCAGGTAAGGCTCAGTGGCGACCTAACTGTAATTTATTAAAAAAAATTGACTATTGTACGAACATATATATCCGTACATTGCACGGGTGTAGCTTATTTAAAATTTAATAGGCACATGAGTATACTCTCGCACTTTGCTAGAGGTAGCTGCAAGCAATAACTGCAGGGCTTATGTAGGGTAGTAGCTACTATAATTATACCTATATATCGTAGTATAGTATTCTATATTATGGATTCTGTATTTTGTATTTTATGAGAGTGTATCTTATGCAAGTGTATTTTAT
>JAAUYH010171671.1_pt1 | contig 10637 bp, 9 predicted proteins | sample 7278061 | NCBI WGS metagenome assembly JAAUYH01 (sample SAMN14350203, study PRJNA611818) | marine sediment metagenome | isolation source: surface marine sediment (0.6m) | place: French Polynesia: Moorea | collected 2018-08 | reverse complement strand
CGGGAGCGAGTAAAATGCCGTTGCGATAGTGTCCTGTCGCTAAAAATAAGTTATTACAAGTACTCTGACCGAGTATGGGTAATTCATCGGCAGTACCAGGACGAAAACCCCACCAAAATTCCTCAATTTGCCAATCTGCTAGGGCAGGATACAATTTTGTGGCATTAGCTAGTAAAGTTTGAATGCCTTGGGGGGTGTTGTGGGGAGTCCAACCTACTTCTTCTACTGTAGCTCCCACAATCAAGCGTCCGTCTTGTCTGGGGACGAGATAAGTATTTTCTCCGTATAAAATTCTTTGTAGAGGTTGAGAATCAGAGCGTTGCTGAGGCATTCTCAGGGATAGCATTTGTCCTTTTATGGGACTTACTGGCAAGGGAAACAGATGATTTGACCAAGAACCAGCCGCTAGAAGGTATTGAGCTGCTTTTTGTTCTCCTCTAGAAGTTAAAATGCTATCTACTTTACCTTGTTTCTGCTGTATGGCTTGGACGGTAACTCCTTCTTGAATTTCTACCCCCAAAGTATGAGCAGCTTGCAAAAGCGATCGCATTAAACTGCGATTATCTACCTGTCCGTCTTCGGGATACCACCAACCACCAACTACTGAGTCACTCAATCCTGACTGATAGTATTGAATTGCAGTTCGATCTAACCATACTGCGTTATCATTGCGAGCGATCGCTTTTTTGGGTTGACTGTAAACGGGAGCCAAAATACCACAGGGTAAATAACCAGTTTCAATTCCAGTTAATTCTTCTAGTTTCTGTATCCATTCTGGATAAAGCCACCGAGATTTGAGACACAAATCTAGCATGGGCGAAGGGGCAATTTTTTCTGCCATAGGTGCTAACATTCCCGCCGCCGCCTGGGATGCTGCTTGTCCCACATCTTTACTAATTACCGTAACTTGAGCATTGCGGCGTTTTAGTTCAATGGCGATCGCCAATCCAATGATACCACCGCCAATAATCAGAATATCCCTTGCTGTTTTCATCTATCCTAAACCTCTGTCTATATTAAACTTTAACCTGAAAAGCAACGGTCAAATTTTAATTAAACGTGAATTCCATACAAGATAGAGGCTGACTGATATTACTGATTACTGATTTAAATTCCACACTCTTTACAGCGAGACAAAATTAAGCAGCACCACCACCGCCCATAAGTACCAGTTAATCCTAATTCTTTTAATTGCTCTTTCGGTAGATGTCCATTCCAAGGGAAATGACCCATGGGTGCTTCTAAGGAGAAATTCAGGCGATCGTAGTCTTGCCATTGCTTGTCAACTCGCCATCCCAAACGTTCTCCTAGCTGACATTCTGTTTCATAATCTATTTTACTCCCTAGCTCTTGCCAGATTTGTCGTTGTACCGAAAATCCAAAACGCCCCTGACTGAATTTAAGCCACATTTTGTCTAATTCTTGTAGTAGTTCGCAGGGAAGGCGATCGGTAGTTTCATAATCCAACCAGCCTTCTTTAACTCGATTGGTTGTTTTGAGGATAATTTCATAGGTTTCTTCGTCGGCTTGGCGCCATTCTTGTGCGGCTAATAAATCTCGCAGTCTCAGATATATATCTTGTTGCTTGGAAGGAGTAGAGACAGGATCTAACTCTTGAGTGGGGGTTAAGAGTTCTAACCATTCGGGTATTGATTGGGGACGGTTTTGTGGCTCTAAAGCCATCCCTTGAATAATTGCTCGATTAAGGCGATCGCCGATTTGGGAATTATGTTTTATGGGAGGGATTAAATTTGCTCCTTGCAACCTAAATTGAGCGGGTAGGGGCTGTACTCCAGTTAATTGATAATATAAGGTAGCAGCTAGGGCATAAACGTCGGTGTAGGCATCTCTTTTATCTCTGAGACGATATTGCTCGATGGGGGCAAAACATTCAGAGCGAGCATTGGTATGAGTCATAGTTTTGCCAGCAATAAAATCTCTAGCTAACCCAAAATCGATTAAGATTGCCTCTTGGCAATCTTGACGCAGCATGATGTTTGCAGGTTTGACATCGCGATGCAACAATCCTAGCTGATGAATGTAATGTAGAGCTTTGCCAATTTGACAAGTATAAAGGATAGCTTCTGATTCGGATAAAGCTCCTTGCTCGATGACGTACTGTTCTAGATTTTTGCCTGTAATGTATTCCATCACCATGCACCACAATCCATCTTCTAGACAGACATCATCGACGCGAATAATATTACTGTGGCTGCATTTAGCTAAACGAAAGGCTTCTTGGACAAATCTTTCTTGATGTTTGCTGAAATCTGGCTTGCTCTGAATTAAGTCATTGGCAGTTTTAATGGCAACGGTTTTATTGGATAATTTTTCTGTGGCACTATAGGTGACTCCAAATCCTCCCACTCCTAAAATTGCTTTGATTTGATATTTTTCTCCTTGGATTAATGTTCCTGGTTTCCAGATCATTAGACCTCATGTCAAAGTCACGATCGCTATATTAGCCTAAACTCTTTGAATTCTTTTGTACTTAAGATTTGGGTTATTGGTAAGCTCAAAAACGACAATTTATAAATACTTTTGTACTATTTCCCAACCAGTTAGGGAAACAAAGATTAATCCTCCGCATAAAACAATGTTAGTGCCAATGTGCAGCGATCGCGCCCATGGTCTTTGAGGATTGATTAGATTAGCACTTACGATCGATAGAATTATCAAGCCCACGACTAGCAACCCCGCAACCAAATGTGGTGAATGTCCCAGAGTGCCATAGTAACCTATCGTCCCCACAACCCCAATGGCTAAAAGTAACAAAACTAAAAAAACAATGATAATTCCTGCAACATAATGAAAATTTCGCAACCAATGGAGACGACCGATTCTGGTAATTCGACCGTAAAACATCCAACTTCCAGAAAGTAATAAAAGTATATAAAATACGATCGCCCCTCCCATAGACCAAGCGGCAATTTTCCACAACCAAAGAAATGATGGTAAATCCAATTTCTCTGCCTCAGTAACTTATTGAATTGACGATATTGTTAAGGATAATTTTCTCAGTATAGATCGGTATAAACAATGGGGTTACTAAAATTAGTAACCCCCAAATAATTGTCTATGGTATTTAACAAGACTTTCTGATTTCTTAAACTTTAAACAGTAGCCACGGCAGGATGACTAGAGATGTTATTGAGATCGCTTATTTCTACTTTTTCGCTTGCGCGATCGCGATTTTCAGCTTTGCTTTCTACAGGTATTTTTTGACTGTTGCTGCTAGTGCCATACTCTTGGACGCAAAGGCGAGTACAGGGAATCGTGTCAGAAAGAATTGCGCTTGCCATCATTCCCGAATGAATTTCTAACATCGCACTAGATACAGCTTCAAATACTAGTCTTTGTCCGGGAAAAACTACTCGTTCAAAATACCAATTCGGAATATTAGTTATGCGAGCCACTTGAATTTGGCTGGTTGAATTTACATAGCAGCAGAGAAGGCGATCGCTTTCTCCTTGAGGTAGGGGATCGAGGATTTGAGCCATAATTATTGATGTATTTAAAAATTAGATTTCCTATCGCTTTTGATACGCTAACACTTCTCGATCCCGAATAGCTGTAAAAGGGACTACCAATCTATATTCATCTGACTCCTATTTTTCAGATTAAAACTTTTAATATTAATTTTAGATTTAAGATAAATTGATACGATTTGTATAGCTCAACCTCTGCTCTGGAATCGGGATCGGAAAAAATTACGGTTAATTGACTCAAATCCTGAATTGAATCTTGCGATCTTTGAGTTCTAAGACTTTAGTACTCTTGCTTTAAAGCCTTGTGGTTGATTGTCTTCAGTAATATCGCTAAAGTTAAGTTATATGAATAAATTAATTAGCAACCCAGCCATCATCATTCAAAGTCTCACATTTATTTCATAAAACTTTAAAAAACTTAACATACTTGTAGGGATTATGAATCCAAAAATCTTATATGTCCGACTTCCGTGCAATCCGATTTTTCCCATTGGAGTTGTTTATCTATCAGACCACGTTCACAAACTGTTCCCCCAAGTAGAGCAAAAAATCTTCGATTTGGGAACAGTACCCCCCTTAGATTTCAATCGGGCTTTAGATCGCTGTATTGATGAATTTCAACCAACCCTGTTGGTGTTTTCCTGGCGGGATATTCAGATCTATGCTCCCGTAGGAGGAAGGGGAGGCAATCCACTCCAGAATGCCTTTGAATTTTACTATGCTAAGAATCCTTTGATTAAGCTCAGGGGAGCATTAGGAGGTTTAAAAGTTGCTACGGCTTATTACGGCGAACTGTGGCGCAATATCGGTTTAATTAACCGAGGATTGGCAAGAGCCAAAAAATATTGCCCAGAAGCTCGTACTATTGTCGGTGGTGGTGCAGTTAGTGTTTTCTACGAGCAACTGCAAGATCGATTACCAAAAGGGACGATAGTTTCGGTTGGCGAAGGAGAACAACTACTGGAAAAACTACTCCAAGGTAGAGATTTCCGAGATGAACGCTGTTATGTCGTCGGCGAAAATCAGCCCAGAGAGAGGTTGATCCATGAATGGCCAACGCCCATTGAAAAAACAGCTTGTGATTACGACTATATAACCACAATTTGGTCGGAATTCGACTATTATCTCCAGGAAAATGATTTTTACATTGGCGTACAAACCAAAAGAGGTTGTCCCCATAACTGTTGTTACTGCGTATATACCGTAGTGGAAGGCAAGCAGGTGAGAATCAATCCTGCTGATGAAGTAGTCAAAGAAATGCGTCAATTATATGACAGAGGTATTCGTAACTTCTGGTTTACCGACGCACAGTTTATTCCCGCACGGAAATATATCCCCGACGCGATCGAATTGCTGCAAAAAATTGTTGACTCTGGAATGAAAGATATTCATTGGGCGGCATACATTCGCGCCGATAACTTAACTCCCGAATTGTGCGAGTTGATGGTTAAAACTGGCATGAACTACTTTGAGATTGGTATTACTAGCGGCTCGCAAGAATTAGTCCGTAAAATGCGGATGGGGTATAATCTGCGTACTGTACTGCAAAATTGTCGGGATTTAAAAGCGGCTGGTTTTAACGATCTAGTTTCAGTGAACTACTCTTTTAACGTTATCGATGAAACTCACGAAACAATTCGACAAACTATTGCCTATCATCGAGAATTAGAGAAAATATTTGGAGCGGACAAAGTAGAACCTGCTATTTTCTTTATTGGCTTGCAACCCCATACCCATTTAGAAGAATATGCATTTGAGAATAACATTCTCAAACCAGGATACAATCCCATGAGTTTAATGCCTTGGACTGCTAAAAAATTACTGTGGAATCCCGAACCCAATGGTTCATTTTTTGGAGAAGTCTGTCTTCAAGCTTGGCGACAAAATCCTAACGATTTTGGACGAGAAGTTATGGCAATTTTAGAAACTAAATTGGGTTGCTCCCCTTTGGAAGCAGCTTTATCTGCTCCCGTAAACTCCGATCGCCAAAAGCTAATCACAACTGTTTAGATAGATCGGCAATTTGTTTAACTGCATCTCCCATTTAATAATAAATTACCAAATATGCTGGAAGGTTCGATATTACAAAAATTACATGAAGCTCATCGCGGTAGTAAAAAACCATTAAATTTAGGGGTTTATTACAAAAATACTCTGGTAGCTCTTTGTCACGCTTTAGAAGATTTTATTTTAGAATCAGAGAGCGAGCCGCTAATGGTTACGGCTTTCCAGCGTGGTAAGTGGTATTTACAAGAAGCAGAACGCTACGCCGATTTAGCCGACAAAGCTTCCCAAATAGCAATTATGGCTACATCAGATGCGGGATTTGATAGCCATCCCACCAGCCAAAAAGATAATGTTACCTTGATTCATCTCAAGCCAGACGATCCTGTAGCTGAAGAATGGCATTTAATTGTCTTTTCACCTACCTATACAGCAATGGTATTATGTCAAGAATTATCCGATCGCGATTATGGAGAAGGCAAGCAGCCAAAAGAAGATTTAGAGCGTAAATTTTATGGATTTTGGACTTTTGAACCAGAATTAGTCCGAGAAACAGTCCAATTGGCGATCGCTCATATTGCCAATTATCAGCCCGATTTTGCGGCGATGCTACAAGAACGAATGCAACAAATAACAACCGAGTTTCGTACCAGCCAAAGAGACGATCTTGATGCTGTAGTGTCGCGAGTAGTCAATTATCTCCAGGCTTGTCAAGAAAACTTACATCAACCAGAAAAGGCGGCTAACTTTAGTGTCTTTAAAGCTTTGGATGAAAATATTGTTTCTAACGAACTACAGGCGTTTTTACGCATGGCACAATTATTAGACCGCACCGATTTGAGCAATCCAATGGCAGCCTCAGAAGTAACAGTGATGGCAGAAGCTATGGGACAACTGTTAGATTTACCTGCATGGCAAATCAAACGGCTAAATTTAGCAGGATTGTTACATCGCATTGGCTTGCCCAAAAAAACTGACGATGAAGGCAAACAGTCTGTTGCTCAGAAACAACTGCTAAAAGCAGAAGAGTCTACCCCCAAACCATCAGTATTGCGAATTATGCCTCAACTTCAGGCGATCGCAAAAATTATTACCCATCAAACTGAAGCTTGGGATGGTTCTGGTGTTCCTTTGGGGTTGGCTTACGATAATATTCCCTTAGAATCCCGCATTCTGCGTTTGATTGCCGATTTTCAACAAAAAATTACCAATTACAGACAACAACAACCAACGAATAATCTTAATACCGTTTACACTCAAGCTCTAGCTGATTGTCAAACTATGGCTGGCGAATTATACGACCCCAAATTAGTTGAAGCTCTAGCTTTGTTGGTAATGGGAATGCAGCAAGGAATGAGTCTGCAAACATACCAGCCAAAAATTGCAGCAGGAATGTGGTTGATCGACTCCAATAATGTTGAAGAAAATCAAAAAGCATTTTAAATAACTTTAATAATCGAGTAATCTACTAAATTTAAATAGTTTAATAAATAACTAAATAATGACCACCATAGAGACTATCCGCACAGGACAAAACAAACATTTTCCAGGAGTAGATTTAGAAGATGAAGACCTTTCAGGCTGTCAGTTAGAAAGAGTCAATTTAGCAGGAGCTAATTTAGTTGGCACAGATTTATCTAAGTCTAATCTCAAAGGTGCAAGATTGGATGGAGCTAATTTGCTAGGAGCGCAACTAAGTCAAGCAGATATCAGAGCTAATTTACTGGGAGCTAATCTGATGCAAGCTGACTTGAGTAATGCCGATCTGCGCGGTAGCAATCTACGTGGTGCTAATTTGATGGGAGCAAAGTTATCTCAAGCTTCATTCTCAGGAGCATTTTTAAGTGGGGCGAATCTAACTGGGGTTAATCTTCAGGGAGTCGATTTTCGTAATGCCGATCTGCGGGGTGTGAATTTAAACAGTGCTAACCTCAAAGGTGCAAATTTAGTTCAAGCTGACTTACAAGGAGCGAATTTAAGCGACACCAATTTAGAAGAAGCCGACTTGCGCGGTGCAAATTTAGCCGGTGCTAATTTAGCTGGTGCTAACCTTTTGTGTGCTGAATTAGAAGGTAGTAATTTAGAAGGGGTTAACTTAGAAAGAGCTTGTATGTTGGGAACAATTTCTTGAGTCTTAGTTAAAGTGCTAATACCCAATATCTAACACCTAACACCCAACAAAAGAAAAATAGCCCTCTCATTCATAAACTATGTTAGAAAGGACTATTTGCTCAAAAAAGACGAAAATTTTAATTAGCACTAACAGAGTTAGAAGTAGATTTGTTTTCTTCTTGTTTTTCCTGTTGGTTATCGTTGCTATAGTTTTTTCTGCCACGAGAAGAGTAGCGGGAAGATTGTTTGCGGAATTTGCGAGCATTAATCTTGTTACGAGCCGCTTTCTCTTTCTTTGCATTGCGACGTTTAGCCATTTATCAATTAGTCCTCATACACAGTAAAACGCTTCTGGGAAAGTACCAGTGGGATGACCCAGTTGGTCTCCAGAAGCGCGATTTGATTTAGCCTCGGAGTTTAGAAGCGGTCGTTACGGCGATCGCCACTGAAAGAGTTTCTGTTTTCGCGGGGTCTAGCTTTATTAACCCTTAATTCGCGTCCCATCCATTCTGCTCCGTCTAGAGTTTCAATAGCTTTTGCCTCTGCTGCTTCGGTTTCCATTTCTACAAAACCAAAACCACGTTTGCGACCAGTTTCACGGTCGGTGGGAAGATGAACCCGTTTTACATTTCCATACTCGGAAAATACTTCGCTCAGGTCTTCTTGGTTAATCTCATAGTTGAGATTGCCTACATAAATTGACATAAATTAGAATGTCTCCTCAATTCTTCTGGATGTAGAGAGCTACGATTACGGAAAAAAACCTATCAATACCTTGCAAATCAATACCTTACGGAAAAACCTACCAATACTGAATACAAACTAGATTGCCGATCTTTGTCTCTTTGTCTTAATAGAAATCCTAACACTTTATGCTGTAAAAACTAAGGATAATATCTAACTACGATCGCAACTCGTATAAATACAGTAAATTATTTAACATTTTTAGTTATTAGTTTCCAATCTTTCACAGTTGTGGTTTTCAGCAACATAGATTCTAGTATTTCTAGAGATGCAGTAGAGACTATGGTAGAAGGATAAACAGCCGTTTTCCATTGGGGATGATTTAGCAAAGAGCAGTTGTTATATTTAGTTACACTAAATCCTAATAAGGCATTGACTACGGCATTATCATTTAAAGTAAGCTTTCCTTTGCTGCTAATTAAAGGATAGCCGCTACGAGGATCGAAAAGATCGCTCTGATAATTGCGATCGCGCAGTTGAAAAATTAAGTCGCAACCGAAGCGCAGAAATTGTTCTCGTAAATAATTTTTCTCTTGGTTGACATCTGGGTTGACATCTGATGTAGGTAAACGAGATTTTTGTAAAACTACGATCGCACAAGCGATGGATACATCCCAAGTCGGCAATAATTTCTGTTGATTATCCATCATAAATTGACTGGGACGATCTATATATATTTGAATTTCTGTTGCTACGGGAGTAATAAAGTGTTTGATCTCAGGATGCGATCGCATTTTAACGGTAATCAGTAATCAGTAAATAATTCAGTATTATCAACTTAAGGGTTGCCTGTTCCCTATTTTCTCTTGATAAATTTCAGAACGATGGAAGAAACTCAAAAAGTGCGATCGCTTTCTGCTTGGCAGACTTTTTTAAATACATCTTTAGATGCCAAGTTGCAACAATCTCTCGATAAAAATCCAGAAGTTGAGGTTGTCAAACTATTTCATCGCGTAGCTAAGAGCGTACCTGCTTATCAAACTTGGCTGCGAGGGAGAGGAATTGAGCTGCAAAACATTCAAACCTTTGCCGATTTTCAAGCTCTTCCTTTATTAACTAAAGAAAATTATATCAAGCACTATAAATTATCCGATCTTTGTTACCAAGGAAAATTAAGCAACTGCGATTTCATTGCAGCTTCTTCTGGTTCGACTGGTAAACCAACTTTTTGGACTCGTTTTATTAGCGATGAGTTAGAAATTGCGACGCGATTTGAACAGATTTTTCGCGATAGTTTTCAAAGCGATCGCGGTACGACTTTAGCAATGGTTTGTTTTAGTTTGGGCACTTGGGTAGGAGGAATGTATACGGCTAATTGTTGTCGTCATTTGGCAGCTAAAGGCTATCCCATAACCGCGATTACCCCAGGTAATAATCAAGCTGAAATCTTCCGCACGGTTAAGGAATTAGCACCCATGTTCCATCGCCTGGTGTTACTGGGATACCCACCTTTTTTAAAGGATGTTATCGATCGCGGTATTGCTGAAGGCATTCAATGGCAACAATATAATGTCAAGTTGGTAATGGCAGGGGAAGTATTTAGCGAAGAATGGCGAGATTTAGTTGGTTCGAGAATTGGTTCGACTAATGCTGCTTATGATTCGGCTTCGCTTTATGGTACGGCGGATTCTGGAGTACTAGGCAATGAAACACCCCTGAGTATTATCATTCGTCGCTTTTTGGCTCAAAATCCCAATGCAGCGAGGGAATTATTTGGCGAATCTCGTTTACCGACTCTAGTACAGTACGATCCCCTGAGTCGTTTTTTTGAAACTGAAAATAACACTTTACTTTTTTCTGGAGATAATGGCATTCCTTTAATTCGCTATCATATTGCCGATCGCGGGGGAATTATTAATTATCAAACCATGACCGAGTTTCTTTTAGATTGGAACTTTGACGCGATCGCATCTTTACCATCTTCTAGGAAAACAGCTATTTACCCTTTACCTTTTGCCTATATTTTTGGTCGTTCTAATTTTGTTGTTTCTTTTTATGGTGCCAACATCTATCCTGAAAATATTCAGGTCGGTTTAGAACAACCAGAAATAAGAGATTGGGTAACTGGTAAATTTGTCATGGAAATCGAACAAGACGGCGATCGCAATTCCTATCTATCTCTGACAATTGAATTAGCACCAAGTATAGATTCTCCTGAAGATGGAGAAGGGATGATTTCCCATAGTGTTCGCACTCAACTACTGCGTCTCAATAGCGAATATGCTAACTATGTTCCTTCCCAACGTCAGTTACCACAAGTGAAGCTCTTGCCTTTTGGCGATCCTGAAT
>JAAUYH010039543.1_pt1 | contig 10637 bp, 6 predicted proteins | sample 7278061 | NCBI WGS metagenome assembly JAAUYH01 (sample SAMN14350203, study PRJNA611818) | marine sediment metagenome | isolation source: surface marine sediment (0.6m) | place: French Polynesia: Moorea | collected 2018-08 | reverse complement strand
CGATAATACCTAAAATCGGGCCGGCCATAGCAATACCGACATCAAAACCCCCCAAACAGAGAGCAAAAACCCGACCTCTTTCGTTATCGTAGGAGCGATCGGAAATTAGAGTGAGCATAATCGGGATCAAAAGGCCGCGACCAAATCCTTCAGCAACTGCTACTAAAAGAAAGATAGCAGGAGAGTTAGCAACGGACAAGAGAGTCATTGAAACTACGTAACAAAGCAAACTGAGAGTAATAAATAAGCCCCTACCGTAGCGATCGCTTGCTTTACCAACGAAAATGCGTACTGAGAAACTCGAGATTGCTACCACCGTATAAAATAAGCCGAGATTAAAATCAATATTTAATTCTTCGACGTATAAAGGTAAAAAAGCGACAATCGTCCCAAATAGTAATCCGACCAAAGATAAAATTACTGTGGGTACGTTTAAAGCTGGACTGTTAATTAATTGCCAAAAACTACGAGAGACTTTTATGCTCGGGGGAAGATCTTCGATGTAAACTGATTTTAGCTTGCCCTCTTGAATTTGTGCTGCCAATAACAAAGCTAAACCACCCGAACTAGCTGAAGCTAAAAATAACGGTGCGTATCCTACTGAGCTTACTATATAAGAGCCTATTGCCGGGCCTGCGGCCATTCCCGTCGGTACGGCCAAATTCATATAACCGATCGCTTCTCCGCGATTATGTATAGGAGATAAATCGACAACTAAAGCACTGTAACCGATTGTAAAAGCAGCAATACTAATGCCGTGAAAAGCTCTGACTGCCATTAATTCAGCAATTGAATTAAAATATATGTAGCAAATTGGTGCAACCGCAACGACAAAACTGCCGATTAATAAAACTAATTTACGACTGTGGCGATCGGCAAATCGGCCCATTAAAGTCCGAGACAATAATAAACCAATGGCAAAACATCCCATTACTTGACCTACTTGTTGCACGTTCGCACCTACACTTTTGATGTAAGTAGGTAAAGTCGGTAATAAAATAGAAACGCTAATCCAAAAAAAGAAACCTGCAATAAATAAAACTAGCAGATTCTTAAGTTGAAACGGTTTTAAAGTGTTGAAGAGATTGATAATACTCACATCGATCGCTGTCTTGCTATTAGTCTGTCTTCATACTAGCTTTTCTTAATGATTCTTAACATTTAGATTCGATGATTTCGCGAATTCTATAAATAGGACGGCCTTGAGACTCGTGATAAGTTCTAATTAAAAGTTCGCCAATTAAGCCAAAGGAAAATAGTTGCAGTCCAGTCACAATTAAAATTGCGACTAAAATTAATAAAGGTCGATTGCCGATATTTTCCCCTAAACCCAACTTAAGAAAAGTCAGATAAACACCTAAAATAAAGCCAGAGATTAGGGAAATTAAACCGAGAGAACCGAAAACGTGCATCGGCCGAGTTAAAAACTTCTTCATAAACCAGATCGTCAATAAATCCATTAAAACCCGAAAAGTGCGATCGAGTCCGTATTTACTACTACCGTGACGACGAGGATGGTGACGTACTGGTATTTCAGTGATTTTAGCTCCTTCAATATAAGCTAAAGCGGGCAAGAAACGATGTAATTCACCGTACAAGTTTAGATCTGCTAATAGTTCGGCGCGATAAGCTTTTAAAGAACAACCATAATCGTGGATTTTCACTCCCGTAACTTTGGCAATTAACCAATTAGCAATTTTAGAAGGTAAAAGTCGGGTTAATTTAGCATCCTGTCTATTTTTGCGCCAACCACTGACGAGATCGTAACCTTCAGCTAATTTATCGATCGCCACGGGAATATCTTCAGGATCGTTTTGCAGATCTGCGTCTAGAGTAACGATAATTTCGCCTTTAGCGTAGTTAAAACCAGCAGCCATAGCCGGAGTTTGTCCGTAGTTGCGACGCAGTAAAATTGCTTTTAAATCGGTGCGTTTGGGGGCTACTTGTTTGAGTAATTCTGTCGATCCGTCGGTAGATCCATCATCAACGCAAATAATTTCGTAACTATACTGAGATTTGGTTAAGATATCGGCTATTTTATCGATTAAGGTCGGGATGCTATCTACTTCGTTGTAAATTGGCACTACTACGGATATGTCTAAAGGGCGATCGCCTTTTATTTTCTTTTGTTCTAGTACGGATTGGGAAAGAAACATCTACTTATTTATCGCCTCACATCGCTGTTAGTCAAAGTAACGAGTTTATAGTTCACTCAATTAAGATCGGCTTACGAGAATTAATATAATGTTCGTACTTGTTTTTTGTTACTTTCTCACTGAAATATTACTGAAAATATCTGACAGTGGAAATTTAACTTTGATATCTTGTAGCTTGCATAGACCACAGATTTGCATATTCGCCGCCTAATTGTAATAATTCTTTGTGAGTTCCAGTTTCAATTAATCGGCCCGATTTGAGAACGATAATGCGATCGCTCATTCTGACTGAAGCCAAACGATGAGTGACCAAAACCGACATTTTACCTTTGACTAGTTCTGAAAAACGATTGTAGATTTCATATTCGCTCCGAGGATCTAAGGCTGCTGTGGGTTCGTCTAATACTAAAATTTGGGCTGTTTCTTGGCGCATAAAAGCCCTGGCGATCGCAACTTTTTGCCATTCTCCACCGGATAATTCAGTCCCGTCGAATTGTTTTCCTAATGGGGTTTCATACTCGTATTCTAATTTACTAATGCGATCGGCTATTCCCGATTTTTTTGCGGCAATTTCGATCTTTTTTAAATTATCTTTTTCTAGCAAATTACCTAATGCAATATTTTCTCCTATTGTTAGAGAATAGCGACTGAAATCTTGAAAAACGACCGCAATTTGCTTGCGCCATGCTTCTAAATCTAAATTTTTTAAAGGAATATTATCGATTAAAATTTTTCCTCGAGTCGGATCGTAAAATCGAGATAATAGCTTGATTAAAGTTGTTTTGCCCGCCCCATTTTCCCCTACTAAAGCGATGGTTTCGCCTGGATTAATAGTAAAAGAAATATCTTCTAAAGCCATTCTGCCATCTGGATAGGTAAAAGAAACGCGATCGAAAGTAATCCCCGATGCGATCGGCGAGGGAACAGCTCTACCGCCAACCGATAGTGATAAAGTAATTTTACTATCTAAAAATCTAAAGAAACGCTCCATAGAAATCAGAGTTTCTTGTAAAAGAAATACTCTTGCAATCAAACTATTAATACTTTGTTGGGTATAAGTTAATGACTTAATAAAAATTAAGACACTTCCCGTACTCAATACACCGCTAAAAGCTTTACTAACCACCCAATAAAAACCGACACCATTCCCGGAAGCACTGATAATTGATAAAAAACTTTGAAAAAAAGCTTGTTTTCCTCGTAACTTTCGCATCGCTTTTTCTTTATCTTCAAAAGCATTAATATAGCGATCGGTAAATAAATCGCCCAATCCAAACAATCTTACTTCTTTAGCATAAGTATCCGTCAGCATTACGGAAGAATAATATTTCATGCGGCGAGATTGAGGACTTTTGCGGGAGATTAATGCCCACATATCGGACTGAATTTTAAAAGAAAAATAAGTTTGCGGCAAAGATGATAAAAGAATTAACAGAGGAATCCACCAGCCTACAGGGGCTAGTAAAAACAACATTGTTATTAGGGTAATAGAACTTTGAAAAACTTCAACTATCGTGCCTAATAAAGTAATCGGGCGATATGCTACTTCTTGCTGAATTAATTGCAGTTCGTCATAGAATTGAGAATCTTCAAAACGAATTAAATCTTTAAAATTATTAGCCTTTTTGATTAATAATAATTCGATGCGAGCAGTAATTTTTGCTCTAGCATTGTTTTTAGCAGCTTGCTCCCAAGGAGAAAGAAGATTTTGTAATAAAATAGCCGCAACCCAACCAGCAACAAGAATTATTGGAGTCCAAAAATTATAATTTTCAGAAGAATTAATAGTTATGGCAACCGTATCTACTACTTGTTTGTTAATCCAAATACTAATACCAGGAATTACTGCTTGAATTAAACGAGCAAAAATCAAAAAGGTGACTTCTTGGGGTGCAGCAGTCCACAACAAAGGAAAGGAGCGTAAAAAAGTTTTACCGTATTTAGAAAATAGATTGAATGTAGTGCTAATTTTAGGAAGATAATTTTTAAATAATACGACCATATAAACAGTTTTTTACCGGTAGAAGCGATCGCCTTATATAATAATTTAGCGAAAACCTTGAAAATATCCTTTCTCCACCTTCGCATGAGATAAAACAAGCCATAAAACCTACTTTAATACCATGACTTTCCTAAAACAAGACGAGCGATTAGAACAAATAGGAAAAGACGTACTCGAAACAACTTTTAGAGAATTTCCCGAATTAGCTCGCGATCGCATTGCTTTAACTTGGATGGTGTACGATAATCCCGTAATTGTCAATACTGGTGGTGCAATATCTACAGATGAATTTTGGCAACATCAAGTCAGAGGTTTCAACTATCGGGGAATGGAGCGAACTTATCCCGCTAGCATCGTAAAATTGTTTTATTTGGTAGCTATTCAGGAATGGTTGGCAAGGGAGATGATCGGAGGATCTCGAGAATTAGATCGGGCCGTAAGAGATGCGATCGTCGATTCTAGCAACGATGCGACTAGTTTAATCGTAGATGTTTTGAGCGGGACTACTAGCGGGCCGGAATTACCCCCAGCACCTTTTGAAACTTGGAAACAACAGCGCAATATTGTCAATCGATACTATCAAAATTTGAGCTGGCCGGAATTAGAAAATATTAATGTCAATCAAAAAACTTGGTGCGATGGAGCATATGGAAGAGAGCGCGCATTTTTAGGCGAATTAATGGAAAATCGCAATATGCTGACGACTTTAGCGGTGGCTAAGTTATTGCATTGTATTATCGGTGGGGTAGCTGTTTCTTCGGCGCGATCGCAGTATATGATGGGTTTGCTACAACGAGATCTTAACCTAGAAAATTCCCTCGCAAACGACGATGAAAATCAAATTAAGGGCTTTTTAGGGGAAGGATTGCCCCGAGAGGCTCGATTATGGTCGAAAGCTGGTTGGACTTCTAGAATGCGCCACGATGCTGCTTATATCGAAATACCTAATTTACAACCCTATCTTTTGGTTGTTTTTACTGAAGGATTGACTGGGGAAAGCAAGAAGCAAGTTCTTCCTTTTATTTCTCAATCTTTCGTGGATCGGATGCAGGATTTTTAATCTGGATCGGCAAATTGGGGAAAAATTGATTGTTTTTGTCTAAGTAATATTTTGTAGATCTATCTAAGTGATCGCGATCGCTCCCGTAAAAACACTTAGATACTAACATTCTATTAAGATAAATAAAATTTTCCCAAAATATAATTTAATCGCAATGAAAATTTGGCAAAAATTAACTTTAGCTTGGGGCGCAACTGCTTCATTACTAGGGATAATTAGTATTTTAACCATTAAAATAGATACGGAAATTCAATCTAAAACTAATGAAATAGTTAACGGTATAGTTAGAGAAAACCAAGCTGCAGGTCAGATGTTTGTCTCAATTCAATCGCTGCAAAGTTTAACTGAAAACATACTGCTCGAACATGAAACTAATTCGCTAAATAACTTTAAGATTAAACAATATCAAACCAAAATTAAAATTAACCTCAAAGATCTAGAGAATAATTTAATAGAAGCAAAAGATGCTACTCTTTCTCAAAAAGAAATGATTAATGCTCTGAAAAAAACCAATTCTGAAGATTTAAAAGAAGAACAAGCAGAAATAAGAAATCTCAACAAGCTAGATCGACGGGTGCAAATTTACAAACAAGAATGGAATAATTTTTTTGAGATTCTAGCTCGAGAGGGAAACAAATCTGCAAGAATTGCTTCAGAAGAAAAAATTATCAGTATCATGAATTCAGCTATCGCACCTTTAGTCAGCAATTATTACGAGGACTCTTTAGAAGAAATTATCGAATCTGAATTAGTAACTCAAAAATTGACTAGCGAACATATAAAAGTAATTAGAAATTATGCTATTTTTACTTTTATACTTAGTTTTATTTTATTTATTTACTTATATTACTCTATTTACATACCGATTAAAATCTTAAAAAGAGGCACTTTTCAATTAGGTCAAAATTTTTCAGAATATCAACCAGTTCGACCTCAAAATCCTCACGATGAATTAGGAGATTTAACTAAATATTTTAACGAAACAATTACAACATTAAAAACTAAAATTGTCGATAAGTCTTATCTAGATAATATTATTAATTCGATCGGTCAGGGTTTGATAGTTATCGATCTAAGGAATAGGATCGAAATCATTAATTACAATATCAGCAATCTGTTAGGATATTCAGAATCAGAATTAATTGGAAAACCTATAGATTGTATTCTGGCTCGAAACAACGTTTTAAAAATAGATGAATTAATAAAATTAGATCGTCTCTCCAGTCGATGTTTTTCTTTAGAACTTATTAATAAGGCATCTCAAAGAATAACTGTGATAGTTTATTTTTCTTCTTTGTTTGATTCTACAGGTCAGAAAAAAGGAACAATTTGTTTGGCAATGTCAGTTAAAAACCTTTCTTCAATCGATATAAAAGTTTTACAGAAAAGTAAAGATAAAGCCAAGAAATTAAGATAATTTTCTGTTTATTGCTCAATTTTTTGTCAAAATTATCAGTAATTTTACTTAAATAACATCAGTTTGAAGCAGTCTTATACCAATTCTGTTTAGAGTTGCTAAACTTGGGCGATTATAGGGAATAGGGAATAGGCAATAGGCAATAGGCAATAGGCAATAGGTAAAAGATTATTAAAATAGATCTGTAGTTTTATTTTAAGGAATTGTTATTAAAGCTCGATCGATTTGCAAATCGGACGATCGAAAACTATTGGATCTCGCCAGAGGCGATCGCGCCAGGTAAAATAACTGTAAAAGTTGTCCCAGCATCTAATTCGCTGGTTAGTGAAATTTGACCCCCAAGGACATCTACACATTTTTTGACAATTGTCAAGCCCAAACCCGTACCCTGAATAATTCCGACGTTGCTAGCGCGAAAAAATGGCTCAAAGAGTTGTTTTTGTTCGTGAGGAGGGATGCCAATACCGCAGTCTTGAATTTGAAAAATTAGTTCATTTTGGCTGTTACTGACTCGAAAAAAAATTTTACTATTGCGAGGAGAATATTTAATCGCGTTGGTAAGTAAGTTGCCAAAGATATGTTGTAATAAGTTGCGATCGCATTTTATTTCTTCTAAAGTTAGTTCGCACTCTAGTATTATTTGAATCTCTTTATTGTCGGCATCAAATTCTAAATCTTCAACCAAACAATTACAAAATTCTCGAACATTTAAAGATGTAAGCTGACATTCTAATTTGCCTGAATCTGCTTTTCCAATGAGAAGAATTTCTTCTAAAAGACGATCCATATTTTTGAGAGCAGAGCGAATTGTTTGAAAATGCGCTGTTTTTTTTTCTTTGGATAAAAGATGTTCTTTTTTAGCTAACAATCCAGTAGAGAGCAAAATAGAATTAATCGGATTGCGAAAATCGTGGGAAAGCATCGCAATAAATTCAGATCGCAGCCGATCGATTTCTTGAGCTTTAAGTAACTGCGCTGTGGTTTGTTCGATCTTGGTTTCTAATGCTCCTTGAGACTGTTTCCGTTCGATCGCATAATAAAGAGAACGAATTAAAGATTTAGGATTGACTTGTCTTTTTACTAAATAATCTTGCGCTCCTTTTCTGACGGCTTCAATTGCAGTGCGATCGTCATTAGTATTAGTTAAAACCACGATTGGTATTTGGGGAGCTTTTTGTAATAAAGATTCTAGAGAAGCTAAACCGACACTGTCAGGTAAAGTTAAATCTAATAAAATAACATCAAAACAGTGGCGATCTAATTGTTCTAGTGCTTCTTGCAATCTTTTGACGGAGACTAAATTAAAATTCTGGTTAGCTTGTTTGAGAAACTCCCGTAACAATCTTACTTCTGCATTACTATCTTCGATCGACAAAATATTAATTAATCGATCGCCTACATCTATAACCATTTTTGTTTTGCACTCACCCCCAAATTTTTACTAAAGCAAGCGATCGAGTCAAAAATATCAAACATCTTCTGAAGGTAAAGTAACGGTCGAAAGCCAAAAATCTTCAATCCCTTTGACGATTTTAAACAGTTCGCTGAGATTACGAGATTTAGTTATGTAACAATTAACGTGCAAATCGTAACTGTGAAAGATATCTTCTTCGTTGCGAGAAGTTGTTAAAACCACTACCGGAATGCGTTTTAAATTCGGATCGGCTTTGATTTCTGCTAAAACTTCGCGACCATCTTTTTTAGGCAAGTTCAAGTCTAAGACGATCAGATCGGGACGAAGTGCGTCGCAATATTCCCCTTCTCGACGAAGATAAGCCATTGCATCCATCCCATTCCTGACTGTTACCAGTTGATGAGATATCGAGCTAGTTTTCATCACTTCTTGAATTAAACGAATATCAGCTCGATTATCTTCAACCAGAAAGATTATTTTATCCTTTTCTTCCATTTCTTCGATCGCTTAATGGGATTGTAAAGTAGAAGGTTGCACCCCGGCCTAATTTTGATTCTACCCAGATTTTACCGCGATGACACTCGACTATTTTTTTACAAATTGCTAACCCCATCCCAGTACCGGGGTACTCATCTCGGGGGTGCAAGCGTTGAAATATAATAAAAATGCGATCGCTAAATCGAGGATCGATGCCAATACCGTTATCTTGAACGGAGAATAACCAAGCATCTTCGATCCGTTTGGCTCCAATATGTATTTTAGGGGTGGCTTGAGAGCGGAATTTAATCGCATTACCAATTAAATTTTGGAATAATTGCATTAACTGAGTGCGATCGCCCATCACCGTCGGTAAAGGATCGCGGGTAATTGTTGCTTCTGTTTGTTTAATTCGCCCCCGTAAGTTAGCTAAAGCTTTGTTAAATGGGATTTCTAAATCGATTAGTTCGCATTCAATTCCTTGCAAGTCTACTTTAGAATAGGCTAAAACGTCGTCGATTAGAGTTTGCATTAAACTAACTCCCTCAACCGCAAAATCAATAAATTCTTTAGCATCTCCGTCGAGGCGATCTTGATAGCGCATTTCCAACAATTGGACGTAGTTAGCAACTTGATTTAAAGGTTCTTGCAAATCGTGAGAAGCTACATAGGCAAATTTTTTCAATTCTGCATTCGATCGCTCTAAATCTCCAGCTAATTGGGCTAATTCGTCTGCTTGTTTTAAGATGATATTGACGATCGCTTTTCTTAATTCTAAAGCTGCATTTATTTCTACTTGTTTCCAGGGTAAAGATGTCAGTTTAACTATTTCTTTCCACTTCTCAAAAGATTTGCGCGGCGATAATTTTAAGATTCCAGCAACGCGCTCGCTTGCAAATGCTTTGCTAGGATTTCCACCCCAGTTTACTGTTTGAATTACTTCGGGCCGAAACCAAAGAACGTAGTTTCTTTTTGAGATAGGAATTGCTAACAAACCGCTACCAACATTTTTAAATTGGGTTGCATCGGGATACATATTAGCTAAAGAGTCGGTAACAAATATCTCGCCTTTATCGTTATTTTTTTGCAACCATTCAATTAGTAATGTCAGCTCTTCTCCCGTTGGAGTTTTACCGATTACAGTCCAATCTCCATTAAAACAAATTACTGCCCCTTCAGCCCCAGTTAAGTCTAATAAATTGAGTTCTTCTTTAACTAAGCCATCGACAAAATTTTCTGCTTCTGACATATAATCGATCAATTTAGATCGAATCGATGTCAGTTTCATTTTGTAATCGTAGTCTTTTGTTTCTTCCCGAGATGATATTTCTGAAAAAATTACTTTACCTAACAATTCGCAGGCTTTTCGCAATTCGTAAGAAACGTATTTAGGCGATCGGTGGTGACAAGCAATTAAGCCCCACAGTTGTCCGTCTTTTATCAAAGATATAGTTAAAGATGCTCCTACCCCCATATTTTGTAAATATTCTAAATGGCAACCAGAGGCACTTCTGAGGGTAGAATTAGTTAAATCCAACTGAGTATTAGTAATCGGATTTGTCGCAGGAATTAATTCCGCAGGCATCGCACGAGCATCGGGAATTATTCTAATATAATTAGAAATAAATAATTTTCTAGCTGGTTTGGGAATGTCCGATGCTGGATAGTGCAAACCTAAATAAGCTTCCATTTCTGGAGCTTTTTCTTCGGCAATTACTACCCCATGATTGTCTTCATCGAATTTATACAACATTACCCGATCAAATCCGGTAATTTTGCGAACTTCTCTAACTATTATTTGACAAAATTCTTGCCGGGTTGCAGTTTCTTGTAATTGATTTATCGAAACTTTTGCTAAGTGATAAAAGCTTAAAAAAGGAATATTTTCTTCTGAAGTTGCCGGCTCTAATTCTAAGATTAAAAATCCTTCCGAATTGCGATGAAAAATACCATCAAATATTGCATATTCGTCGCCTACGGTTCTGGCCCATAACTTGCTGGGATTGACAAAATCTAAATTTTCAGAGCGCAATGCTGGTTCGATTTTTTCAATTTGAAAACTATCAAATAATGCTTCTAATTTTTGCCCTAATAAATCTTCTGCATTATTG
>JAAUYH010009069.1_pt1 | contig 10637 bp, 9 predicted proteins | sample 7278061 | NCBI WGS metagenome assembly JAAUYH01 (sample SAMN14350203, study PRJNA611818) | marine sediment metagenome | isolation source: surface marine sediment (0.6m) | place: French Polynesia: Moorea | collected 2018-08 | reverse complement strand
GGAACTCAAACTATTTTTAACTTGACTAAAGTCAACTCCCTTAACAACTGCTGACTCAGAACCCGTAACCGGTGTTTGAACAAAGTCATCAGATGGATTTTGCCTCTGGGGGTACAAAATTGCTCCTTGAAAATCTGCTCCCGCCACATTTGCTCCTCGCAAATCCACATTTTGCAAATTCGCATTGCGCAAATTCGCATTTTGTAGATTAACATTTCGCAACCTTGCTCCAGTTAAACGAGTTGCGCTTAGATTAGCATTACTGAGATTTGCTCCCTGGAAATCTGTGGATGATAAATCCGCCCCTTGCCAATCAGTTTTGGTTAAATTGGCGAAGGAAAAGTTTGCTCCTGTGGCAATTACTCTACCTAAACGTGCTGAAAATAAATCCGCATCGTTGAGTTTTGCATCTCCTAAATCCGCCCCAGTAAGACTGGCATTTTCTAGCACTGCGCGTCTTAAATCTGCACCTGGTAATCTTGCACTGCTTAGATTTGCTTCTACCAAACGAGCGCTAGATAAATTAGCCCCTTGGAGATTAGCACGACTAAGATCCGTACGATTCATTAATACGCGACTGAGGTTGGCGTTACTGAGATCTGCTTTTGTCAATTCAGCTTCGCTAAAATTAGCGATCCAATCATCAAAAGTATTCCAACGACGATCTTCCCCAGGACCGCGAAAACGACTACCTCGGAAACTAGCTTGACTTAAATTTGCGTATTTAAAGTTAATTCCCCATAGATCTGCTCGATCTAAAACGAGATTAAAGAAAGAAGTTTGTCCCGAACCACTTTGACCTAAATTAACTCGATTGAGATCAATTCCATTTGTTTGACCGTTATAAACGGCTAAGATTCTGTTAATAGCTTGTTGATTGTCGTGCAAGCTAACTTTTGGCGATTCTTGATTGCTTAAATTATTCCCATTTCCTGAATCTAATTCTTTAACAAGAGATCTATTTTGACGCAATAAATGGGGTATGGCTTTCGGCCCAATTAATTCCAGAGAACGTTTAATATTGTTTAATAATATGGGTTCGTTTTCTTCAACCAGTAAGTTAACTAAATATTTAGTTGCTTGTTCGTCATTAAGACTTCCCAGTGCTAAAATTGCCTGCTGGCGTTCTCTTAAAGAAGTATTTGATTCTGGATTTAATTTCTCTCTTAATATATCTAACTGGCGTGCATTTACATTGAGATGTGCGCGACGATTTTTTTGAGCTTGGATATAAACTTGAGTTAATATAAGTGTTGTTAATACGGCAGATATACTTATAAGTGACACTAAAAATAAGGTCAAGCTTGGATTTTGCCGCATCCGTCGCCAGAGGCTAATTTTTTTTCTCGGTTCTGGTGTAATCACAATTGACTCGATTGCTGCTTCTTCATCTTCTTCCAACAACTGAGACTTAGTAGTAGTGTCATCATCTAACAGCCCAGGTGTGAATGATTGATGCGCGTCTATAGTATATGTACCTGCAATGTTGTCATGTAGCGCCCGTTGTCGTTGTTTGCGCCAAGGAAAGCCACTACTTTCCCCCAGTATCATTACACTTACCAAAATTGTAAAAACACCTAGGTTTGGGAAAAGCAAGCTGTTTCGCCACAATAAGTAAGCAACAGATACCGGTAAACACCATTTACCAATACATTCTCGCACGAATACAGCTTGAAAACCTGGGATGTCACCATCTTGTTTGACGACCTTGACAGCAAACCAACGCTTCGGAGTAGTGCTACCAGTTTTGGCTAATAAATATAATTGCCAACCAGAAACAACCAGAGGCGCGATTAAACTTAAGGTCCATAAAACATTTGTCCCCCAAGCGACATTAGTAACCCCCAGACTCACAGGAAGAGCCAATGGACGTGCTACTTCTCTGCGCGCGATCGTCACCAGGGGATTGAGCGGTACTCGGTTCATATCACTTTTAGTATTGATGTACGTACCAATACCAAAAGGTATTAAACCACTGACAACTACTATGGTAATTTCTGCTGTCCAAGCCAAAAAGCGTCTTGTTTTTAGGGGGAAAATACCTATACTGTTCTGCTCAATTCTGTGACTTGAACGATTACCAGTTCTCCTTGTAGCTGGAGTTGCCATCAAACGATTCCCTTTCAATAATATCTTAGTGTGTTATTGCCTACGTTCAATATTGTTCGGCACAACAAATTTGTATCCTAGGTATGCTAGCACCGCCAATAGTGTAAAGGCGATTGCGGAAGCCACTAACTTTAAAGCTGCTTCTAAGATTGCAAAGCCAAATACTACTAAAACACTTACAACTCCTATTTTCTTAATTCTGGATAGAGAACCAAACCAAACAAAGAATTTTTTCACGGGCGATCTATGATCTGAAGAATCAGTTGAAACTATTTTTGGCAATGGGGAAGGGTTAATTGATGAAGAATTAACTTCTGCTTCTAGCTTTTCCAAGCGATATTGTAAATCGTTTTCATGTTTGGAATTCATTAATACCAGTCACCTCACATAAAACATTTGTGACATCAAATACCAGGATTCTGACCACAATTAATAGTAATAGTTTGTGCGATTTTATTTAAACTATTTGTTTTATATACAACTTTGTCTTGAAAAGTTGGTTATTTTTACAATTATTTTCCGATCTATACGATCAAAATATCAAAACACTGCTATTATTTAGTTTTCAAATTTACTATAGCTATTTTCCCAGTTATTCCCCGCAAAATATAAAACTTTATACATTCTTTTTTGGAACGACAAAATATTCATCTCGTCTGCAAATTATGATTACTCATCCAGACATAGTTCAATATAAATTTAAAAGTATGAAAACATGAATAAATCTATCAATTCAGCAGTTATAATCGCAATCATATCTACTATTTTAAATCTTATCAGCGGAAATTCATCAAGTGCACAAGTTATCCGAGTTGATTCTCAACTGCAACCAGATCCGCTAATATTCAATGGTAAATCAGGCGGAAATCATCACAGCAACTGTGGTTTCATCGCTGAAAAACCCAATAAAATTATTCAAATCGCAGAATCACTACCTTACTTAAGATTTACTGTTGAAGGTACAGGAAAACCAACTCTACTAATTGAAGGTCCTGGAGGGCGCTTCTGCGTGTTAGCAGATAATTATTCCGGGGATAAGCCAGAAATATCTGGTTACTGGAATCCCGGTCGATACTCACTTCACGTCGGCGATATATCTCAAGGAGAGTATAACTATACACTATCAATTTCGCAACAAAAAACACCCAAACGATAAAATATGAATGATGAATAGATCTTACTAAGCTTTCTCATCATTCATAACTGTTCATTCTTCGGATGGGGTGGAAACTTCTACTGCTTTGACATCAATGGTACCTTCCGGCGTTAAACGTTGAAAATGTCCTTGTTCTACAATAAGTTGTTCGCCACAGTTGGGACATTGTAGCTCTGTTTGCTTCAAGCTAGTCAGTTCGTAGGAACAAACAGGACAATTATCCGTTACTAAACTGCGTTGTAACCACCAACGCAGACCAAAAAAAGCCAGGACGGGTGCTAGCAATAAAAATCCAAATAAAATTAACAAAGAATTTACTAACCAACCTAAGCCCAAAGCACTCAATAACCAAATAATGACTAGAAGAGTTATCCAGGGTCGGATGCTCTGAAAATTCAACTGTGAGGTTTTAAAGCTCATTTTTTAAGTATCTTTCTGTTCTCCTTCTAGGATAACGATTTTATGAGTTAGTCATAACCATTTGCTCGCCGTTAGTACATTTTTTGATGATTTTTAATCATCTCAAATTATTAAAAAAATCAGAACGTCTAGGTAATTTACATTAGAAGCAGATAACAAATGTTTACTTAACTTCGAGTGAAGATTGAGGGAAAAGCTGCAATTGCAGAGACTTTTGAAAAGCAGCAATACCAAAATTTGTGATCACTTCTTCCCGTAACCATTGACCTTGAGAGCGTCGATCTTTTCCTTGTAAAAGTTCTATACAAGCTGCAGCAACTGCATTGGGGTCACGATGGGGAACTTGCCATCCCAGTCTACCATTTTGCAATGGATCGGCAGAACCATCAGCATCGCCAGAAATTACCGGTATTCCACAAGCCATTGCTTCTAGATAAACAATACCAAAACCTTCTTGGGAAGGCATAACATAAGCATCTGCGAGTCGATAATGCTCTATTAATTCTTCCGTGGCAACAAAACCTGCAAATACTACTTTATCTGCAACACCCAAGTCTTGAGCGAGCTTAGCTAGTCTTTCTTGATCGTCACCACGACCAATGACTAAATATTTTACTTCTGGAAATACCTTTAATATTCGGGGTAAAGCTCTAATGGTGATATCCACACCTTTGTAAATATCTCCAGACCATAGCCGCGCAACAGTAGTTAATACTTTGTTATTGTGCAAACCATATTTATCAAGTAGTTTTGGATCCTTGACACCGGGGGTAAATTTTTCTGGGTCAATTGCGCAAGGAACCATTTGTATTTTTGACGGTTCGATATTATTTGCACTACAGATGTTGTCACGACTATAGCGACTAATCGTCCAAATTTTTGCAGCGTTTGCTAAAGCAGATTGCGATCGCTTAGGGAGTGGTTCCCATACTTCTTTACCATAGGTCAAAACTGTATAGGGAATACCCAATGGCTGACAAAGGCTTTGAATTAATACTGCTAAATTAATATGGCCGCAAAAAACATGTTGGGGTCGCTGTTTTAATAGATATTGGAGCAAAGCAGTAGTAATTCTTAATCTGCCAATCTGAGGATATCGACTTTTGAAATAATAAAATTTTAAATTTTCAGATTCATAAGGATTGGCACATGTGGAATTATCTCTTAGTAAAAATACATCTGCATGATGCTCAATATTTATACTAGTATAAACTCTGAATATATCTTTAATATAAGATTGAATACCACCTTCGCGCTGGAAAATTTCTAAAAATATAAATAAATGTTTGGGGTCGGAGTTAGTAAATTTAGCGGTTTGCTTTTGATGATTTCTTAAAATTTTTTCTACTTTACTAGCTGACATATTTTTTAATACTCTCTACGCTGGTGTCATTACGGTTTTTGTTTTAATTTCCCACTTCGTTTCATGATTTATTTATGAACTTAATTTGTATTAAATATAATTCAGGCTCCTCCTTGTAGTAGTTATGACCGGAATGCACCATATTCCATTAGAGTAATAGAGCTAGATATTTGTTATCATAATCGGCTTAATAAATATATAGCGTAGCGGTTTCTACTTGAATAAACACATCTTGTGTTTCCAAACTTAGAGACGCATTCATCGTTATAAAAGCATTTCCGTCGGACATAAATGCTTCTCAATCTTGGCGGTTACGCGTTTCTATAAAGCATATTGCACTCAACCGATAACCGCTATAATTTTGGGCATATTGAAATTTATTATCTTTCAAATAACTGCAAACAAATAACTTTAAATCATGGAAGCATTTAATAGCTAATGCCAAATTTTAACAAGAAAAAATATTGAACTCGAATGATGACTTCACTGGATGAAGTATTTTTTTTAATACACTTAAGTGATAGTATTATTGCGGTTTCACACTAATTGTCTTTAAGGTCGCCACACTTCATTTATCAAATGGGACTATTTACGGGAAACTTACTACTCTCACAGGAATTGCACGTCACAAAATAACCCGGTATTCCTTAGAATACCGGGAAAAGCCTAGAAAGTAATGAACTAGTTATGAAGAAGTATGGCTAGTAAAAAGCTTTCCATCTCTATCATATTTCATTAAGCTTGGGTAGTATGCCTTAGCGATTTCCACTATCCTACGTTGTTAAATGGTAGTGAACCAGACTAACAATGGCGCTAAAATGCTCACAGAGGAGTTGGAGAAAGTTAAAAATATTCCGATTTACTCTGATTTATTGGCTACTCAGTTTTGAGTTTATAGGTTTAATAATTTAGTAAGTTTAATCTTCGTTTCTCGTCATTTACTTTGGGTAAGTTTTGGGCGAGTACTTATTCCTATCATCATTCACGTTAGGCGATGATAAATTAACTTATTGACTCCGATCTAATTCTAATTGCACGATTATTTGGCATCGTAATTTAGACACAATATCATTCTGCTAAACCGTACTTGACGATTAGCAAGCAATTTCTGCCATCTGTACCACGCTCGTATGCAACGCGATCTACTAAGCGTCTAAGAAGAAACCAACCATACCCACCGACCTGTAAAGTACCAGGTTCTGGTTCGGCAATAGCATCTGGATTAAAAGGTTTTCCATAATCCCATATTTTTATCTCCAACCGATCTGCCCATAAACAAAGATCGATATCAATTTTTGTTTCCGGTGGTAAGGCATGATGAGCATGACGAACCGCATTAGTAAAGCCTTCTGCTAAAGCAAGATTAAGGCGATACAATTGGCTTTCTGACCAACCAAGCTTTAATAGATTTTGCAAACAAAAATCTTCAAACCATTTTTGTACTTGGTTGAGATACTTGAGTTCACTTCTTACAGTTAAATGGTCTTGCTGCACTATGCTAAGCATTGACCGCAATTAAAATATAAATGGTAAAAAAAGGTTTGATTCTGTTTTAACCTATCGATCTCATATTTTGGAAAGTTATTTAAATCCAAAATCTAAATTTAGAATAAATGCATCCTAGATTATTAAAATTGACGCCTGTTAAGAAGTTTCAAAAGCATACGTATATTTTGTATATGCTTTTGAAACTTACAGACGTCAAACTTTTATACCATAAAGACTGGATTTAGAACAGCCCAAAGGTAAAAGATTTATCAATTGGGAATGTTGCACCAATACCTAACCACAAAGTAACTAGGGTTCCAAATAAGAACACTGTGGTTGCTACTGGGCGACGGAATGGATTTTGGAACTTATTCACGCCCTCAATAAATGGAACGAGAATTAAACCTAGGGGTACTGCAGCCATCAACAGTACTCCTAAAAGTTTGTTGGGAACGGAGCGCAAAATTTGGAATACCGGGTATAAATACCATTCCGGTAAAATTTCCAGAGGTGTAGCGAAAGGATTTGCTGGCTCTCCTGTCATTGCTGGGTCTAGTACAGCCAAAGCTACTACACAAGCAAAAGAACCCATAATTACTATGGGAAACACATATAGTAAATCGTTAGGCCATGCAGGTTCGCCATAATAATTATGGCCCATGCCTTTCGCCAGTTTGGCTCTTAAACTAGGATCGCTCAGATCGGGTTTTTTTACAGTTGCCATCTTTAGTAACGTGCTCTCCTACTAAGGTTTAGTCACAGAAGTCTCGGTTCGTTAGCTTTCACCTCAGCCTTGGCGTAAAGAAGCATCCGGATAAAGTTATTTTCCTCATCAATGACGTGGGGGAGAAACTTCATTCGCAAACTTAGTTAATATTTCAAGGTACTTGGTAGTACATTGCATGATTTTCGCCAAATTTTAGGTGACATCTACAGTTTGACTGCGGACAAAGGTAATTACTGTTGTGAGAGTTTGTTGTCACAAGTGTAAAACAATTGTCTTTTGATTGAAACTGAAAATTATTGCTAAATGTTACCGAAGCGCTGAAAGTGAAAATTACAAAGGACCAGAAATACCTTGTTTGCGGATCATTAAGAAGTGGATCAGCATAAATACTGCAATCAGCCAGGGCAGTACAAAGGTATGGGCGCTATAGTAACGGGTTAGAGTTGCTTGACCAACACTAGAACCACCACGTAACAGGTCAGCAATTAGAGTTCCTACTACGGGAATAGCTTCTGGTACGCCACTTACAATTTTCACAGCCCAGTAGCCAACTTGGTCCCAAGGGAGAGAATAACCGGTAACACCAAAAGAAACGGTGATTACGGCTAGGACTACACCACTTACCCAAGTTAATTCACGGGGCTTTTTGAAACCGCCAGTGAGGTAAACACGAAATACGTGCAAAATCATCATCAACACCATCATGCTGGCGGACCAGCGGTGGATGGAGCGGATTAGCCAACCAAAATTAACGTCCGTCATGATGTACTGCACGGAAGTATAGGCTTCTGTCACAGTTGGCTTGTAATAGAACGTCATTGCAAATCCAGTGGCAAACTGGATCAGAAAACACGTTAAGGTAATTCCACCCAGACAATAAAAAATATTGACATGGGGAGGTACATATTTGCTGGTTACATCATCAGCAAGCGCTTGAATTTCTAAGCGCTCTTCAAACCAGTCGTAAACGTTGGCCATACAATCTTGGTTTCCCGAAATAAAAATGCGGTTGATAGATCTCCCAATATTTAAGTTTATTGGGATTTTAGTTATCAGTTTTTTGACTGATTGGATGAGAAAATGTGAAAGTATTAAGAATTCTTTCACACTCTCATACTTACATAAAAAGAGAATTTATTGCTGACTTCGCATTAGCAGCCAGAACTGGCAACATTATAGGCAAAGTCTGAAATATTTAGAAAACAATGCAAATTGTCAACTAGTTGAAGAAACAACTTAATTAAAAATTATGCGCCATTTCTATAAAAAAAGTAACATAATCGAGAGATAGATTGCATCACAAAAAGGTGTTTACCCTTTTAATGGGTCAAAATTGGGTTAAGAGTTGTAAGAAAAATGGGGTTCATGCACAAACAAGTTTTTCGGGCTGGATTATCGCTGATGTTGGCGTTTTTGCTCGCTTTTTGTAGCTTTTGTCAACCAGCGACAGCTTTAAGCGAGGAACAAAGATTAGTATCAGAAGCTTGGCGGATAGTAAATAGATCTTACTTGGACCATACATTCAATCATCAAAATTGGGCATCGGTAAGAAGAAAAGCTCTTCACAAATCTTTTCCAGATCGAGAAGAAGTTTATCAGACAATCGGGCAAATGTTAGCGAGCCTTAACGATCCTTTTACCCGTTTTTTAAACCCAGCGCAATATCGCAGTATGATATATAACACTTCTGGGGAGTTGACTGGTGTGGGATTGCAAATTGCCCTACATCCTGATACTGGGGAGCTAGAGGTTGTTGCTCCCATCGCTGATTCGCCCGCAGATAAAGCCGGTATTAGATCTCGCGATCGCATCCTCAAAATTGAAGGAATGTCAACTAAAGAGTTGACTTTAGATGAAGCTGCTGCCAGAATGCGCGGTCCCATTGGTTCGGTAGTAACTTTATTGGTGGAGAGAGATGGGGAAGAAGCCCAAGAAATTAGTTTGGTACGCGATCGCATCGAACTTAATCCAGTAATCGCAAAATTAAAATCATCACCTGATGGATTGCCAATCGGTTATATTCGTCTAACTCAATTTAATGCTAATGCTTCTGCTGAACTCGCTACGGCTATTTCTAGTTTGGAAAATAAAGGAGCTGATGCCTATGTCCTCGACTTACGGAATAATCCTGGAGGATTGTTACAAGCCGGTATTGATGTAGCTCGTGAGTGGTTAGATTCCGGTACAATTGTTTATACAGTCAATCGACAAGGGATTTTGGGTAGCTTTGATGCTTTTGGACCGGCACTAACCGATGACCCCTTAGTGGTTTTAGTAAATAAAGGAACTGCAAGTGCAAGCGAAATTTTAGCAGGTGCGCTTCAAGATAATGGTCGTGCTCAATTAGTCGGCGAAACCACTTTTGGTAAAGGTTTAATTCAATCTTTATTTGAATTATCTGATGGTTCGGGTATGGCAGTAACCATCGCCAAATATGAAACCCCCAATCATCGTGATATTAACAAGCTTGGAATCGAGCCGGATGAAAAAATTGAGTCAAAGCAAATCTCTCGCGAACAAGTAGGAACCCCAGCAGACGTTCAATATCAAGCAGCAGTAAAATTATTGAGCAAAGAATTAACGATCGCAGGAGCAGCTTAGGTTTAATTAAAATTTTTAGCGAGTAAAAGTATAAAGTGAGAAATGGGGGTATTCTGCTTATCCACCAATTCATATTTTGGCTTTGATACCACGCAACAAGTATCCTAACTCGTTGAGAGTTGTCTTAATTCAATAAAAAAATCGATTCAGAATACCACAATTCTTCCCTTTCAGACTTAGGAAGCCACTAAGTTTTACTGGGGGAAGAATTATTTTTTGGGGAAAATCATTTGTCTTCCTGTAAAAATAAGTTTTTATACAACCGCCTGCTTCAAAAGCAAGTTAGGAATGTCCAAATTCGCCAATTCGGGGTAAGAATTATCTATAATTCGCTTACCTCGAAGATAACCAGTATTCGCTCCCGGCAAGATATATTGAAGAGTAGAAGATGTAAAACTTGTTTGTAGGATTTGAACGCTTTTTAACTGTCTGGGCCAATGAAAAGTTTTGCTATTACGCAAGGGGACTGGTTTTCCTTGCTGGTTGGGGAGTAAATGACGCCCGGAAAACAGTACACCACCAAAGTCTTTATAATACAGGCAAGAAGAACCTGGAGAATGACCTGGAGTCCAAATTAGCCTAACCTGGGAATTAATCGTTAATTCTTGAGAAAATGTAGTTAAATTCACAGATGGTAGTAAATAAGCTTCTTGTTCTTGAATAATCACCTCGCACTCAAAATTTGATTGAATTTGAGCAGCTTTACCAATTGCGCCGCGATGAGTGATAAAAAACCAGCGGATACCTCCATGAGAACGTAAAAAATCTTCATT
>JAAUYH010035062.1_pt1 | contig 10639 bp, 9 predicted proteins | sample 7278061 | NCBI WGS metagenome assembly JAAUYH01 (sample SAMN14350203, study PRJNA611818) | marine sediment metagenome | isolation source: surface marine sediment (0.6m) | place: French Polynesia: Moorea | collected 2018-08 | reverse complement strand
AGCAGTAGCTAGCATTTCATAGCGCTTTTGGCTGGCGATTACTTGCCTTTCTGAACTTTTGCGATCGCTGATATCCCGGCAAATACAAACTAAATTAGCGCCATAGATTAGTAAGGATAATTCGGCGTCAAAGTACGAACCATCGCGACGTTTACCCACCAGTTCACCTTGCCAAGATCCTTGCTCCAGTAAACTGGGAAAAATTTCCCTTTCTGCTTGTTCAATATCTTTTTGAGCATTGATGATATGCCAACTTTGGCTAAATAATTCTTCTGGGTCTTCATAACCAAAAGTATTGGCATAGGATTGATTGAGATAAATATATTTGTCATCTAAAAGAATTGCTATGCCATCGATCGCTGCTTCTATGGCAGCAGATTGTTGTTGGAGTAGGGTTTCTGCTTGTTTACGTTCTGTGATATCTTCGACGACACATAAAAAAGAAACTATTTCGCGGAATTCTCGGTGAATCGGGCAAACTGTCGTGTTCCTATGAATTGGGCAAACTGTTGTCTTTGCCCAGACAATAGACTTATCTTGATGAATGTAGCGATTTTCAAAACTGCAACTCGAAGTTTTTCTTTGTTGTAATTGTTTAATATGAGTTAATAATGGCGAAGGATTTTCGTAATAAGTAAGATCAAATATTTTTTTCTGAAGCAATTCTGTTTCAGAGTAACCAGTAATTTCAGAGAATTTGGCGTTAACTCGAATTAATTGACCATTTTCATAGATAATTTCGGCAATGCCAATATCTATCTGTTCAAAGATGGTACGGTACAGTTCTTCATTAAGTTGCAATGCTGATTCAGCTTCTTGGCGGATCTTGATTTCTCTTTGGAGCTGATGATTATGGTAATTTAGCTTTAGTTTTTGCTGCTGCTCATTTTCTAACAATTTAACTTGGGCAATTGCAATTCCTACTTGGACTGCTACTGCTTCTAAAAGCTTTATTTCATCTAAAGTCCAGTGGCGAAAGCGATCGCATTGATGGAGCGCAATCATCCCATTCGGTTGCTTCTGATAAGAAGTGCGAATTGCCAAGATCGACTTGAGATTCATGTTGCGACAAACTTCTTGAATGGGCGTAAATAGCTCATCCTGATAGACATCGACAGTTGCGATCGTAGCATCTTGACTCAAAACCTTTACAGTATGAGGATTATGGCTTAAGGGAATTGAACATCCGCTCACAGAATCCTTTTCACCCTGAAGATATTCAGCTCTTACAGCGAGGCTAGAATCTGCTCCTGGGAAATAATCATAAATAATACAGCGATTGACCCCAAAAACTTGACCAATTTGTATCACTGCAATCTTAAAAAATTGCTCAGAATTAGTAAAAAATTGCTGACAAGTATAATTGGCCGTACCTTGGGAAATTTGACGCAGAATATATTCTTTTCGTCTTAGTTGAGGAAAATCAAGATCGCGAACATCCCAGACTTGGTCATTTTGATACTCTGAAGCTGAGGTAATTGTAATCGGATAGGGATCACGAATTTTGGGGCTGGGCTCAGATTTAAGATTGCCTAAAGCTATAGCAGTTTGAGTTGCTAAAACTTGGATAAAATCCTTAATTTCTGGAGTATAACCTTGAAGATCTTGACAATTTTCTAAATAAATAATGCCAAAAAAATTATTTTGATCTAACAAGGGAACTCCTAAAAAATTCGGTGGTACTTGTTTAGATAAATATAAATCTTTAGTTACTATTTCTAAGGCGCTACCTGCCTCGAAAAAGATAGATTGACCATGGGATTCTAAATAAGTAACTAATGTCTGAGGAATCTGAACTTGATAATCTGCCCTCGGGATATTTTCTACATAAAGCTGGGGAGATAAGTCTCCAGAGTCATTAGCTATCTTGGCTAAATAAATTGCTGGCCAGCAATTGTTTTGAGCAGCGATCTCGAAACTTGGACTCCCTAACTGGCTAACGACAACTAGATATTTTTTCCAGGCTAAATTCTGATGAATTAGACTTATCAATGTTCGTAGTAAGTTTTTTAGTTCTACTTCTCTTGATAAGCATTGAATTGCCTTTAATAAACCAGCATCTAACATGGCAATCTTCCCGAACCGCAAACTTAATTATCAAAAATAATTAGAAAGTTCTGATTCTTTGTAGTAATTATGAATTAACTTCTTCATTTTTTCCGATCGATAAGTAATAAGTCATCGGGGATTCTGCGTAATACAGCAAAATAAAGTAACCATGAAGAAAAAATACAACTCTTGTGCCTCGATTCTCGAATTCTCTGTAATAATTGTGATATGGGAAGACCTGAAACATGGGCAATAAATTAAGATGAATTCATTTTTTCGGAAACTAAGTGTTTATTTAGCTATGCTAACGCTAGGTTGTGGTGCAGGATTTTGGGGAAGTCGTTACCTTAGCAACTCAACCACAGTGATTGAAAATAAAAAAACGTATACCACAGTAATACCAACTTTATCTAAGTTACCTAGCTTAACTACTGACGAGCAGAATGTTAATTTCATAGCTCAAGCAGTACAAAGAGTGGGTCCAGCCGTAGTTAGGATTGATGCTTCTCGTCAAGTAGAAATGTCTTCACAGGACAATAGATTTTCCCAGCCTTTTTTCCGTCGCTTCTTTGGAGATGATAGTACCCCGATTCCCGATCAAGTAGAACGAGGAACAGGTTCCGGATTTATCTTAAGTGCTGATGGTCGATTGATTACTAATGCCCATGTAGTTGAAGGTTCTAAAACTGTTCAAGTAACCTTAAAAGATGGTCAAGTCTATGAAGGAGAGGTTTTAGGCCTTGACCCGATGACCGATATTGCCGTCTTAAAAATTGATGCTACTGACCTGCCTACCGTAACGTTAGGGAACGCAGAAAAACTTAATGCCGGCGAATGGGCGATCGCGATCGGCAATCCTTTAGGCTTCGATAATACAGTTACAGTAGGTATTATTAGCGCTATTGATCGTCCTAGTTCTCAAGTTGGCGTTCCTGATAAAAGAGTGCGCTTTATTCAAACTGATGCCGCCATTAATCCTGGTAACTCTGGTGGTCCTTTACTCAATGCCAAAGGAGAAGTGATTGGGATGAATACAGCTATTCGTGCTGATGCTCAAGGATTAGGTTTTGCCATTCCCATAGAAACTGCGCAAAGGATCGCTAATCAATTATTTGCGGAAGGAAAAGCCGATCATCCCTACCTGGGAATTCATATGGTCAATCTGACTCCTGAAACTAAGGCACAAATTAATCAACAACCAGATCTAGATGTTACTGTTACGGCAGATCAAGGGGTTTTGATCGTCAAAGTAGTGCCTAATTCTCCCGCAGCTAAAGCTGGATTACAAGTGGGAGATACGATTGTTAAAGTCGGCGATCACGATGTAGTAAACTCGTTACAAGTACAAGATAAAGTCGAAAGAAGCGAAATAGGCAAATCTTTGCCCCTGAAAATTCTCAGGAACGGTAAACTAAGAGTAATCGCTGTCAAACCTGGAGTTTTCCCCCAATAAGAATCTTTGAGATCTATATTTTTAAAACTTGCGGTTTATTGAGTCAGCGGAAGCAGCGGTCAGATCCGACCGGAGCGGGAATGGGTGATCACAATTCAGTTTCTGGAGTTGAACCAATAGAATCTGTCAAAGTACTTCCCCCTTTCCGGTGCTTATCAAAAGAGAGAAAGAAAAGCCTATTATTGCGTTAAACAATTCTCCATATCCGCTCATTATCTGATCTCTCCTCACCGAAGATGTGCGAAGCGACCAACTTCAATCATTAAATATCAAACAACATATACTTAAAAGCTAATCAGAAACCAGTTAAATCATTAAACCTTGAAGTGATAGAAGTAGAAGTCCATTCTTGCCTCAAAGATTTTTTACGAGAACAAGGAAATAGAGGTTGGCCTCATCATCTAACTATGGCGCGTTTAGTGGCAAGAACTTTACGCCTCGGTCGTTCTGCATTAATGCAAACCGGTAGTAGTATCCATAAATATTGTCCTAGCTACTTGATGCCAGCATTATTGGGAGATTGGTCAGTAATTATAGTTGTGCCAGAACTTAAACAAGCGCATTTAATTAATCAGGAAATTCCTAGTCTACAAAAATGGTTAGGAATCACCAAAAAAGTAAGAATTGGGGAGCAATGGCAAACGGGAGATCAGCTGCTTATAACTAGTCCCCAAGCCTGGATAAGCGATCGCCTAAATCAAGAACAGAGATTTCCCCGCAACATCCCCACGATTATAGATCGCGCTGATGATCTTGAAGAATGGGCCATGGAACAATTAACTATCTCCCTTGAACCATCTGATTGGGATAATTTATTACAAGCTAATCCGCAAGATGCCGAGTTGATTCGCAATGGCAGAGTCAAATTAACCAAAGCAATTTTTGCCCATCCGATCAATCCCTATGAATGCTATTTATTAGAACAACCTGAACGGGATATTTTAAGGTATATTCTGGACAAATTAGCCAAGGAAAAAGCTTTAACTCACAAATTTGCCCAATTTTGGCATCTTTTAGCTTCTAATCGTTATGCATGCTCAGTAAAATCCCAGCTGAATCCTCTGCTATGGGTTTCCCGACAAAGCAGCAAAGGATTCTTCACTTTGCATATTGCTCCTGCTGAAGTGGCGACGGCTTTAAATCCGATTTGGCATCAACAACCTTTAGTTATTATCGGCAGTTTTCTAGATCGGGAATCGCAAGCTCCAGTTTACCGCGAAAAGCTCGGATTGCCAGAAATGCTTTGTTTACAATATGCTCCCAATCGTCAACAAGAATATATCAGATTATATTTGCCTGAGCGCTTTCCCTTACCAAATAACCCTCAGTTTAGAGCAGCCTTTATCGAACAAGCTCGAATCTTAGTCGGTTTTAGTCGTAATATTGAGCAACCTGTAGTTATCTTAGTCGAAGATGTTCCCCTCAGAGCTCAGGTAGCATCAGTGTTAGCATCACAGATAGGTTCAAAAGTACAAGTAGATAGTACAGAAGTCACAGATAGAGGAATTTTAGTGACGGGTTGGCGGTTTTGGAAACAACATCAGGATCAATTACCGATCCCCAAATTATTAATCATTGCGACTCTGCCCTTACCCTCCTTGGAAAATCCTTTAGTTGCTAGTCGAGTTGCCCATTTCAAACGCCGACGCCAAGATTGGTTTCGTCTTTACCTCTTACCCACAGCCTTAAATGTAATTCAACAAGCGATTGTACCTTTAAGGGAATCCCAAGGCATTGTGGCATTACTAGATAATCGAGTTAATTTTCGGAGTTACGGCAAGACAATTTTATCCGTCCTAGAACCTTGCGCTCGCATTAATTACATTGATCCGACTTGGTTTTTAAATAACGATTAGGTATGAGCTTATCCAAAATGCGATCGCTAGATTACGAGAATCAGTATCGGAACTAGCAATTTGTATAGGTGATACGTCCTAACTGATAATAAGTGAGCGCTGTTATCATTTTAGTTCTAATCAAGTAGTGGCAGATTATCCTGTTTAAACTTATGATCAATACCTCTTCAGAAAATACCAAAGCTGGATTTACCCTAATTATTGCCTCAGCAATATTTTTTGTGATTATTGCTCTATTGTGGGTACTATTGACCTTTTTCCCTTCGTTTACAGGAAGCATTACAGCTAAGGAATCAGCATTAACTGATCTGGGAAACATAATTGTGGTTTTTTCCTTTGTCGCTTTGGCACTTCAGAGTTCACTGGGAGTCTTCGTCAGTAATTGGCGAGGTGAAGAAAGAAATCGAAAAAGTCGCCGAGTTAATAACTTAAAGCAAGAGATAGCAGAGCTCAAAGAGCTCATAAACCCCAGTCCAGTTGCCATAACTGATGAATCGGCACCAGAGTCATCAGACTCAACTTTGCCACTAAGTCAACCTGCTAATATAGTAGTAGTAACCCTTGACCCAGATGAATTAGCTGAAAAAAAAAGAGAACTGAAAGTTTTCAAGGAACAATTAGAAGCAGCTGAAGATGACCTAGGAAAATACAGAGATCAGACAAAAGCTATTGTTGCTCGATTGAGTCTTTTAGCTGGCATTGTTATCAGTTTAGCAGGGGTTCGCATCTTACAGTCCTTTACCGATATCTCCCTTGTAGGTAAGCAACTATCCCTTTTCAATGCCATAGATGTTCTTCTGACAGGCGGACTATTAGCTGGTGGTAGCGCCGGTATCCATCGCCTCACTCAAGTTTATGAACAAGTCACCGATGTGAGTAAACAAGTAAGCAACAAGTAAGCAAATAGATGATCGCAATAATCTGGTTTCCTCTCATGATTGCTCCTCATTAAAAACCTGGAAACCATTGTCCCGAAAAGATTTTATTAATCTATCATCGACAATGGTTTCAATTTTAGAAGAGACTATCGGTTTTAAAACTACTTAAATATAGAAGGTTTGCGTTCTGAATTGGTAGGTGTAGCAGGAGTATAGTTGTTATTGTTATTGAGTTGAGAGCCAGTACCACCATCAGAAGGATCAAGGAAAGGACGAAGATCAATTTTATCGGGAGATTGGGGGCGTAAGCTGTTGCCCCTGCTGTTGCTCCTACCAGTAATAATATTGCCAATATCATTAAGAATATCACTACCATTACCATTGCCTGAATAAGTATAGACTCCTTGGGTTTGTGAACCATCATCAGCAATGAGCAGATTTTCAAACACAAGATCGCGAGTTAATTGAGGATCTTGACCAGGAGGAACAGTCAGTACAATGCGACAGTCTGTAGGATCTATTTGAGTAGTAACGCAGATAGTATCATAGCCATTTTCGATGCCTGTGGTCATTTCTAATAAACCATCTTCTCGATAGGATTCGAGACGGCGAGTAATTTCATCACAGCGTTTTTGAGGTGTCCACCCTCCTCCTAATTGACCAGGTACAGCCCAAGGAAAGGAACTGTCCCTAGTTTCAGGACGATACATTACTGTGTATTCACCGTTAATATATTCACAGGTAAATCTGGTATCTGCATTAGTTGTCCTAGTTCTCCTGGGGGTTGTAGACCTATTAGAATCATAATCGGCATCATAATCATAATCGGTATTAGAGTTATGACCAGTATCAATAATGACGTCTCTAGGATTTTGACTGACTAACTGTCGTAGTTGTCCTAAATTATGTTGACCTAATTCCTTCATTTGAGAAATGGTACCAGCATGGATACTTCCGCCACTAAAGATTAGAGCAATGCTTAGGGGTAGGCTGGTTATCTTGATATAAGATTTTAGCGACATAGTTATCCTCCGCGGGAATCAAAGAAAATTTTAAATAGAAATAGAGCTAGTTACTTGATTGATAGTTACTGTTTTACGGATAGTAATTATTAAAAGTAAAATATCCGCCATAAGGTTAGATGAGTTTCAACCATTATGACGGAGCATTAGGATAAATGTTTCTGGAAAAATATCTAATTAATGAGTAAAAGGAGAATAATTAATCGTGAAACGATTTTAAATTCTGGTTTCTAAATATTGACCGATGGTAATTTCTTCTCCTGCTCGGGAGATAATCGTTTGTCTAGTACGATAGCTATGACCAATTAATCTAATTTCTTCTTCAAAAACCGAACCACCATACTCGGTACGCAAACAGAGGATATCGGGATTAGTAAAGGAACAAATTGCCAATACAGGTTGATTGGTCGCAAAACCGCGATCGCGATAAAGCTTATTGCCCAGAATTCCAAAAATCGTAGAACCACGAGAAGCTTTACGGTTTCTATTGGTATAACTACTGTTCCAGGTTACTTTAGTGCCGCAGAGCAGGGCATCTTGAGGTTCTAATTGATGTAAATCGGCTAAATCTCTTAATTCTGGGGCTCCTCGTTCCAAAAAACTAACCTCAAGTAAACTTTCCACCTCTTGAGGCTCTGATTCTTGGTTAAGCATATAATAGCGTCGTTGGGATTTCCATTGACCTTGCGATCGCTTGAAAAAATCCACAACTAAAGATTCTAAAGTAGCATTTGTCATTCCCACAGATCCCATAGAGATATAACCTCATGTATTTTTGTATGCACAACTTGAAAAGTTTATCAAGGCTCAAGTTATTTTTGTTACTTTTCTTAAAGTATCATATAAACATTATAGTACTAAAGACTTAATGCTCATTTGCATACCAGTTATATTAGGGAAAATCAAAGAAAGCAGTAGCTATTTTTACCGGGGAACACCGGTCACCGCAGCGGTCAGACCGCTTTTACGGCGGTGTAACGGTGACCAATTTTCGAGAGTTTACATTAGACTTTCAAGTACAGCACTAACTACTCGGTGATTTTCATCGTTTTTGAGTTTGGTTAAAGCTTCTTTGGCCTCTGGTTCCTTAAATTTTCCTAGAGCTTTAGCTGTGCGCCATCTCATCCGCCAATCTGCATGATCTACTAAAGATAAGAGTTTTTGGAGAGCTTGAGACTTTTTCTCTGTATTGGCTAAATTGCCTAAACAATCAATTGAAGATTCGGCAACGGTTTTGTCTTCTCCTTCGATCCCCAGTGAAGAGATTTGCAATAGTTCTTCTGCACAATTGAGCTCAGCTACAGCAGCCAGAATACTGCGACGCACTAACCAATGATCATCTTGTTCAAAAGCTAGAGTAAGATGAGGTGCGGCAATTTCCCCAAATAAAGAAATAGAGTTGGCAGATTCAGCGCGAACATTGGGATCGCGATCAAATTTTATCATCTCCAGTAATGCAGCAAAAGATTCGGCATTTTGTTTTTTTCCCAAAGCCATAGCAGTAAAAGAGCGAACTAAAAATTCTTTATCTTTCATGCTGAGGGTCAGCAAAGGTACAGCTGTTTCTGTATCCTGATTTCTCAACTCTAAAACTGCTTTCATTCTTTTTTGAGGATCGGTATTTTTTAAATCTGTTTTAATTTGCTCTATATTCATTGGAGATTAAGAAAAATGATAAAAATTATTTGCCTTTACCTTACTTTACATTCTTGCCGCTGGTTTACTGAGCTTAATAGGTGGTAAAAGTTTATTTAGGAGAATAATAATAAATTAGCGATCGCAATTATGTTAAGTGATAAAGTCAAAGAACTGATTAAAAAGTCTCGAATTGTCAGTTTTACTACTTGGCAAGGCAAATATTCGGCACCAGTAATTGATATTTTTCAAAAAGCCGATGACGAAGGCCGTTATTTAAGCGATCAGGAGCTTCAACAGCTCCAAAATCTTACACCAGAACTAGAAGAATCATTAGCTCAAGCTAAATTACTCAGAGATCGAGCCTCGGATCTGATCGCTAAAGCTAGAGAAAAAGTTTTAGCTACCTATCCTAATATTACAGAACCAGGAGGAGGTCTTTATCCCCCAATGAGAGCAGAAGCTTGCTGGCGAGATTTTTGGCATTTTCTGCGTTGTATTAGTTATGGCATAGCAGGAGGATCTGTTGACTATACAAGTCAGGAAGGATTGAATTATATGGAGCAATTATATCAGGAGTTAGAAGTACCTCTAGATGCGATGGTGTTGGGATTAGAAAACTTAAAATTCTACAGCCTACAAGAATTTGACCTAGCGAAAAGACATGATTTAGAACCTTATTTTGATCAATTAATCAAGCAGTTAAAACAATTTATGTCTGGGGTAAATTAGAAAATTTATGTAATCTTGTATACATATTGCCGTTTGTGGTTTGGATTAGCTTGATAATGGCAACAGACTTGGAAAGTCAATGATTCACCTTACTATAGAAGAATTACTGGAAAATAACCGATCCTGGGTTGCTGAAAAACTTACTTCAGAACCAGATTATTTTAATCAACTAGCAGCCGAACAAAAACCACCTTACCTATACGTTGGTTGTTCTGATAGTCGGATGCCTTTAACTCTGTATACTAAAACGGAGCCGGGAGAAATTTTCGTTCACAGAAATATTGCTAATCAAGTATCTCTGACTGATATTAACTTTCTATCTGTCTTAGATTATGCGATATCCCATTTAAGAGTTCAACACATTATTGTCTGCGGACATTATGGTTGTGGAGGTATCCAAGCCGCTTTAGAAGGAAGTACAACTGGATTAGTTGATAACTGGGTAAATCCCATTCGAGAGCTATATCTGCAAAAAAAATTGGAAATAGACTCGCTATCTACCAGAGAAGAGAGAATTAATCGTCTAGCAGAATTGAATGTCATTGCTCAAGTAAAAAACCTTTATCAAACTTCAATTTTACGTAAATGTCTGCGAGAAGATAATGCACCCCAAATTCATGGTTGGGTACTCAATCTGAAAACTGGTTTAATTAAAGATATGCAGCTTAAAACTTCAGAATGGGAATGGCTCAAACCAAAATTTCAATAACTAGTAATTCATAAATACTGAATCGACGCTCTAGGATATGGCTTCTTTGAGACTTTTACAAAATTCCCCAATTGTTTTCAGTCCTTCATCTGGAGTTCCTTGAGCTAAACGTTTTACTAAGGCACTACCAACAATCGCTGCATCAGCGCCCCATTCTTTGATTTGTTGTGCTTGTTCGGGAGAAGAAATCCCAAATCCGACCCCAATCGGCTTATCGGTAACAGTTCTTAACTCGGCTAATAAATCTTTAACTCGGCTGCCCATTTCTGCCCGCATGCCCGTTACTCCGGTGACAGATACGAGGT
>JAAUYH010100939.1_pt1 | contig 10640 bp, 5 predicted proteins | sample 7278061 | NCBI WGS metagenome assembly JAAUYH01 (sample SAMN14350203, study PRJNA611818) | marine sediment metagenome | isolation source: surface marine sediment (0.6m) | place: French Polynesia: Moorea | collected 2018-08 | reverse complement strand
GTTTGAAAGCTAAACTATCATAGCAGGAAATACAATATAGTCGGAGACAACCATGACTTTTGGCATTTCGCTATCTCATGAGCGTGAGCATGTTCAACCGTGATAAATATTAGGGAATTGGTTTCAAAGTTTCATCCACCGCGTACTAAATTTCTTGCTTGCCAAGACTAGATTTATTACCATTTAAGTGCTATTCATTAACTATAGACAGAAAAATATGCAGCTTTATCAAACAATTTAGAATCTGTAAATGACGTGTTCACATAATTTTTAGTGAAAAAACTTTGCGATTCTCAATCTAAATTTTTCTTGATTAAATATATGTTTCGGTAAATTTTTCCAGCTTTTGTGCAAGCATTTATTATATCTATTCTGGCGGCCAGTTACTCAAGATATAGAAAATGTTTTAGGCTCGGTGAAGTCCATCTAATAAAATAGGAACTCTGGGCCCCCATTCCTCTTTTTCGAATCAGATTTTATTTATCTGGACACATCGCATATCAGATAGAGCTTTGCTTGTTTTGAGCACGCTCTAGACCTGTTATGATTTAGCTAGTTAGACAACTGTGACAGCATTGCCAAGTTGTTTAGTTGGAATTGCACTATTAAATAAACCAAGCGAGGTGCCTCATCACCGAAATAATTTTTAACTCAACCCTTGTTGCCAAGACGGAAAATGATGACGTAAACATATGATGGTACGATCGATATAAACGCCGATTCGTGTACTGAATTCTGTGTAATTATAAATACATTTTAGGGTACGAAATCTATCTCCTGGCGACAACTTGTTAGTCAGTCTTGCGCTTCTTCTCGTCATGTTTTTTCTTTTTTATCCCGCCCAGACATACAAGGTCCAATGAACTTCGATTGAGAACCTCGTCATCGTAAACCGACCCGAAAAGAGAGGCAGCACATATTTCTGACTTGTCTGAGTGACAACACCTTGACATGCTTATTTATTCTGATCTGGTACTAGAGCAAACATTACAACCAATACCCGGTTCAAGTTCTCTGCGCGATATCATCATTTTCATGTCGTTGGCTCCTATAGCTGAGTAAAATGTACTCCAATGGAATGAATGCAACCAACTACCACATTGAAATTTTCTCAACAAATTCGAAACTCTACCAACTATACGCTCACTGTGCTGTCGCAAGCATCAGGCCACATAGGCCATCGGTCAGCTCCTCATGCGCTGTGAATCTGTTCTTCTGAGTATCGTTACACTACAAGGATAATATGAACCATGAAACAGAAAGATTATCGTGAGTAAAATCGCATAAGAGCCCAATTAAATACATTTGAACTCATGTAGTACAAAGACGTTTGTTGTTTTGCGACAGGTTGGGAGTAGCAATAATTCTCTTGACCGCAGTGACATGAGAGCGATATCCGGTATGATAATGACTGATTGAAAATATATGAGGCAATATTTCAAAAAGATATAGACAATCAGACGCCAAGCGTCAACGACGGAACAGTACAGGTGTTTATAGATCGAAATGTATTTCTGTACTGTGATTCGAAAAAGGAGAATGAAATTGATTCAAACCTCACAAAAAGCTTGTAGAACAAGAAACACATGCAGTTCATATAGAAATGGTAAACAAGGCCATCCAGTTTATGACCAACTATTTTTGCTACATTTTATACAGATTTCAGCTGCATTGCTCAAAAATGTTAATGCACTAACCAAAAGAACACAAAAATTTAGAACTTGTTGATTCTGTCTGAGTGTTTCTGAATCATTAGGTTGCACATAGAATGCATTCAACTATTGAAATACGAAATTGATTGATTGATTCCATTATTAGAGTAAATTCACGTACAATAGATGTCTTGAAAAGGAAAACATACGAATATTTGCGACATAGAAATATTTTTTCACAGTCCTTATTTCCTTATTCCTGAGAAGTTTGACAATACCAAATTCATTCTGAGGAATAAAGAACATAATGATATGTTTTGAATACAGAAATATCATTCTTCCAAGCTTATGTGATTAGTAATTTTTAGCTACCTTCATGTCCAGAGAAGCGTCGTAAAATTACTTTGGACGTCTTAGACTCATATTACTGATTATTTACATGATAATTTTGAATTAGCTAAGGAGAGGGACATGAAATTGATGGTCGGATGCCGATAAAAAGTTCTGTCTCGATCAGGCAACTGGCATAAATGATAATTCAGGTATAATTCTCTTATCTTATACTCTAAATAATCTAATCTTAGTTCTAGAATCACCATGTTGATTGGAATATTACTGAACCGCTCGAAAAGTGATGAGTACTCCGGATGAAAGATTCGATATTCTTTAAAGAAAAGATGTTCCCCAAGTGAGGTTGTTAGACATTGGATACTCATACTGACGTGAAATACAATTCAATTACATCGTACACTCGAGAAAATTTAAATTCCAGTACATAGACTGCGAATGCAACAATCTGTTGATCGAAAGAGCCTACTGAAACAATGTAACCAACTTGGCAAATTATTAATTTACTTTTCTCTTGTTGAGCATAGTTAGTTTTCTACAAATTATTCTTCTCGTCTGTCCGCACCTTTTTTAATATTGGATGGTGGAACACGAAGCATGGATTAATATTCCGATTTAGTTTTGATTCCCATAATGCTCGAACCTGGAAGCACGAAAACCAGGTCCAGTCCAGCAAACGAAACAGAGCTAGGTTGTAAAGGTTTCGTTTCGTGCAGTATTGACCTAAGGGAATCGCAGAGACAGGAAAGGCGGGTTACGCGATCAGAATAAAAAGATGAACATGTACGTGGGGTAAGAACGGGTGAATGGATGTGTACTGTAAACGCCAATTATAGGAAACCACGTTGTATAGGGAGGGGTGAGCGAGGCAGGCGAGTCTATTTTCTGCGGAACGTATACAGAAATGGAATTCATTTGGTTAGATCCAATTACGGAGTTCGGTTTCGTAGTGGCATTTTGTATGATCACGTGTATAAGTCGCAGCGCAGGCCGGGATGAAGGTGGCGCGCATCGGGATGGGCGCGGACTTGCGAGCGGATGCGGTGCTGTGGGCGCCGGTGCCGGATGGGCACTGGCCGGCCATCGTGCTGCGACGGGAGAATGCGCACTGCAGCGTGCGACTGCTGGGCGAGCACCCGTACGCCATCTCGGAACTGCACGTCCCCCACGCGAAGCTCATTAACTACCAACTCAACTTGCACCACGCCTGCGCGCGCGATGCCGCGCGCCGCGCCCTACTCTACACCGCGTGCAACGCCGCTCAGAACGCGGGCCTGAACGAGCAGCGCGCGCTGTTCGCACTGGACCCCTTCAAGAACTTCCTCGCGCTTCTGCAATCCCGACACCCCGCCGAACACGCCGACGGCTTCGTCCTGCCCGCCCTCGCCGACAACGCCAACGAGGAACTCCGTGTGGCGTACAACCATCTGCGCACGACCGATACCGCACTGCGGTCGAAACGCGCCGAGGCCAACGAAGCGAGGAACAATCTGATTGTTCAGCAACTCCGGCATATCGCAGTACAGTGCCGTACACTCGCGATTGAGAGGGAAAACAGTCGCGCCCATCTTACCACACGTGAAATCGACGATGAGGTGGCGACACTCAAACTATCGCGCAAAGCGGCATTCACGTACTATCGCACATTACAACCACCGCCACCGCCCGAAACCGTGGCTCAGGATCTTGAGCGGGCCAAGAACGAGGCTGCGCATTGGAAGCGACAATACGAGGAGGTACAGAAGGAGTTGTCGGCTGATAAGAAGCGCCGTAAAACAGACGATGGCGTCAAGAAGGAGGAGGAGGAGGAGGAGGAGGAGGAACTGATTCCAAAACAGAATGGCGAAGTCAAGTCCAGTGGCGATAGTGAGAAAGTGGTTGTGAAAACCGAGGATTCTAAAGGAGAGAACGGGGTCACTCCAACTCGTGCTAATCAGGCGGAGAGCACGACGGCGAATAACAATGCGGGATCTTCGAACGATGCCACGAACAATCTGCAGATGATGGCGGAAGTGTTATCGAGCATGAGAACGACCGCGCAACCCAGCTTCGAAACGAAAAGCGACGCACAATCGTCGGGTGGCGTGCGCAGACAATCGGGCAGCCCAGAAACTCAAACGCAAGCGGTGAAACGACGTTCCAGAAGCAGTCCATCCACGCCGGATCCGGCAAAGGCCGAGGCGTCACCAGTGAAGCCACATGCATTGGTGGACACCGTCAACAACATATTGGCCACGAAGGATACGGGGGAGAAGGCGGGGTCGAATGCAACGTTGGAGGATGGGGTGGACGACTTGGACGTTCGAAACTCGTTTGAAGGCATGAAACCGTACGCGGAAGCGAAGCGGAATATCGGGATTAAGATGTTATCGAAAAAGTACGCCGACGCCAACCCTTTCCCGGACGAGCCGTCGCGTGCGTTCTTGGCGGACCTCGACGCGTTCCAAGACGAGCACGGGGAGAAGCCGCCGAAGCAGATGAAAATCGATGGCGGACCGTTGTGCTCGTTCAAATTGATGCGCATCGTGTGCGGACACGGCGGGATACGGAACGTGGTGCAGAACGGACAAATGCGAAGTGTCATGTACGAGGTCGGCGTGAAGAAGGTGACCAACAGCACGCGCATCAAGTGCTACTACGCGCAGAACCTGTACCGATACGAACACATGCTGGTGCATGGCGTGCTGCTGCCGAAAGGTGTAGGCGAGAAAATCAAAACGCTGACGTGGAGAAAAGGACGTACACTTGCCGGCACATTCAGCAGCGATGTGCCCGCGCCCGAGGTGGCGCAGGCCAGTGCGTCCACCGTGGGCGACAACACGAGCGACCGCATCGACAACAACTTTGCCAAGTGAAAACGGACGCGGCGGAGTAAGCATCTGTGCGCTCGGTGTCGCCGCGGGGTGCTACGGCTTTGCGGTTGGGACGCGCGGCGGACGGTGGCGCGAAGTTGGACTTTTCGGAGGCGCGATGGGATGTGTCTATTCGTGACGGGATCGACGTGGGCGGCGCGGATGATGTAAAAGTAATGGTCGTCACGTTTAGTGCGCGTTTATTATACACGCCGTGCGTACTAATACAGTGCTGTACAGTCCGGTCCCGTATCGAAAAAACATTCCCCATTCATGAAGAATGAAGTACTGAACACACAAGTGTACTGTACAGTACACGGCGCAGGCACCTGCATCTGCCCATGCGCAGTGCTGCTGCGACGGGCTTGCCACATCAAATAACGGCATTTCTTCTCGCCCAACTGTACTGTGCACGCCACATTTCCTACGCCCGACGATGCCCTAAATTGCTTTCTCGGCTCGGTGCTTCGACTCGACTCGACTCGACTATCCCTGTGGGTGTAGCTTACAATTATGATGTGCACCGCTGTAATTTTGTCACCATATCACCACGGATTCACTTCACTCTGTGCTACACTCATAAATTCACTTTATACTACTGCACTGCACCGATCATATTCGACAGCTTTTTCGATGGGAATGCGGAGGTAGGGTGGCAGAATTATTACAAATTTTCTATCGACTACGGTATCAGTCTGGTACTCGAGACTCGACACTTTTATTTGCATGACTTCATGGGCTGTACGGCGTTGTTCTAATGAATGCCGGTTTTGGGCGTTACATTGTCAATTGCATTCGGTGGTAATCGGTCCTTTCGCCATGTCAAGTTCTTAATCTCATTCCCTGCACCCACGGGCAGCAGAACGCCATGAACGAGCATGTGTTCGTAACGATACAGGTATTGCGCGTAGTACATTTTCACACGAGTGCTGTTTGTCGCCTTCTTCACACCCACCGCGAACATGATACCACGCACCTGCCCGTTCAGTACCACACACCGAATGCCGCCGAGACCCAGCACAATTCGCATCAAACTGTAACAACACAGTGTGACACCATCGATGGTCATTTGTTTGGGTGCCATCTCATTATTTTCTTCCAAGAATGCGCGCAAATCCGCGGAAAATGACTCTACTTGATTACTGGACTCCGCGTTCAACCGCGCACACCTCTTCGAAATCATCTTCACGCCCAAGCATCGCTTCGCGTCGTTGTACGGCTTCATGCTGACGGGCGTGCTCCAGTTGTTGGTGGCGTTCGACTTATCGCCTTCCTCCGCCACCACCACGGTGTGCTCGCTGCCCACCGAGCTCTCATCGCACGCCGATTTGCCCCGTGACATGCTTCGATCCACAAGTCCGGGCCGTGCCGTATCTCCGCACCTTGCTGGCGCGTCCTTACACGTCTCGAACTCCGGCGTCCTGCTCGTTCTCATGTTCGACAATACCTCGGCCACCATGCGGTTCACCTCTTTAGGTGATGTCACGAGCTTGTTCAGCGGCGACCGCCCGCCCGGAGAAGGTAAGTCGAGCGGAATTCCAACCACGTCTTTACAGCCCCGCTGCGCCCCGTCGCGCTGTAAGGCGCCGTCCTTGTTTTCTGCGCCGCCTTGGTCCGCATCGTCTTGCTCCCCGGCCCGTTTCGCGGGTTCGAAGAAGTGTCCGGTTTTGCACCGCTTGATGTCGCTCGATAGCACCTTCCTCACCTCCTCGTATTGCCGTTTCCAGTGTGCCGCCTCGCTTCGCGCTCGCTCCAAATCCTCTGCCACCGCTACAGTCGTCGTTGTCGGTTCGATCGTTCGGTAGTACGTCCACGCGGCTTTCCGCGATAACGATAGTGTAGCAACCTCATCTTCAACTTCATGTACTTCGGCTTGCGTACGATCGTTCTCCTCTTCAATGGCGAGCGACTGGCACTGATTCGCGAGTTTCCGAAGTTGTTGGACGAGAAGCTTGTTTCTCAGCTCGTTCGCTTCACTCGTTTTCGAGCAGAGAGCGGCGTCAATGACTTGTAGGTGGTTGTGTGCTGCACGGAGTTCTTGTGTTGCCTCTGAATGAAGTCGTTGCAAATCAAACTTATGGTAGTCTTGCTCGAATGGGCCTGTTTGAAGAAGTGTGAGAAACTGCTTGAATTGATTTCTCCTAAACAGGTTTTGTTGTTCGGGTGCACCTGCATCTTGAGCTGCTGCACAAGCGGTGTAAAGACTCCATCGTCTTAATGGATCAAGCTCACATGCCAGGTGTAGGTTGAGCTGGTAGTTGAGTATGTGCGACTTGGCCACACACATGTCACATACGGTGAACGGATGCTTCCCTAGCAGGCGAATAGCGCAGCTATTGTCGCTAACGACTTGCACGACTGCGGGCCAAGGGCCATCCGGGATGCGTACCCATACCACAGTGCCGGGCACTAGAATCAGGTCGGTTTCGAAGCGCACGCTCATCACGGCGGTTGCTGAGATTTGCGTAGTAAAGAGAGGATAAGAAGGCACGGTAACACGCACATATGGGAGAAGAGATCTTATGATATCTAAGAAATTGGGACAAGGTAGGACGGCTTTTCTAATATCGTTGGAAATATCTGAATCCTCCCACGCATTCGCTGGTGGACGGAGGTTCATCATCATTCTGCTGTACACAATGATTATCCATATGCAAGAGTTTGTCCGATGAGAGAGTTCTCCTTGGCATACACGAGAATCAGGCGTTTTTCTGCGTTTTCGAGGCGCAGCATAGGTTTATTTTCTCGTTCATGGCGCATAGCCGCGGTATCCACCAAACAGAGCGGTGCGATAGTACGGTACCCGTGCTCGCGTGAAATTCATCAGTGAACTTTACAATGTGATGTGCGGTGTCGGGGTATTGCGTGCGAAATCCACCTCATCAGATTCCTCGGCTTCAGGTTACATGCCCGATGGCGGAAGTCTCATTTCGCTGTATTTGGCGGAGCCAATGCATGCAATTGGCAACGCTTGACACTTACTACAATGAAATATTGTCATCGCGCGTTGATTCGAATATGAATAAGACCATTCATTTCCCCCCTTCATGTCCCGTCCGGATCACACCATTGGTAGCAGTGAACGAACTAAGGTCATGGATTAATCTATTTCTAATTCTTGCGCAGAATGCAAGTCCGTCTGAAAATTATGCGAGGGATCGAGAAACAATGTGAATTAGTCGAGTCGCATGTTTTATGATCACAACTATCTCGGAAACTTTGCAGTCGCCGAAATGATTCCGATTTGCAAGGGAAATCTTGGCATTTCATAATAACACGTCCGTCCGTCGAAGCTACTTGGACACCACTCCCAAAAATCGATCATCACGCTGCGCATTATGGTTTCAACTGCTTGTTGAAGCAAGTCGCCCGATCTGAATCGCTCGTATTGTGCGAAAACAAAAGTCCTGCTTTCGGTTAATGCTTATTGCTAGCAAGAATTGAGGAACAGAACTGTTTTCGCGATTCCCGCCTCCACTGCGTGAGCCCAATTAATTCGCGTGCGGTTTAAAAATAGGAAGTGCAGGATCGAGAATAAGAACATGGATTAATTGGAATCACAGGAGAATTTTCCTTGATTGCAATTAATCCGCAACATGATGCAGAATTTCGGTTAGATCCTATTCTTTCCGAATTCAATTTCGAGCATGCGCATGTCCGAGGCATACCACGTGCCAATCACGATCAAATTGTGTGTAGTCGTGGTATGAGCTCACAAGTATAGTGCAATGGCATCCGCCGCAATCCGGCATTGTGTTGGGTAGATCGAACATTCTCACTCAATCTTTATTAGCTCTAGATCATGCCTGAACTCAGACAACAGTGCTACAAGTCGTATATATCTGAGCCAGAATAGATAATGCAATATGTATTGGCCTCCTACTAGTACAACTCGGATGGTATGGCCAGTTTCAAGAATAATATTTAAATTCTTCAGCACCAGCTCGTACAGGTTGAGTTTTCCAGAGCTTCCAGATTACATTATTATAGAAATAATTCTTTAGCACCTTTTTATTCCTACTTCGTTAAATTAATCTTCTCGAATAGGAGGTACCCGTCACATATTGAAGCAAACCCGGGGCCGTATTTTCTACACCGAAATTTTGATCCAACGCAACTACGGATAATGCGGAATGTCATACTCCGCATTAACTGGAAAAAATTTCCATTGTTCAGCTTTTTCAACTATTATGATACTCGCTTTCATCGACAAGCACCATCGTTCAACCCACATAATCAGGGCTGCATCCCACCCCCGAAATACTGTACAACATATGGGCTGGGATGCAGTTTGACGATATTACTGTAAACAACGAGATACTTACTTTAGCATTAACGAGGCAGAGAAGCTATCGGATTTCAACACAAAAGTGTATCTGAAAATGCTACTGTCCCTTTGAATTGTCTCCATGTACTTCTTTATGGAACACGAAGTTTTCTGAGTTTCAGACGGAGAACAAGTCTTGTCAAACAATCTACTTGGACGTGATTTCTGGTTTCTAACTATCGAAATTCTCACAGAGTAGGCTCCCATCCGCAAAGCATTGCTCGCTTTAGAATTAGTATAAATTTGACTTCCTAAGCTATGGACTCTTGGAGTGAAAATTTGAGCATAATGAAGCACAACACAAAGGGAAGGCATGCGTTTTGTCATACCTCGGAGACAAATTCGAGCATCAAAGTAGTGAGATACTTTTCCGATGTCTACATTTTAACCTAACCATTTGGTTCGGCACGGATCAAAATAATTCCGAACTGTGGCGGGTAAAATTACTCCGATTCTGCAGTCGTCAATACTGTAGTCCTCGAGCACCATCTCAATCAATCGATATACAGGCAGTATCGTTAATTTCTAATAGGACGAAGTGCACCGGACCATGCCCACCGTTTTGATCTCGGTATTCGGTTGTTGGGACAAGCGGTAGTACAAATCTGCACATTGCTCCACCGCACCTTACCGCGTGATGGACGTTTACAACAAAGGGATTGCACGTTCAAGCATGAAAAGGATCACTTCCAATATTACGAGCGAGAATACTAGAAAAGGGTCGGCAAGAATAGGAGCGACTGGGCTGGAATGTGCATATTGATCCAAAATAACAAGACTAGTTTTCAGAGATACGTAGAAATTATGTCGATAAATGAATAAAGTATTTTTATTAAAATCCAATAACTTAATCTTGACTACTTGTGAATATAACTATTTTTAACCTTTTCTGAGCGTACAGGCTGTAAAGAAGGATTCTGCTTAGAAGGACTGCTGTGCCAAATTAATCTTGACTCGACCTGGAAACGTATACGGGAATAAATGATGTCCGTGTTTCAGTCCTTAACCAACAGAAAAGCCAATATCTGGTTAGCGCATGACTTCATAGGTAATTATGTGATTCAATGGTAGTAGAAAGACACCAATCAGATTCCGCAGGTTAATGCAAATTCCTAGAAGAATCCTTTTCCTACGTTTGATGAAATTTAGATCCGGGTAGTTGAAGAAATGAAGCGTAGAATACTGAAATATTAGATAATATGAAGCATACATGACAGCTAATTATTGTCTAATATTGCTTCGGTCATGATAAAAATTCTTATTTTTTACTAAAAACAAGTTAAAAAAGGAGGTACTGAATTTCGGAATGTAAGGATTTACTTGTATCCCTCCAGTTGGTCATTTATAATATAAACCGCGATGTGAGGAGTCCGCGTTTCCTTCTTCGCAGAAAATTTTCCGGCAGAAAATTCTTCTTCCGGCTCCTAAATGTGATTTCTCGAAGGTTCTTCATTTTCAAAT
>JAAUYH010219449.1_pt1 | contig 10641 bp, 15 predicted proteins | sample 7278061 | NCBI WGS metagenome assembly JAAUYH01 (sample SAMN14350203, study PRJNA611818) | marine sediment metagenome | isolation source: surface marine sediment (0.6m) | place: French Polynesia: Moorea | collected 2018-08 | reverse complement strand
CAAAAGAAATTCCTCAAGTTTGCTGGCAGGTACAAAAATCAAAAACTGATAACCAAACAGCATTGATTTTACCAACAGGACCAGCCGATCGATTAGAAAACTGTAATTTATTTTTTCTCAGTTTAATCGAGCAGACGCAAAGCCGATTATGGATTGCTAGCCCTTATTTTGTTCCTAATAATTCTCTTCTCAATGCTTTGAAGTTAGCTGCCCTGCGTGGTGTAGACGTGCGAATTATTTTGCCCAATCGCCCAGATAGTTTGACCGTATATCTATGTTCTTTCTCTTACTATACTGAGTTGCAAGCAGTGGGAATTAAGCTATATCGCTATCGTTCTGGATTTATGCACCAAAAAGTTATCCTGGTGGATGGAGATATAGCAGGAATGGGTACAGTTAACCTCGATAATCGTTCGTTCTTTTTAAATTTTGAAGTAATGACCTTTTCTATTGATAACCACTTTATTCAAAGTGTTGAAACTATGCTTCAAAACGACCTTAAGGTTTCTCCCTCAGTCAATTTTAATGCTTATCAGAAAAAGCCTTTTTGGTTTAAGTTAGCTGCTAGGGTATCCCGCTTGCTGGCACCAATATTGTGATCGAGCCCTTTTCAGCTAATCCCCTGGGTCTAGCACACCTAATATCGTTTAAAATATACAGACTACCATACCAAAAACCAGAAGTCTTTGAAAGACTGAAAGCTGCTCAAATTGAAGCCGCACAAGTTTAGAATGAATGCATGGAAGCTCACAAGGAATGTCGTGTCAACCAAACACCTTCAGTAGATCACAAAGTCACCAAATAATGCGGTTTTCAGCCAACGCGCTCGAGTTTTTGACTACCAGTTGGCGATCGCCAATAGTCAAAGTGATCGCGCCCATTCACTGATACACTTAGTTTTTACCCTTAGGGGATATCGGCTGAAAACCGCATTCCATAAACCTTCTAAAAACGTTTGTGATCTACTGACCTTGGTTAAATCAAACTCAATTACAAAAGCTGACCAAAGGTAAATACGAACTGTATTCTCAATCTGTTCAGATGGTAGTCCAAACATTCTTAGCTAATATTGATAGCACCAGAGCTAATCGCAGAGCGGGGATAAAAAATATGAAGTATCCCTGGCGAATTAAGAAGTTTTATTCAGTTCTTTGGACTGCTCAAGCAGTTAAATACAGTGATGGAAAGCTAACGTTGCCAATGGGTAGAGGAAGAAAGTCTTTATCTTTCAAATTAGATTTGGATTTCGTTCCTGGTGCAACATCATTAGTCTGGAATCGTGGCTTTGAACTTCATATTAAACAGGAGCTAGAACTAGAAAAAAATAAAAACACAGGTGTTAAAGCAGCTATAGACTTAGGGGAAATACATCACTCTGCTGTGAGTACTAATACAGGAAGTGGACTGATTGTTAGTGGTAGAGGAATACGTTCTTTGAAACGACAAAGAAACATGGCTTTAGCCAAACTATCTCGCAAACAATCCAAGTGTAATAAGTACTCAAAAAGGTGGAAAAAACTAGAAGCTGCTAAAAATAGATTTTGCCTGAGAAATGAACGACAAATTAGAGAATACAGACATCAAGCTACTCGTCAGGTGGTAGAGTTTTGCAAAACTCATGACGTGGATACGGTATTTATTGGCAATCCCGATGGAGTCAGAAACAAAAATTGTGGTAGGAGACACAATCAACGAATGGCTCAATGGGAGTATGGGAAAGATATTGATTATCTAACTCATAAGTTCAAAATGGCTGGAATTTCCGTTGTGATTGGTTCGGAACGAGGAACATCTAGCACTTGTCCTGAATGCAGTCGAAGACATAAGCCAAAAGGTAGAATTTGGAACTGCCCGAATCCAGAATGTAGCTACAATAATAAGACAGAAATATTACAGGGAGTCTCATGATGCAAGTTTTAGCTTTCGATGAGAAGCCAAAGTATCCTGAAAATATAAAGTATCTACGACCTGTAAAGACAGGAAGTAGTAGATGGCTTGACACGGCTCAAAGTAGTCTACTCGTAGCTAATACCTCAAGCACCTCATCTGAGGGAGATCGTTTGATTTCTGCCCAAAGTATTAGTGTTGTTTAAAGTATTAGTGTTGTTTAGAAGCCAGCACGCCATAAGGGCTGCTGGAGTGTCACAAATGAAGATATTACTAATTCACGGTCTTAGTCGAACACCTTTATCACTTCTTGGTCTTGAGTGGTATTTACAACAAACAGGATGGGAAACGGAACAATTTGGCTACATAGCCTTGACAGAAACTTTCGATCGCATTGTCGAGCGACTTAAAGTTCATCTGCAAAAACTAGCGAGTCAGGGATCTTATGGTATTGTTGCTCACTCTTTGGGCGGATTGTTAACGCGAGCGGCTCTGGGATTGAGTTCTATTGAGTTACCTAAACACATTGTCATGCTGGGTACGCCAAACCAGATACCACGACTTGCAACTCACGCTTGGCGACTACCACCTTTTAGATGGTGGACAGGTCAGTGCGGATTTAACTTAACCAGTCCGAGTTTTTTCGCATCTCTGCCCAAAATTGAATCTCCCTATACAATTGTGGCAGGAACTGGAGGATTTAGAGGATTCTGGAGTCCTTTTGGAAATGAACTCAATGACGGTATTGTCGCCCTCAGTGAAACTCGATTATCCCATCGCGATCGCATAGTTCAACTACCAGTCATGCATACTTTGATGATGAATGACTCCAGCGTCCAAAAGACGGTGGTGCAGGCTCTTGGTCTTGAAGATTAAGTTTAGGAGCAACATAGAGCAAAGAATTCTTTTGGTTAAAAACCATAGGCTCTCAACTTCGTTTAAGGAATTCCAAATTTTTCGCCCTTTCTCTGAAAATTGTTTTGGCGATCGCGATCGCCGTTAACCCCGTGCAACTCTACATCGGACATTTAAGTGGGGAACAAGTTTATCATGATCAACCTACTAAACTAGCGGCGATGGAAGCTCAATGGGAAACAATTCCTGGTGGTGAATCTCCCTCTTGGAGTGCGATCGCTATTCCTAAGGACAAAGCCGAAAAAAATGACTGGGAAATCTCCATTCCTGGGCTATTAAGCTACATTCTAGCAATAAAACCTGGGTATTTATGATTATTTTCATCGGCTTTTTAATTCCCATTATGCTGGCTTACAACATCTATAACTATATTGTGTTTCGTGGCAAAGTTGTTACTGTTAAGCCAGAGTAATCTCAATCGCTGGAAAACTATGCTGGGATCGATCCCAGCATAGTTTTCACTATTTTACTTTTCTGTTAAAATACTATATAGTTATATAAAATATAAAAACTAAATTTGTTTCGTCCATGCCAAAAACTGACTCTCGCAACAAGACATCCAAGCCACCTGAATATCTTGCTCCAGTTGCCGATTATTTTAAAGTACTTTCGGAAACTAGTCGTCTGCAAATTTTAAGCTGCTTGAGATCGGGAGCGATGAACGTCAGTGAAATTGGTGAAGCTACTGGTTTAGGACAAGCTAATTTATCAAAGCATCTGAAAATGCTCACTGAAGCCGAAATTTTATCCCGTCAGCCTCAAGGAGTAGCTGTCTACTATGAAATTCAAGACCCGATGATCTTCGAGCTTTGCGAGTTAGTTTGCGATCGCCTTTACCAACGGATGCAACAAAAAGCGGAAAAATTCAAGCAATTCAGTGCTTTTAGTACTTCTGCCAAGTAGATTTTGAGACGAGAACATTTAAAACTATATCAAATGCTCCCTCTGCCTCCCCTGCTTGCCTCAATCCATCAATTTAAAGTTGACAGACTACTAGACTCAAACTCCCTCGAGGCGTAATAAATAACAAATTATTTCACTAAACTTACTCATATCTACCTAAATTTGATTAAAGACTTGCATAGCAAAGTAGCTTCTTTCTTGGTTAATAACTACAAAGTGATTTTTCTGCCAACCTTTGAATCTAGTCAAATGGTCATAAAAAATCAGAGAAAGTTAAAGTCTAAAACTGCCAGAAATATGCTTACCTGGAGTCATTACAAATTTGCTCAAAATTTAACTCAAATGGCAGCAAGAAACAACTCTCTAGTCATTAGATGTAATGAATCTTATACGAGCAAGACTTGTCCAAAATGTGGCAAAATACATGAAAAACTTGGTGGCTCTAAAATATTTAAATGCTCCAATTGTTGCTTTAAAGCTGATAGAGATGCCAATGGCGCACGGAACATTATGATTCGTGCTTTGCAGGCAACTGCCATCACTGTTACTAGTGATGCTATACATTTGATGAGCTATGACAAGCTTTGATTAGGTTAAATGTTGCACTCTACTCAAATCTGGCTAATTACTGGCTGACCGTCTTTAATGTCGCCGATTAAGATGATATCCACTACTCCTACAAATAAACCGTTTTCTAACACTCCTGGTAGGTTATTGATAGTTTTTTCTAACTCAGCGGGGTTGTCGATATTCTCAAATTTAACATCAATTACTAGGTTGCCTTGATCGGTAACTACTGGACCTGCTTTTTTAACACCCATACGTAGTTCGGGTTTACCACCTAATTTTTCCAGACTGTTCATGACTGGAGTAACAGCCATAGGAATTACTTCTACAGGAAGCAGGAAAGTAGAGCCTAGCTTATCTACTAATTTGCCACTGTCCACTACTACTACAAATTGATTAGCTAAAGAATCTACGACTTTTTCGCGAGTATGAGCCGCACCACCACCTTTAATTAAATTCTTCTGAGGATCGACTTCATCCGCGCCATCGATGGCAATATCAATATGGTCAATAGCATCAAGGGTAGTGAGGGGGATGCCGTATTTTTTCGCTAATACTTCTGCCTGAAAAGAAGTGGGGACACCAACAACATTTTTAATTTCTCCTGAAGCCAAGCGTTTGCCTAAATATTCAATAGCATAGGCTGTAGTCGATCCCGTACCCAATCCTACAATAGAGTCCGATTTAACCAATGCTGCCGCTGCTTTACCGACTTCTTGCTTCATGGTTTTAATTGGATCGTTAGTCACAACCATCTCTTAAACTCCTTAAATTATTATTATTTTTATTCAATATTCGCTTTATTTTGCCAGTTATCTGACAGAAAGTACACGATCTATAAATACTAAATCTGTCAGATCTGCTGAAATTAGCCGCACAAAAATTTGGTGTCCAACCGCTTATCTATTTATTTCCACTGGTTGTCACCATATTGAGATTAATTTTTGACAGCTTCTAATACATAAAAACGTCGGAAAGTTGACCGCTGTAGTTACTTTAATTATTAGCAGCGGCTAGCATTTCTTTGAGTTTAGCCAATTCATCTGCCCAGCGAGGATCGGGTTGAATGCTTCCTTGCTGTTGGTTGCTGCTAGATTGTTTTTTGGAACGTTTACTATTTTTACGTTTTGGTGCGGGACTGCTACTAGCCTCAGTTGCGTTTCCTTCCTCATTACCTTTAGAACGTGGTAAAGCCTTTTCAATTTTTAAAGGATTTTCCATGAAGGGTTGACCGTTATATTTTTCAATAAAGCGATCGGCTACTTCATCACTAGGAACGGTAACAAAGGCAAAACCGCGACACTTGCCTGTCTTGCGGTCTTTAATTACCTTAGTGGAAACTTGTTGACCTTCTTCGGCAAACATTTCAGCAAGGCGATCGCGGTCAATGGTTTCTTTTGGTAAGTTACCTACATATAGACGAATAGACATAAAGATGAATCTCCCAAGCTAGATTAATTTAAACAGATGTACAAAGCAAACACTTTTTCCAGGGCAATTAAGCCACAATAATAATTAATTCCCCAAAAGTTTTTAATAAATTGGACAAACCACTTTACTTTACACAATATTGGTCGTACCAAAATATACTTCTCTTATCAAGATCGGAAGTTAGTTAAAGTTAGATTTTATTTTTAACCCTCTAACTTCTTTAGAGTAAGTTCGATCTCGAAATTTTAGGTCTGTTTTAATTATTACAGAATGTTTACACTATTAGTCAATTTATTTTTCAAGTATTTTCATGGTTTTGGAACTAAGAGCTACGGTCGATCGACCTCTACTATTGACACTTTAGTATCTAGAGTCCTATAACTAAAAATGAATATTGTCAACTAATTGTTACATTGACTTACAATAGAGCCAGTTCTAACCTTTCTCTAAAAACGGTCAGAGATTACTCCCCCACGGGGCTTATAAAGGCGTGACGCAGGTTCACAAGGTCGCGGGGGGCGAATTCATTTCGCCCCTTCAAGACGACTGCGCCACAGCCCCTCGTAAGACGACGGAGACGGCACGGACCGTTGGTCAAGATCTCAATCGACACCTAATTACCAGGAGTGTAAACTATGTCAAATCCAATGGAACTATCTTTAGAACAAAAATTCAACATTCGTTCTTTTGAGACTCAGGTGCAAAATATGAGTCATCAACAAGCACAAGAGTTTCTAATTAAACTTTACGAACAAATGTTGCTGCGGGACAATATGTACCAAGAAGTTCTCAAACATCAGTGGGGCTTAGATACTCCGCCTCAAGTATAATTATAACTGTAGTCAACCAAATGATTGACGACCTCCTTCTCTTGCTGGTTTCTCAAGAAAAACGCTGGGGATGCTGGGGCGTTAAAATCTTGAAGTTGAGCAAATAATCGACGTTAAATAAAAAATCAATAAAATTATTGCGATCGCGAATCTTTTTTTTGCTAGGGTAAGGAAAAACAAACTTTTTCAAGCACCTATGTTTCAAAGTTGCTTAATCTGCACTGATTTTACTGACGGTTTACATCGCCTCACTCATGTTGTTTCTGACTTAGCTGAGTTTGGTTTACAGCGAATCATCTTCTTTCAGAGCGTACCCCTGTGGGAAGAAGGAGAAGTTCCTAGAATTGACGAAGAGAAAATTCAGGCAGTCAAAGAACGTTTTCAAAAAGCTTTAGAAAATATTCCCGAAGGTATCGAAGTCAAAGCAGAAGTCCTTTCAGGAAAACCTTTAGATACTATTCCCAAAGTGTTGAAAAACAATCCTGTTGATGTAATTTTAACAGGAACTCCGATTCGGAGTTTGTTACAAGAAAAGTTTTTTGGCAGCACCAGCGCAGGGTTAGCGAAGTTAACTAAACAACCTTTAAACATAATTCGCCCCGAATTAATCAGTACTTGTACTACCGAAGAGTTGGCTTTGCGCTGTAGAAATCTGTGGCGATATTTACTTATTCCCTATAACGATAGCGAATCGGCTCGTTATCTAATTCAAGAGATTAAAAAATACGCTCAAAATCGCCCCGAAAACTCCTTAACTAAGTGTATGCTGCTTTCGGTCGTTGATGATGGTAGCACTAGACGAGCAGTAATGTTCAAACAACGTCTTGAAGAAGCGCAGGCTAGCTTAGAATCTGTTAAAGCAGAATTAGAAGCATTAGACCTTGAAGTTAATATCGCAGTAAAACAAGGTAATCCCATACAAGAAACATTAGCTGCAGCCGTAGATTTTGATATTAGTGCGATCGCTATTGCTACGGATTATCGTCACAGTCTTTTGCAGTGGACGGTTGGCAGTTATGCTAACGATATGATGCGTAGTAGCTGGTTTCCTGTCTTGCTATTTTCACCGAAAAAGTAGGGGATAAGAGGACAAGGAGAATTTTTCTAAAACTTATTTATTGCCTGTTGCCTGTTGCCTACTCCCTATTCTCTAGTGATAACCTATCGCTGCTTTGTCGTGACTAACATCTGTGAGATGATAAAAAGTTACATAGATTAATAAACGGAGATAAAGCATGGCGGAAATTCAGTTTTCCAGAGGCATAACAGAAGAAGTAGTTCCTGATATTCGTGTAACTCGTTCAAAAACTGGTAATACTGGTACAGCTACTTTCTATTTTCAAGACCCAAAAATTTTAGCTAAAGATAGCACCGATGAAGTTACAGGAATGTACTTGATTGATGAAGAAGGAGAAATTGTTAGTAGAGAAGTAAAAGGCAAGTTTATTAATGGAGAAGCCAGAGCGATTGAGGCGATTTTGATTATGAAATCGACTGAAGAATGGGAGCGTTTTATCCGTTTTATGGATAGATATGCAGAACAGCACGGATTAGGATTAGATAAGGCTTAATTTTAATAATAGTTTTTAGTATGCTTTATTAGTAGTCTCAGTCTACTAATAAAGTAAATACTATTCATAAAAAAATGGCTTGACGTAAGCATTTCACCCTCGATGTTAAAACATGATTCCCCATCCCGACGAAAAAGCGATCGCTCTTAATTGTGCGGTCATTACTGTCAGTGATACTCGTACTGTAGAAACCGATAAAAGCGGTCAAATTATTCAAGAATTATTGAAGGATGCTGGTCATAATCTGGCTGAATATACAATTATCAAAGATGAACCGCAGCAGATAAAGGCTTGGTTATTAAAATTAGATACCAATAGAGAAATCGAGGCAATTATCGTTAATGGCGGTACGGGAATCGCCCCTAGAGATACGACTTATGATGTTATTTCTAGTTGCTTAGAAAAAACTTTACCTGGTTTTGGAGAAATATTTCGCTGGTTGAGTTATCAAGAAATTGGTTCGAGAGCGATCGCATCTCGCGCTGTAGCTGGAGTTAAAAATAATAAGTTAATCTTTTCTCTGCCAGGTTCTTCTAATGCAGTTAAATTGGCAATGTCTCAGCTTATTTTACCTGAGTTAAATCACTTGATTAAACAGTTAACAACAAGCTAAAATTGCTGTTTTTGCTAAGAGGAGGGTGAACGACTGGAGTTTAGACTAAATCAAAAAATACGCTACCTACCAGCTTGTTTTAGCCTTTGAGTAACCACAGGACGATTGGAACTTTCGACCACTCCTGAACCAATCATCAAACCGTTTTGTAAATAGCTTTGATAATCAATACAGCTTTGATTATGAATGGCTGTAACTTTGTTTAGCTCAATGTTTCAAACTTTTCCAGCAAATCCTGCGGGGGCGACGCGGAAGGTTGAAAAACAAGTGAGAAGGGAAATTGAATGAAGTAGTCTCCCAGAACATGAGAGACTCCGCATCAATAATCTTTCTTTGTTGAAAACGTAATGATTCAACTACCTGAATTATATAGCAAACATCTCAAGAAACAGTTTAATTATCCTCAGTATCTCATCTTGTTAATTCTGATTAACTTACTTCAAAATTTGCACACAGTAAGATTAGAAGAACTAGCTCGTCGCTTTCCTGTTCCCATTCAATTGAGAAGTAGAATAAAAAAATTACAACGATTTTTAGCTCTTTCTCAATTTAATATTAAAACTCTCTGGTTTCCCATTTTAGAATCTTGGATAAAAACCGAGTGGCATCTCTCTGAAGTAATTTATTTAGTCATCGATCGCCGTCAATGGCGAACCATAAACTTATTAATGGTAAGTATAGTTTATGACAATAGAGCTATTCCTGTATATTTTTCGCTGTTGCCGAAAAAAGGAAATAGTAATTTGACACAACAAAAACAAGTATTAGAACCAGTCTTAAAACTTTTGCAAGATTATAAAATTGTTGTCCTGGGCGCTCGGGAGTTTTGTAATGTCGATTTGGCTAAATGGCTGTCACAAGAGCAAAAAGTCTACTTGAGTCTCAGATTAAAAAAGAACGAATATGTGGAATTAGAAGAACAAATTTGGTTTCAATTATCTGACTTAGGATTGGCTCCTGGAATGTCTGTTTATTACCAGGGAGTTAAAGTGACTAAAACCAAAGGGTTTTCAGGGTTAAATTTAGCTGCTAAATGGAAAAGAAATTATCGTACTAAAAGTAGTAAAGAGCCTTGGTTTATTCTAACCAATCTTAATAATTTATCTACGGCTACTTACGCCTATTCTCAAAGAATGGGTATTGAAGAGATGTTTCGCGACTTCAAACTTGGTGGCTATAATCTTGAGGCTACTCAGGTTAGTAATCATCGACTGATTGCGCTAATTTTACTGATTACTTTGGCTTATTGTTTTTCTACTTTCTCAGGACAATATATTAAACAAAAAGGAGTCGCGATCGGATGTTACTCGTCCCACTGAAACAAAAAGAGCTTACCGAAGACATAGTAGTTTTTCTATTGGTTTGCATGGTCGCGCACTGGGTTGACTCAAGTGACTTTTTCCACGAAGTTGTGCAAGAATTGATCCGTTTTTCGACTGACAAAAATGACTATTATCGCGACTGGTATGAGGGCTAAAACACTTATTCAGTCTACTTTGTGACTGTTTAGTGTCGCCCCCGCAGGCTGTCGAGAACCAAATCTAACCAATATTCCTCGCGATACCCAAACTAGGCAATGTTTCACTGCTGCTCCTGGTAATGTCATCATTAAAGCCGATTACAGTCAGATCGAACTGCGATTGATAGCTAAAGCCAGTGGCGATTGCGCTCCGCGCACTGGCAAAGCCAATCGCCGTATGATTGCAGCCTATCGCCATGAAGAAGATTTACATCGGTTAACTGCTTCGTTTCTATTCGATAAGCCAATTGAAAACATTGTTGATGAGGAACGTAAGCTAGGGAAAATTGTCAATTTTGGCTTAATTTACGGCATGGGAGTAGCAAAGTTTTGTCTGACTACTGCTAAAAAGCATAATATCTATTTATCTAAATCAGAGGCTAGTCAATTTCGTCAGAAGTTTTT
>JAAUYH010176799.1_pt1 | contig 10642 bp, 10 predicted proteins | sample 7278061 | NCBI WGS metagenome assembly JAAUYH01 (sample SAMN14350203, study PRJNA611818) | marine sediment metagenome | isolation source: surface marine sediment (0.6m) | place: French Polynesia: Moorea | collected 2018-08 | reverse complement strand
CGCCATCATCGGTGAGCCCATGGCGGCGGTCTCGGTGGGCATTGTCGAGGGCGAGCCCCGGCTGGATTTGGCCTATCAGGAGGATGCAAACGCCGACGTGGACATGAATATCGTCATGACCGAGAGTGGGCGCTTGGTGGAGATCCAGGGGACCGCGGAGAAAGCCAGTTTTAGCCGCCGGCAATTGGACCAGCTGTTGGATCTGGCCGAGGTCGGCATCCGTCAGCTATGCGCGGCGCAGAGAAATGCGATTCGCGCTGCCGCGGGTGAGATGGTCAGCCTGCGGGCGCCAGACGCCGAAGGCAACGCCCGCCCGTCGCGGTGAGGGCCATGATTGGCAAGGACCACCGATGAATCGCCCAAACCCAAATGACCCAAACTCTCGGCCGCGCCTGGTGTTCGCCACCCGCAATCGCGGTAAGATCGCCGAGCTGCGCCAACTCTTGGCCGATGTGGCCCTCGAGGTCGTCGCCATTGACGAAGTCGGCCAATCAGTGCCCCCCGTGGTGGAGGACGGCGATACCTTTGCCGCCAACGCCAGCAAAAAGGCCCGTGAAGTGTCGCGCGCTACCGGCCTGCCGGCGCTCGCCGACGATAGTGGCCTCGAAGTGGACGCCCTCGGCGGTGTCCCTGGGGTCCACAGTGCGCGCTATGCCGGCGACGGCGCCAGCGACGACGACAATAACCGCAAACTTCTGCAAGCCATGGCGGGAGTTCCCAGAGAGAGACGCGGCGCGCGCTTTCGCTCGTGCCTGGCACTCGCCGACACCGCGGGCGCCCTTGGCGACGATGTGCATCTGGCCGGCGGCGTGTGCGAGGGCGAGATCTTGGACAGTCCGCGCGGCAGCGGCGGGTTTGGCTACGATCCCCTATTTTATGCGCCCGAACTCGGGGCCACGTTTGCCGAAATCGGCACTGGGACCAAGAATCAGCTCTCCCATCGAGCCCGCGCCATGACGGCGATGAAGCCGAAAATTGTGGCATACTTCGGCCTTGCGCGGGTAGACGAATTGGGCTAGCGTCATGAAACGCTGTATCGGATCAAGGTCTAATTCCTGATCGCAGTCCGCGCAGCGGCGTCGGCAACGACAACGGGGTGTGGCGCAGTCTGGTAGCGCACCTGCTTTGGGAGCAGGGTGTCGGAGGTTCAAATCCTCTCACCCCGACCACTTCACGCACATCACGCGCGTGGGCGCCTGTAGCTCAGTTGGATAGAGCAGGGGCCTTCTAAGCCCTTGGTCGCAGGTTCGAGTCCTGCCAGGCGCGCCCAGCTTTCGTGCATTGTCTCAGGCGGGGCGGCCAGGGCGGGTAAGCCCCGCTCGGTTGGCTTTGTTCGGGCCTTATGCGCTTTTGCGCCGTAATATGGCCACCATGCAATCGATCTGTGTGTTTTCCGGTTCCAATTTTGGCGTCCGCGAGAGCTATGCCCGGAGTGCCGAGGCCCTTGGTCGCGACATTGCCCGCCGCGGCTGGCGGCTGGTGTACGGCGGCAGTCAGGTGGGTCTGATGGGGGTCGTGGCCGATGCGGCTCTGGGTCAAGGTGGCGAGGTGGTGGGCGTGATCCCCGAGGCGCTGATGAACAAAGAACTCGGCCATCACGGACTCAGTGAGCTCCACGTCGTGGCGTCGATGCACGAGCGCAAACAAATGATGTCGGAATTATCCGACGGGGTCGTGGCTCTGCCGGGCGGCATGGGGACGCTGGAAGAGCTGTGCGAGATGCTCACCTGGGCCCAGCTCGGCTTTCACACCAAGGCATGCGGCATTCTCAATGTCGACGGCTACTACGACCAGCTGATGGCGTTTTTTGACCACGCATTAAAGGAAGAGTACGTGCGGCCAGAGCACCGCGGCATTTTGCTATCGGATTCGCAGCCGGCGGCCCTCCTCGATGCCATGCGCGTCTACACGCCGCCCGCCGTGGAAAAATGGATCACGCGCGAATCGTCGTAGCGAGCGCTGAGTGCGAACAGGCCGATCGCGTGCGCGGCGTTGCCGCCGGCATTACTTGTCGGCGTTTTTGCCTACGATGGCGCGGGTGAGCGGACCGATGGTGAGGCCCTGGATCGCGATGGAGAAAATCACGATGACGTAGGTGACGGCCAGGAGCACGTTGCGCTCGGGGCCCTCGGGCAGAGATAGGGCCAGGGCCACCGAGATGCCGCCACGCAGGCCGCCCCAGGTGAGGATCCAGGTGATGCCGGGGGTAAAGGGGCGCCAAAAACGCAGCGCTTGCACCACGCTGGCCACCGCCGTCAGGCGGCCCAGGAGCATAACGGGAATGGCCACCAATCCGGCGAGTAAGTACGCGGGATCGAGCGGCATCACCAGCACTTCGAGGCCGATGAGGAGGAACAGAATCGCGTTTAAGATCTCGTCAAGCAGCTCCCAGACTAGGTCCAAATGCTCGCGGGTTTTGTCGGACATGGCGAAGCGGCGGCCCTGGTTGCCCATGAGGAGCCCGGCCACGACCACGGCAATGGGGCCCGAGGTGTGCAGCGTCAGCGCCAGCTGGTAGCCGCCCATGACGAGAGCCAGCGAGAGGAGGATCTCGACTTGGTATTGGTCTACGGTCTTGAGCATGCGGTAGGCGAGCAAGCCCAAGAGCAGACCGAGGATCACCCCGCCCACTGCTTCCAGGGCGAAGAGATAGGCCACTGAGCCCACGGTAGCCTGCTGCTCGCCGGTGGCGATCTGCAGAAGGACCAAGAAGACCACGACGCCGACGCCGTCGTTGAACAGCGATTCCCCAGCCATTTTGGTCTCGACGGTTTTGGGCGCGCCCACGCTTTTCAAGATCCCGAGCACTGCCACTGGATCGGTGGGCGAAATCAAGGCGCCAAACAAGAGACAGTACAGAAACGGCATGTCGATGCCGAGGGCGGCGAACATCCACGAAGAAATACCGCCGATGAGAAAGGTGGAGACCACCACCCCGACCGTGGCCATGATGCCGATGGGGCCCTTTTGCTCGGCGAGATCGTCGAGATTGATGTGCAGCGCGCCAGCGAAGAGTAAAAACGCCAACATGCCATTGAGCAGGGCCTCATCGAAGTCGATCGAGCTCAGCATGTCGTGGGCGCGGGTTTCAAGATCGGCAAACCCCATCGAGCCGAGGGCCAGGATGAGGAGCGACAGCGCAAGGGCGATGACCATGACGCCAATGGTGGTGGGCAGACGCAGGGTCTTGAGGTTGACGTAGGCCGATAGCGCCGCTACCACAATCAAGATGGTGACGATTTCGAGCATGGTGGCATTGTAACGGATGGCGCCGACTGACTTTGGGCCCAAAGCGCGATGGAAACACCACCAACCGTTGGTCGAACCGCAGGTGCTCGATTCATTCTAGAGTTGTCGTAGGTCTCGTCGTGCTGCATCGCCGCTCAAGGCGTCGGCTAGCTGGGCCAAACTTTGCAAATTATGGACGGGGCGAAAATCGTCCACGTGGGGCAGCATGGCGCGGATGCCGCTGGCGCGCGGGGCGAAATCGCGGTAGCTGAGCAGGGGGTTCAGCCATATCAGTCGGCGGCAAGACTTGTGCATCCGCTCCATCTCCGCGCTCAGGCCGCGGCCGGCGTCGCGATCGAGTCCGTCGCTGATGAGGAGGATGACGGCGCCTTGGGCCAGGACCCGCCGCGACCAATGCCGATTGAAGTCGGCCAGGCAGGCGCCGATGCGGGTGCCGCCGGACCAGTCCGATACGGTGCGCCCCACCGCGGCCAAGGCCACGTCGATGTCGCGATGGCGCAAAAGGCGCGTGATATTGCTCAGTCGGGTGCCAAAGACAAAGCCGTGCACCCGCTCGCGGTGGCTGGCCAAGGTGTGGACAAAGCACAGGAGAATCTCGGCATAGCGCTCCATCGAGCCCGAGATGTCGCACAGCACCACCAGGGCCGGCGGGCGTTTGGCCATGGTGCGGCGTTTGAGCACCGGGATGTTGGGGCCCGAGCGGGCTTGCGCCCGCAAGGTGGCCCGCATGTCCACGTGGGCGCCGCGGGCATCACTGCGGTAGCGGCGCGTGGGCACGGGACGCAGGCGCAGCTTCATTTGGGCAATGATGCGGCGGGCCTGGGCCAGTTCGTCGGCGCTCATCTCGGCAAAGTCGCGCTCTTGCAATCGCTCAGTGGCCGAGAAGGCCAGCGCGGCGTCGGCCTCGGTCTTGGGCGGCGGCGGATCGGGGCGGGTCTTGGGCGGATGCATGGCCTCGCTCACCCGCCGCGATGCGGTCTTGCGCTTGGGGGTCTGGACTTTGGGCAGCAGCGCTCCGAGCGCCGACATCATGCCGCCGGGGTCGCGCCAAAAGAGGGCAAAGGCTTGGTCGAAGAGTTCGTGATCGCGCTGGTGCGATACCATGACTGCATGCAGGGCCCAGTACAGCTGGTCGCGATCGCGGACGTCGACGCGCGACAGGGCCGCCAGCGCGGTGGCGATATGGCCGGGGCCCACGCGCAGGCCGGCGCGGCGCAACAGCCGGGCAAAGTGCATGACGTTGGCGGGCAGACGACCACCGCTCGGCTGCTGCGGATTCATGCCCCCCTCGGCGTAATGCCGGTCGTTCATTGCCCCGATCTCCGCCCTTGGGCCTGGTCTGGCTCTTGCTTTGGCTCTGGCTCTGGGGCCGTTTGGCCCCGGGCATTGGCGACGAGGGCGTCGGCCCGCTCTCCGCGCACTTTGGCGATATCGTCCTGGTACTTGAGCAGCACGCCCAGGGTCCGATCGACGGTCTCGGGGTCGAGCTCGTCGCGGTCGAGGGCCACCAAGGCGTTGGCCCAGTCGATGCTCTCGGCCACGCCCGGCAACTTGAACATGTCTTGGTCGCGCAGTGCTTGGACAAAGGCCACTACTTGCTGGCGTAGTTGCTCGGTGGCCGCGGGAGCCCGGCGGCGGAGGATCTCGCGCTCGCGGGTAGCGTCGGGATAGTCGACCCAATAGTAAAAACAGCGCCGTTTCAGTGCGTCGTGAATCTCGCGGGTGCGGTTGGAGGTGAGGACCACAATGGGCGGGTCGGCGGCCGTCACCGTGCCCAGCTCGGGAATCGTGATCTGGAAGTCGGCTAGGAGTTCGAGCAGATAGGCTTCGAACGGGGCGTCGGTGCGGTCGAGTTCGTCGATGAGGAGCACTGGGGGGCCGCTGCCTTGGGGTTCGAGGGCCCGGAGCAGCGGCCGTTTGATGAGAAAACGCTCGGAAAACACATCGTGCTCAAGCGCTTGGGTATCTATCAGGCCGCCGCGGTCTTCGGGGCCGCCGCGGTCTCCGTGGCCGCCACGGTCTCCGCGGCCACCCGCCTCGGCAATGCGGATATCGATCATCTGCGCGGCGTAGTTCCACTCGTAGGCGGCGGCCGAGATGTCGAGTCCCTCGTAGCACTGCAGCCGAATGAGCTCTCGCCCCAGGCCGGCGGCGATGACTTTGGCCAGCTCGGTTTTGCCAACCCCAGCATCGCCCTCGACAAACAGCGGTCGGCCCAGATCAAGGGCCAAGAACACCGCGGTCGACAGGCCAATATCGGCCACGTACCCCTGGCCGTCGAGGAGAGCCATGGTTTCTTCGACCGAGCCCGGCCGCGACACAGATGATGCATCCATAGGCATGTACAAAGCGCCGTCGGGGCTCAGAGGCAAGCCTCAACCGCGCGCTTGGCCATGACGCGCACCAAATTGGCGCGATATGGCGCGCTGGCGGTGGCATCGCTCTGCAGCGCGTCGGCGTCTACTTTGGTGGCGGCCACGGCTTCGGCGGCAAAGTTCTGCGCCAGGGCCGCCTCCATGGCGCTGTCGCGATACACGCACTCTTTGGCCCCGACCACGGCCACCCGCACCTCGGCGGCCCAGGTCGCGACCATGACGCCGACCACGGCAAAACGCGACGCCGGGTGAGGGAATTTGCTGTAGCTGGCCCGCTCGGGCACGCGGAAGCTCACCTCGACGACGATTTCGTCGGGCGCGAGCGCGGTTTCGAGCATGCCGACGAAGAAATCGCCGGCCGCGATGGTGCGCCGGTCGGTGACCACCTGGGCGTCGAGGGCCACGAGCGCGGCCGGATAGTCGGCGGCCGGGTCGTTATGGGCCACTGAGCCGCCCAAGGTCCCGCGATTGCGCACCTGGGGATCGCCGATATGGCTGGCGAGCTGGGCCAGCGCGGGAATGGCTTTGGCCACCACGTCCGAGCTCTCGACTTCGGCATGGGTGGCGGCGGCGCCTATGACGAGGCGGTCGCCGTCGCGGCGGATCCCGCGCAGTTCGGGCACCTCGGCCAGCGATACCAGGGCGGTGGGGGCTGCCAAATCGAGCTTCATCACCGGCAGGAGACTCTGGCCGCCCGATAGTACCTTGGCGTCTTCATCCTCTTTGAGGGCGGCCACGGCCGCGGCGAGGGTGTTGGGACGATGATAGGCGAAATTCTGCATGAGGCACTCTTTTGCTATGGCTGTCGTTGATCGCTTTGCGTTGTCACCGTGATTGCTCAGTCCGCGGATGGGGCAGTATGGATGATGTGCCAGATTTTTTCCGGCGTGGCCGGCATGTCGACGTGGCGCACGCCGAGATGCGATAGGGCGTCGACCACGGCGTTGATGACCGCCGGGGGCACGCCGATGGCGCCGGCCTCGCCGCAGCCCTTGGCCCCCAAGGGGTTGTGGGGGCATGCGGTGGCCGGGTCTTCAATGGCCTCGACGGCAAACGACGGCAGATCGGCGGCCCGCGGCATGGTGTAGTTCATGTACGATCCAGTGACCAGCTGGCCGCTTTCGCGATCGTAGATGCATTCTTCCAACAGCGCCTGGCCGATGCCCTGGGCCAAGCCGCCGTGCACTTGGCCCTCGACGATCATGGGATTGATGAGGGTACCAAAATTGTCGGCGGCCGTGACCCGCACGACCTCGACGGTGCCCACTTCGGGGTCAATCTCGACTTCGCAGATGTGGCAGCCGGCGGGAAAGGTAAAGTTGGTTGGGTCGTAAAACGCGGTCTCTTCGAGCCCGGGCTCCAGATCGGTGGGGTATTGATGGGGCACGTAGGCGGCCAAGGCAATTTCGGCAAAGGCTTTTTGCCGGTCGGTGCCAGCGATCTGAAATTGCCCCGCGCGCAGCTCCACGTCGGAGACGCTGGCTTCGAGGAGATGGGCGGCGATTTTCTGCCCTTTGGCGATGATTTTATCCAGAGCCTTGGAGATGGCGGATCCGCCCACGGCCAGCGAGCGCGAGCCGTAGGTGCCCATGCCAAAGGCCACGTTGGCGGTATCGCCGTGGACCACTTCCACCTGATCCATACCGATGCCCAAGCGATCGGCGACGATCTGGGCAAAGACGGTCTCATGGCCCTGGCCGTGGCTGTGGGAGCCAGTGTACACGGTGACCGAGCCCGAGGGATGTACGCGCACCTGTGCCGATTCATAGAGGCCCGCGCGGGCCCCCAGCGAGCCGGCCGCCGCCGACGGCGCCAGGCCGCAGGCTTCGACGTAGTGGGAGATGCCGATGCCGCGCAGCTTGCCCTGGGCCTTGGCGGCAGCTTTGCGCTGGGGGAAGTCGGCGTATTCGGCGTTTTTCAGCGCCAAGTCGAGGGTGGCCGCGTAGTCGCCGGAGTCGTAGGTGAGGCCCACCGGGCACTCGTAGGGGAACTGTTCGGGGCGGATAAAATTCTTGCGCCGGATCTCGACCGGATCCATACCGAGTTCGCGGGCGGCGACATCGACGATGCGCTCAACCAAGAAGGTGGCCTCGGGCCGACCGGCGCCGCGATAGGCATCCACGGCCACGGTATGGGTGAAGACCGCCCGGACCTCGCAGTACACGGCCGGAGTCTGATAGCAGCCGGCGAGCAGGCAGCCGTAGAGATACGTGGGCACCGACGGGGCAAACAGCGATAGATACGCGCCCATGTTGGCCGTGGTCGATACCTTGAGGCCCAAGAATGTGCCGTCTTTGTCCACGGCCAGGGCTGCGTGGGTCAGGTGGTCGCGGCCGTGGGCGTCGGTCATAAAGGATTCGGAGCGCGTGGCCGTCCACTTGACCGGTCGGCCCAGCTTGCCGGCGGCCCAGGTGACAATGGCCTCTTCGGCATAATGAAAAATCTTGGAGCCGAAGCCGCCGCCCACGTCGGGGGCCACCACGCGCAATTTATGCTCCGGAATATGCAAGACCCCGGTGCCCATGAGCAGCCGGATGACGTGCGGGTTTTGCGACGTGGTGTACAGCGTGTACTGGCCGGTGCTGGGGTCGTAGTCGCCGAGCGCCACCCGCGGCTCAATGGCGTTGGGCACCAATCGGTTTTGCACCACGTCGAGTTCGATCACCCGATGGGCGTTTTTGAACGCCTGGTCGGTGGCGGCCTGATCGCCGATATGCCAGTCGTAGCAGGTGTTGCCCGGGGCCTCGTCCCACACCGTCGGCGCACCCTCGGCAATGGCGTCGGCCACCGTGGCCACGGCCGGCAGCTCTTCGTAGTCCACTTCGACCAGCGCCGCGGCTTCGTTGGCCTGGTGCTGGGTCTCGGCAATGACCACGGCCACTTGATCGCCCACGTGGCGCACCCGATCGGCCACCATGGGAATGTGCGGCGGCTCGACCATGGGCGAACCGTCTTTGCTCGTGACCAGCCAGCCGCAGGGCAGGCTGCCCACGTTGTCGGCGGCCATATCGGCGCCTGTAAAGATGGCGACCACGCCCGGCGCCTGCCGGGCCTCGGCGGCATCGATGGACACGATGCGGGCATGGGCGTGCAGCGAGCGCACGATGGCGGCGTACAGCTGCCCGGGGCGGCGAATATCGTCAGTGTAGCGGCCCTTGCCGGTGATAAAGCGCAGATCTTCGGTCCGCGGCAGGGCCGCGCCGATCATTCCGTTAGCCATGGGTGGACTCCTTTGCCGCGGCCTGTACCGCTTTGACGATGTTATGATAGCCGGTGCAGCGGCATAGATTGCCCTCGAGCCAGGTGCGGATTTCCCCCTCGCTGGGGCTGGGGCTGTGGGCCAAGAGGTCGGCGGCGCTCATAATCATGCCCGGGGTGCAAAAGCCGCATTGCAGGCCGTGGTGGGCGCGAAAGGCCTCTTGCAGCGGGTGCAAGTTGCCGTCTTTGGCCAGCCCTTCGATGGTGGTGACCGCACTGCCGCTGGCCTCCAGCGCCAGCACGGTGCAGCTCTTGACCGACTTGCCGTCGATGTGGACCACGCAAGCGCCGCATTGGCTGGTGTCGCAGCCGACGTGCGTACCAGTGAGATCGAGATGTTGGCGCAAAAAGTCGACCAATAAGGTGCGCGGCTCGATCTCGGCCTCGACTCGGTCGCCGTTTACGGTGAGAGACACAGGGATCATGACTTCTCCAAATTCACGAACAAAACCCATCGCGGCCACATCCGGGCATGACGCAGTGCGGCCTGCCGCCGTCTGCGAAACGGGACAGGACCGGGCGAGCGCGGCATCGCCGGGTGGGGCCAGCCCGTACGCTACGGGGCCGCCAATGGTCACGTCAATCGAGATTGAAGAGATTAAAAAAATTGCACGGCCACTAAGATGATCGCCCCCATACTCACAAACGAAATCGCCGAGCGCAGGGGCGCCACCCCGGTGATGTAGCTGATGGCGTGAATCACGCGCGCGCCCAAATACAACTGACATCCCAGCGCCGTCATGTCGTTATTATGGCCCGACACGTGAGCCACGACGATCAGGGCCGCGATGAGGGGGAAGGATTCTAGAAAATTATGGTGAGCCCGTTCGGCCCGGGTCACCCAATGGGGAACTTGCAGGGGCTGGTAGCGGTTGCTGGCGGCCCAGCGAAATCCGCCGGGCACCAGACCCCGGCCGACAAAGTACACCACCGGCAGGCACACGCCCCAGATGGCCAAGAGAACGAGGATCCACAAGTCGGTCGTCATTGCGGCAGTAAGTCTGCCGTCCGAACCTTATCGCTGTCGAGTTTTGCCGAAAGATCTACCTCTACTGAACCGTGTCAGAAAAGCTGGACCAGAATGAGGATCAGACCGGCCATGCTGGCGAAGAAGATCAGGGTGCGGACAAAGGGAATCCCGACCACGTATACGATGGCGTGCAGGACCCGCGCACCGAAGTAGATCTGGCTGCCCAGGGCGGTGATGTCGTTGCTCTTGCCGGAGACGTGGGCCACGAGGACCAAGATGGCAAAGACCGGCAGGGTTTCGAGAATGTTGACATGGGCCCGTTCGGCGCGATGCACCCATGGCGCGGCGTTGAGCGGTTCGCTGCGATTCCCGGTGCCCCAGGACAGGCCTCCGGGCACGCGCAAGCGGCCGACGAGATAGACCGTGGGCAAGAGCAAACAGACGGCACTAGTGGCGACGAGCATCCATAAATCCGTGGTCATGGTGGCCATGTTCCCCCGGGATGGTTCCGGTGTCGAGAGGTAAGGGGCGCAACTGAAATAAGTCAACCGGACGATCTCTCGCACGGTCATCGTCGAGGGTTGCGATGGTGCCTTGACCTCCACCATCTGTTGTCCACTATCCAAGATTATCAAGGCGCACCGGGGATCTTTGACAGCGGCAGCAGCAGCCGGGATACTGGCTGCGTCTACTTTATGCCTGCGCGACCATGGCGCGGCATCGAATTGGCACTGAGCGAGGCACAATGCGATGCCTCAAACGCATATGCGCGCTTACGGAGGGTTTCGTG